>Ga0208113_1000227_pt1 | contig 28787 bp, 26 predicted proteins | sample Knorr_S7_td_NADW_FD_185598 | JGI IMG/M metagenome (GOLD analysis project Ga0208113, IMG submission 185598) | Marine microbial communities from Southern Atlantic Ocean transect - Knorr_S7_td_NADW_ad_2505m_LV_A (SPAdes) (version 2) | ecosystem: Environmental > Aquatic > Marine > Oceanic | place...
CGCCAACCTCAAGACCCGGATCAAATCCCTGACCTTTCGCGGCACGCAAATCAAGAACGTGTTGGTGGACGGGACCCTCTATAACGGCCGGATCGAAATTCGCCGCCTGGATATCGCCAGGATGGCTGGCGCCTCGGTTTCGCTGAAGGGCGTTGTCGATGGGCTGGGCGGCGTTCCCACGGCCAAGGGGCTGGCCTTCGACGTCAAGGCCAACGACGTTCCACAATTACTCAAATTCGCCGGCATCGACACCGGGGCGGCGCCCAAGGGCCTTGGCTCCGTGACCCTGAAGGGACGGATCGACGGCAACCTGTTGGCGCCGAAGCTCGACCTCAGCCTCAGCGGCGCCGGGGCGACGGCGACCTTGAACGGCCAGCTTGACGAGTTCGGGTTCCTGCCCGCCGTCAAGGAGCTTAAGCTTCGACTGAAAGCCAAAGACGCCTCGCGGCTGCTGAAGTTGGCCGGCATCGACGCCCCGGCATTGAAAAAACTGGGGGCGGTGGACTTAAGCGGCATCATTGACGGCAACATTCTGAACCCGAAACTGGCGTTGACCCTGAAGGCGGCGGGCGGCCAGGTTCGGGTCCGGGGCTCGATTAACCTGGTTCCCGTCGGCGATATGCTCGATTTGACCGTCAACGCCAGCTATCCCCAATTGGCGCGGCTTCTGAAAGCGGTAGGGGGTGGGTATCGTCCGGCCGGCAATGTCGGCGGCCTCGATTTCGAGGCCCGGCTCCGGGGCGGGCCGAAGGGGCTGACCCTTGCTGGCATCAAGGCCAAGATCGGTCCCACCCCGATCAACGGCGACGTCGTGGTCGGGTTCGCAGGCGCGCGCCCGGACATCAGGGCCAATTTGACCACCGGCGCCCTGGTCCTGGATCCGTTCCTGCCGGCCAAGAAAACGGCGTCTCTTTGGCCGCGGGTGAAGGCTATCCCCGCCGCTTGGCCGGGCCTGCGGGGGGCGGCGGCCGAGGGCTTGAGCCCTCTGGCCGCCCTGGCCGCTCGGACGGCGACGCCCTGGTCCCGCGATCCCATCGACCTTTCGGGGCTGGCCGGGATCGACACCGCATTGGCCTTGAAATCGCCGTCCATCCAATTCCAACAATACCGGCTCGACAACGCCGACCTATCGGTGAAGCTGGGCAACGGCCGCCTCAACGCCGAAAAGCTGACCGGCGTCCTGTTCGGCGGCGCCTTGCACGCCACCGCCGCCGCCACCACCACCGCCCGGTCCCGGGTTGAGACCGTGTTCGCGCTCGAGAACATGAGCATCGGCCAGGCGACGAAGGCGCTGACCGGCAAAGCCGTCGCCGCCGGGCGGATGAGCCTGAAGGCGCGGTTGAAGACTGCCGGCCCGCACCTCGCCGCGATGATCGGCGGCCTCAATGGGGAAGGGGTGATCCGTCTCAAGGGTGTCGAGGTCAAGCAAGGCAAGACCGGGACCGCCCTGGCCGGCGCCTTGGGCCTGGTGTCGGCGCTCAATCAGTTTTCCGGGGTGCTTGGCGGCGGCGCGAAAAGGGGCTCGGGCCTGGTCGATATAGCCGGCAGCTTCGCCATCCGCAACGGCGTCGCCAGCTCCCAGGACATCAAGGTGACCTCCAACCTCGGCGACGGCGCCGCCTCGGGCACGGTCGACCTGCCGCGCTGGCGCATCGACGTCAAGGGCCACGTGCAACTGGGGCAGAACGTCCTGGCGGCGCTGTTGGCCGCGAGAACCCGCACCAACGTCACCCAGGCAGTGCCGTTTACCGTCCGCGGCCGGCTCGACTCGCCGACCATCAACCTGGACACCTCGAAGCTGCCCGGCGGCGCCCTGCCCATTCCGGGCATCGATAAGCTGTTGAAGAAGGCGCCCAAGGGCATCGGCAACATCCTTCAGGGCATTCTCGACGGCGGCTTTCCCCAACAGGGAAGCGGCAGCACGACCGCAAGCCCGCCTCCGCCGCCGGCCTCGGAACCGCCGCCACCGCAGCCACCGCCCCAGCAACGCCAAATCAGGCCCGAGGATCTGCTCAAGGAACTGTTCCGCCGCCGTTAACGGGGGCGCCCGGTCAATCCGCGCCGCCAATTCCCGCCGGTGCCTTGTTTTCCAGCACGAATACCCTGATGGCGCTCGACAGGTTGCCCGATGCGCCGCCGGAAAGGCCCTCCGTACGCCGGCGGTCGATGTCGGCGATCAGGGCGTTCACCGACAGCCCGCGGCCCCTGGCGATGGCCTTCAGCGCCCGCCAGAAGGCCTCTTCTAGCGACACGCTGGTGGCGTGGCCCTGGATGACCACCGAGCGCTTGCGGATACGGGATTCAGCCAGGAAGAGGGCGCTCATTGTGCTCCCCCGGGCGCCGCCCCGGCTTTTTTCTTGTTCTTTTTGCCCGTCCCGGACCGCCGGGCCGCCTCCCAGGCGCGGACCGCCCATTGGCAGAGTTCGCCCGGGTCCTCCAGGACATTGGGCGGCACCTCCCAATAAGACATCTTGACCGGTTCCTTGCGGTCTTTCTTCTCGTAAAAAAAGGGCCCCATGCCCCGGTCTTCGAAATCGGCCTGGTTTTGTTCGTCGGCCTTCAGGTAGAGAACGTCATCGGCGATCAGGGCGAACATGGTGCCGTCCCGAAACAGCCCGCCGCCGCCGAACATCCGCTTCGCCGCGACTGGCCCGAAAGGTTCTAGTTGATCGACAAGGTATTCGCGGAAATTGGGGCTCATGGTCATCGGCGGGCCTCTTAAAGCAGGTGCTGGCCCAGCATCAGCGCCGCCATGCCCAACAGGACCACCCCCGAGACCCGGTTGACGGCGTGCATGGTCTCGGGCCGGCCGAGCCACCGGCGCACCCCGTCGGCGGCCAGCGCCATCGGCGCCTGCCAAAGGATGTTGAGGGCGATCAACAGCGCCGACAAGGCGATCAGTTGGGTGGTGACGTCGCCGGCCTCGGGGTTGACGAAGTTCGGCAGCAGGGCCAGAAACCACAAGATGACCTTGGGGTTGAGGATGTTGCAGAGCGCCGCTTCCCGGCACGCACGGGCGGCGCCCGCGGGCGCCGCCCCGATTTCGACCTCGAGCCCGCCTACGCCCCGGAGGCTTTGGATGCCGAGCCACGCCAGGTACACGGCGCCGATGACCGTCAGGCCCTGGAACAGCACCGGTGAAGAGGCGACCAGCAGCGAAATGCCGGCGACCGCCAGCGCCGTGTGGACGAGCAGGCCCAGTTGCACGCCGGACACCGCCGCCAGGCCGGTGCCCCGGCCGCCGGTCAGGGCATGGCGCAGGATGACGATGGTGTCCGGGCCCGGCGAGACGATGATGGCTACGGCGGCGACGATGAAACCGCCGAGGAGCGTGGAGTCGATGGGGATCATCCGAGCGCGCCCAGGAAGCGGACGATGGCGCCGATCGCCGATCGCCAGTTCCCATCCTCGGTCAGCCCCGACGCCTGGCGCGGCTTGAAGCCGTGATCGCCGTCTTCGAGCCAGTGAACGAAAATGGCCGGCGACAAGGCATACTCGGCGACGTCCTCGGCATTGCCCAAGGTGTCCCGGGCGCCCTGGCAGATGAGCGCCGGGGTTTTTAAGTTTTCCAGGTGGGCCAGCCGGTCCGGGTTTATCGGCCTGCCCGGCCCGTGGAACGGATAGCCGAGGCAGACCAGGCCCCGGACCCCGGTCCCCGCGTCCTCCATTTCGGCGGCGATCATCGAGGCGATGCGCCCGCCCATGGACTTGCCGCCGATGACCAGCCCGTCGCCGCCCAACTCCCCTATCACCGCCCGCCAGGTTTCGAGCAGGACATGGGCCCGGTCGGGGGGCTTTTTGGTGTCCGTCCGGCGACGCTCGGCCATGTAGGGAAATTCGAAGCGGGCGGCGCGGTAGCCTTCCGCCGCCAGCTCCTCGGCAAACGCCGCCATGAAGGTTGAGTCCATGGGCGCCCCGGCGCCATGCGCCAGCACGATGGTCAAGGGCGCGTCATCGGGGCCGTCGAGGAGGAGGGGGGGAGACTCCATGGTCCTTATCGTACGAGGGTGCCCCTCAGCCGTCGTGGATGGGCTGGTATACGAACTCGGAGAAGAAGTTATTGCCCTTGTCGTCGACGACGATGAAGGCGGGGAAGTTCTCGACCTCGATCTTCCAGATCGCCTCCATGCCCAGTTCCTCGTATTCGACCACTTCCACTTTGCGGATGCAGTCCTGCGCGAGGCGCGCCGCCGGGCCGCCGATGGAGCCCAGGTAAAAGCCGCCGTTGTTCTTGCACGCCTCGGTCACCGCCTTCGAGCGGTTGCCCTTGGCCAGCATGACCATGGAGCCGCCGGCGGCCTGGAGCTGATCGACGTAAGAATCCATGCGCCCCGCCGTCGTCGGGCCGAAGGACCCGGACGCCATGCCTTGCGGCGTTTTCGCCGGGCCGGCGTAATAGACGCCGTGGTTTTTGAAATAATCCGGCAGGCCCTCGCCGGCATCGAGCCGTTCCTTCAGCTTCGCGTGCGCGATGTCGCGGGCGACGATGATCGGGCCCGAGAGCGACAACCGGGTCTTCACCGGGTATCGGGTCAAATCGGCGAGGATGTCGGCCATCGGCCGGTTGAGGTCGATCTCGACCATCTCGCCGCCGAGAGCCTGGTCGGTGATCTCAGGCATGTGCTTCGACGGGTCGGTTTCGAGTTGTTCCAGGAACACGCCGTCGGCGGTGATCTTGCCCAGCGCCTGGCGGTCGGCCGAGCATGACACGCCGATGCCGACGGGGCACGAGGCGCCGTGGCGCGGCAGGCGGATGACGCGGACGTCGTGGCAGAAGTACTTGCCGCCGAACTGCGCGCCGATGCCCATGTCGCGGGTCAGCTCGTGGATCTTTTCCTCCCATTCGGGGTCGCGGAAGGCCTGTCCGAATTCGTTGCCCGCCGTCGGCAGGCTGTCGAGGTAATGGCAACTGGCGAGCTTCACCGTCTTCAGGTTCATCTCGGCCGACGTGCCGCCGATGACCACGACCAGGTGATAAGGCGGGCACGCCGCGGTGCCGAGCGTGCGCACCTTTTCGTCGAGGAACCGGAGCAGGCTTTCGGGGTTCAAAAGTGCCTTGGTCTCCTGGTAGAGGAAAGTCTTGTTGGCCGAACCGCCTCCCTTGGCGATAAACAGGAACTTATAGGCATCCCCCTCGTCGGCGTAGATTTCGATCTGCGCCGGCAGGTTGTTGCCGGTGTTGGCTTCGGTGAACAGGTCCAAGGGCGCCACCTGGCTGTAGCGCAGGTTGGTCTCGGTGAAGGTCTTGAGCACCCCTTCCGACAGCGCCGCCTCGTCGCCGCCGCCGGTCCACACGTTGGCGCCCTTCTTGCCCATGATGATGGCGGTGCCGGTGTCCTGACACATGGGCAGCACGCCGCCGGCGGCGATGTTGGCGTTCTTGAGCAGGTCCAGGGCGACGAAGCGGTCGTTGTCGGACGCCTCCGGGTCATCGAGGATCTTGGCCAACTGGTCCAGGTGCCGGGGCCTGAGAAGGTGCGAGATGTCCTTGAACGCCTCCGCCGTCAACAGGGTCAGGGCTTGGGGGTCCACCTTGAGCACCGTTTCGCCCTCGAAGGTGGCGGTCGAAACATGGTCGCCGGTCAACTTGCGCCACGGCGTATCCTCGGCGGCCAAGGGGAACATCGGGTAATGAACGTAGTTGCTCATGGTTTTTCCCTCCCGCCTATACACATAGCGCCAAGCGGCAACCGTTCAAGCCGGGGGCCCAGGGCTGCCCGGCCCTGGGCGTACAGTGGGCGTTCAGTTTTTTTTGCGGAATGCGTCAAGCGCGATGACTTCGCCCGTTCCCTTGCCGGCGCCGGACGAAGGCAGGTCCTGTTCGATGTTCAGGTCGGCCGTGTCGAGGTCGAAATTCTGGGCCGCCGACGTGTCGAGCTCGATTTCCCCTTCCGGTTCGCCGGCCATCTTCAACTGCAGGCCGAAGTTCACCGATGGGTCGGCGAAGGAAACCACCGCGGCGAAGGGAATGCGGAGCCTTTCGGGCTTGCCGTTGAAGCGCAGCGTCACCCAAAGGGCGTCCTCGTTGATGACCAGATCCTCAAACTGGTGCTGCAGGACGATGGTCATTTCCTCCGGGTTCTCGGCCTTCAGGTAGCTGGGGATTTCGATGCCGTCGGCGTCGGTGCGGTAGGTGATGTAGAAATGGTGATCGCCTGGCAGGCCGTTTTCGGCGGCGAAATCGAGCGTGCGCCGGATGACGCCGCGCAGCGCATCCTCGATCCATGTGTCATAACGGAGCGGATCGTCTGTCATGGCTTTCCTTTTAGCGCGTCACGGAAGGTTAAGCCAGCACTGAAAAACCGAAAAAAACCCTAAAACGGCTTGGCATACGGTCGCCGAGGGCGGTGGCGGGAAAGGCAAAAATAAAGTGGGAGGCTTCTGTTGCCAGGCGCCTCCCGAACCCCGCCTCGGCCAGCTCAAGGGCCGGGGACTTAAAATCGGATCATCCGACCGCGTTAAGCGGCAAGACGAGCCTGAGCATAGTTATCATTAGCAACTATTGCTTTTGGCCCGATAACGGTGGTGCCATGCCGAGCGAAAATTCAACCTTTATCACGCACGTCGATCCTGTTTCGCCCCCGCGAATTCCCTCCCGATTGGGTGGGAGGGAAAGGAATTGGTGGAGGCGCCGGGTACTGCCCCCGGGTCCGTAACGCTTATTCCGTCAAACGTTTATCGCCATAACCGGTAAACCGGCACCCCTAATATAGTGATTCCAGAGGGGTTTTCGCAAGGGCGGGCGGTGTGAGGCCCGGATCAAAGGGGATTCAAGAGGATTTGAGGAGGCTTTGCACCGGCGCCGGCTCGGGGTAAAATCAGCGATTCCCCGGTTTCGGAGGCGTGTAACGGACCTTCCATGAAGCAATACCTCGACCTGCTCCGTCACATCCGGACCGAAGGCGTCTTCAAGGGCGACCGCACCGGCACCGGCACCGAGAGCGTCTTCGGCTATCAGATGCGGATCGACCTGGGCGCCGGCTTCCCGCTGCTGACGACCAAGAAGTTGCACCTGAAATCCATCATCCACGAGCTTTTGTGGTTTCTCACCGGCGACACCAACGTCAAGGCGCTGAACGACGAGGGCGTCACAATCTGGGACGATTGGGCCGACGAGAACGGCGAATTGGGTCCCGTCTACGGCCATCAGTGGCGGTCGTGGCTGGCAACCGACGGTCGCGGTATCGACCAGATAACGGGCGTCATCGAATCGATCAAAACCGACCCCAATTCGCGGCGCCACATCGTCAGCGCCTGGAACCCGGCCGATGTCGAAAAGATGGCGCTGCCGCCGTGCCACTGTCTGTTTCAGTTCTATGTCCTTGACGGTCACCTGTCGTGCCAGCTCTACCAGCGCAGCGCCGACGTGTTCCTGGGCGTGCCGTTCAACATCGCGTCCTATGCATTGCTGACAATAATGGTGGCCCAGGTGACGGATTTGCAGCCCGGCGACTTCGTCCACACCTTCGGCGACGCGCACCTCTACGCCAACCACATCGAACAGGCCGACATCCAGCTTTCCCGCCAGCCGCGGACACTGCCGACCATGACCCTCAATGCGGACATCACCGACATCTTCGGCTTCACCTACGGCGATTTCACGCTCGAAGGCTACCAGCCCCACCCCCATATCGCGGCGCCGATCGCCGTTTGAGGCGGGCGGCTTGTCCATGCGCTTATCCCTGATCGTCGCCATGGCCAAAAACCGGACCATCGGGCTCGACGGCGCCATGCCTTGGCATATCCCTGAAGACCTGAAGTTCTTTAAGCGGGTGACCATGGGCCACCCGGTGATCATGGGCCGCAAGACGTATCAGTCGATCGGCGCCGCGCTGCCGGGGCGGACCAACATCGTCGTCACCCGCAACAAGGACTTCGAGGCCGCCGACGCCGACGTCGTCTATGACCTGTCGGAGGCGTTGACCAAGGCCAAGGCGACCGAAGAGCTTTGGCGCCCGGACGGCGGGAGGGAAGAGATTTTTGTCATCGGCGGCGCCGATATCTACGGCCAGGCTCTGCCAGAGGCTCAGCGCATCTACATGACCGAGGTCCACCAGGAGCATCCGGGCGACGCCTTCTTCCCCGAACTGGCCGAGGGCGAGTGGAAAGAAACCGACCGCCAGGACCGTGACCCCGAAACCCTCGGCGGCTCGGCTTACAGTTTGGTGATTCTCGACCGGGTGGGCGGCTAATACTTCGGCGCCGGTTCCATCATCAGTGCGTCCTTTTTCGGCTCGACTATTTTTCCGGTTCGCCTATTTCACCCATGGCCCCGGCGGCATCGGGGTGACTTTGGCCATCGGGGCGGGCGGCTTCGGCGTCTCCGGGACGCCAAAACAGTCGATGGATATCCACCATTCCCGCTGATAGGGCTCAGCGCGCTCAGGCGTACCTTGCCGTCTTTCTTGGCTTCCGGCCCTGGTTCGGCGCCGTCGACCATGCCGACGACGGTGGTGGTGACGCACAGGGCGTTGTTCCTGAACAGCGCGAAGACCTCGCGCCCGTGCGTCGATTTTCGGCAAAGCGTCCGGTTTCGGCGTTTTCCGTCCAGCCGCCGGCGTTCAGCGCCGCCATCACCTTTGTCCGCATGTCGGTCAACGACTCGATGCCGAAACCTTCCATGTGGGCCCCGGTGCCCATGGTCAACAGCCGGCACACGTGGCCTTCGATGTTGTTGTCGTTTTTCGGGAATTCGATTTCAAGGCGGCGGAAACCGGGGCCGAAGGGCAGGCGTTCTTCGAGCGCCAGGCGGACCCGCTGGCAGTCCTCGGGTGCCAATGGCTTAGCCGGTTCGGTGGCGGCCGTGGCGGCCGTGAGGACGGCGATGACCGCCCCTGCCCCGAAGCCCGTCACCATGCGGCGAAGATTCGCAACCATGGTCCGAATGGTAGGCGAAAAGTACGCACCACCCAAGCGGGCCATGAGCCCGGGGCCGGTCAGGCGGGATACCCGGGGCCGGTCAGGCAGGACGAAGGCGGCTACTGAATGACGATTTTCGGCGCCGAGGCGGCCTCGTCGGAAGGGGAATGCTCGATCTTTTCCCACACCTTGTCGGCGATCGCGCGGTAGGTCAGGGCGTGTTCGCTTTCCGGCTCCGAGACGACGATCGGCCGGCCACCGTCGGAGGTCTCGCGGATGATGATGTCGAGGGGGATTTCACCGAGGAAATCTATACCCAGACGGTCGGCCTCGATCTTGGCGCCGCCGTGGCTGAAGATTTCCGAGCGTTCGCCGCATTTGGGGCAGGTGAAGTAGCTCATATTCTCGATCAGGCCGAACACCGGTACGCCAACCTTGCGGAACATATTGAGCCCCTTGCGGGCGTCCATGAGGGCGATGTCCTGCGGCGTCGAGATGATCACCGCGCCGGTCAGCGGCACCTTTTGGGCCAAGGTCAAATGGATGTCGCCGGTTCCCGGCGGCATGTCAACCACCATGATGTCAAGTTCCCCCCAACTGACGTCGCGCATCATCTGCTCCAAGGCGGATTGTACCATCGGCCCGCGCCAGATCATCGGCGTGTCCTCTTCGACCAGGAAGCCCATGGACATCACCTTGATGCCGTAATTCTCCATGGCGGCGAGCGTCGTGCCGTCGGACGACGACGGCTGTCCGGTAATGCCCATCATCCGGGGCATCGACGGCCCATAGATATCGGCATCCAAAAGCCCGGTCTTGTGCCCGCCGGCGGCCAGCCCCAGGGCCAGGTTGACGGCGGTGGTCGACTTGCCGACCCCGCCCTTGCCGCTGGCCACTGCGACGATGGCGGCGACGCCCGGCAGCAACGCCGGCGTCGGTCCGCCGGGGGCGCCGCCATGGTCCAAGGGCGGCTTCCCACTCGGGGACGGCTGTCCCTGGCCGGGCCCCTGGGCCGACCGGTCGGCGGTCAGCACCACCGTGGCCGAGATCACCCCGCCCAGGTCATGGACCACTTCCTCGGCTTCCTTTCGCAAGGGTTCCCGCCCGGCGCCCTTGTCCGGATCGACCTCAATAGCGAAGGCGACGTGCCCATCCTTGGTCTGCAGGCCCCTGATCATGCCGGCGCTGACGATGTCCTTGCCGCTGTCCGGGTCGATTACTTTCTTGAGAGAATCAAGAATTTGTTGTTCGCTAACACCAGCCATCCTTGAAATCTCCGTGTCATAATCATATCTAACCGGTCCTTGCCCATCGTCTGCGTTGCGAAGGGGCCGGTGCTGCCTTATAAGGCAACCAAGTCCGTAATAGGAAGTAACCCACGAAACCGTAATTACAAGGTTTCATATTCAATGGACTGTAAATTAAGGGACGTATAAATATGCCGTGGAAAAAACCAGGCGGTGGTAACGGCCAAGGCCCTTGGGGCGGCGGCGGATCATCGGGACCCGCACCCCCCGACATCGAGGAGATGCTGCGCCGCGGCCAGGACCGCTTTAAAAAATTTCTGCCGTCGGGCGGCAGCGGCATGCGGGGGCTTATCCTGATCGTGCTGGCGGTGGCCGCGCTTTGGGCTGGCAGCGGCTTTTACCGGGTGCAGCCGGGCGAGCAGGGCGTCGAACTGTTGTTCGGGCGATTCATCAAGCTGACGACACCGGGCCTGAATTATTGGTTTCCAAGGCCCATCGGCGAGGTGCTGAAACCCAATGTCGAGCGCACCAACACCATCACCATCGGGTTCCGGGGCCTCGGCGAAGGCAGCCGCGGCGCCGGCAATCGCGACGTGCCTCAGGAAAGCCTGATGCTGACCGGCGACCAGAACATCATCGACATCAATTTCGTCGTCCAGTGGCGGATCAAGAACGCCGCCAACTTCCTGTTCAACATCCGCGATCCCGAGACGACGATGAAAATCTCCGCCGAAAGCGCGATGCGCGAGATCATCGGCCAGACGACACTGGACGATGCCACCACCGGCAAGCGGCAGCAGGTGCAGCAGCAAACGAGGGAACTGTTGCAGCAGATTCTCGATGATTACGGCGCCGGCGTCGTCATCGCCGAGATTCAACTGCAAAAGGCCGACCCGCCGGCCCAGGTCATCGACGCCTTCCACGACGTGCAGCGCGCGCGCCAGGACCAGGAACGCTCCGTCAACGAGGCCCAGGCCTATAAGAACGACATCGTGCCCAAGGCCAAGGGCAAGGCCCAGACGATGATCCAGGCGGCGACCGCCTATAAGGTAAAGGTCACCAAGGAAGCCGAAGGCGAGGCCAAGCGTTTCCTGTCGGTCTACGAGACCTATAAAAACGCCAAGGACGTGACTATCCGGCGCCTGTTCCTGGAACGCATGCAGGAAGTGCTGAAGAAGTCCGAGAAGGTGATCATCGACAAGGGCCAGGGCGGCACCGGGGTCATCCCCTACCTGGCGCTGCCGGAGTTGCGGAAACGCCAGGAAGGGGCAAGCCAATGAACAAACCCTTCCTCGCCGTTTTCGGCCTGCTTATCGTCGTCGTAGGCGTTACCGCCTATGGCGCGCTGTTTACCGTGCACCAGACGCAGCAGGCGCTGATCCTGCAACTGGGCAACCCAATCAGAACGGTGCCGGAACCGGGCCTGCATTTTAAACTGCCCTTCATTCAGAACATCGAATTTTACGACAGCCGCATCCTCGATCTCGACCCGCCGGTGCAGGAAGTGATCCTGTTAGACCAGAAACGCATAAACGTCGATGCCTTCGCCCGGTACAAGATCGTCAATCCGCTGGAATTCCGCAAAAGGGCGGTCACCAACCAGAACTTCCGCCAGGTCTTCGGCAACCGGCTGAACGCCGCCATCCGGGCCGAGATCGGCAAGATCCTGCTGGGCGACATGCTGACCGAAAAGCGGTCCCAGGTGATGGATGTCATCTCCCGGCATATGAAGGCCCAGGCCGCCGAGTTCGGCACTGAGGTGATCGATGTGCGCATCGGCCGCACCGACCTGCCCGAGGCCACGGCGCAGGCGGTCTATAACCGCATGCGCTCCGACCGTGTCGCCCACGCGGCAAAGCTTCGCGCCGAAGGCGAGGAGCAAAAGCTGAAGATTCAGGCCATCGCCGACAAGGACCGCACCATCATCATCGCCGAGGCCCAGCGCGAATCGGAAATCCTGCGCGGCCAGGGCGAGGGCGAACGCAACCAAATCCTCGGCGAGGCCTTCGGCCAGGACCCGGAGTTCTTCGATTTCTACCGGTCCATGGAAGCCTACGGCGAGGCCTTGGGTGAAGGCACGACGATGGTGCTGAGCCCGGATTCGGAATTCTTCCGCTTCTTCGGCACCGTCAAGAAAAAGAAATAAGGCCGCCCAGCCGGCTACGGTCCCGGATGGGACGGCAATGGTTGATCTGATCACTGCCCTCGGTCTTGCCATCACCATCGAGGGAATCGCCTATGCGCTATTTCCCGACGCCATGAAGAAAATGATGGCCAAGGTGTTGGCCCTGCCGTCGGCCAATATCCGGGCCGCCGGACTGGCGGCGGCGGCAGCCGGGATTTTCATCTTGTGGCTGGTCCGCGGGTGAAATGCCCCGCCATTGCCCAAAAGCGGCCATCGTTCGACCATATTTTTAGGGCTTGCTCGCCCACGCCGCGCTGGAATTGGGCGGCCCAGAGGATTACATTTCAGGGTAAGGACATCGCTCCGGCCCGAGATCAAAAGGAAACGATAAAACATGACCAACCTTGTCCCCGTCATGGCCCCTGTCCGGCCGTTCTGGAACTGGTTCCTGGCCCCCGTTCTGGCCTTGGCCCTGATGGCGGTTTCGGGCGCCGCCGACGCCAAGACGGCGCCGGACAGCTTCGCCGACCTGGCCCAGGAACTGCTGCCGTCGGTGGTCAACATCTCGACCACCCAGGTCATCGAAGGCCGCGCCGGCATGAAATTGCCGAAGCTTCCGCCGGGGTCGCCGTTCGAGGATTTCTTCAAGGAGTTCTTCGACCACAACCAGCCCGAAAAACGTTCGCGCCGGGCGACGTCGCTGGGGTCCGGGTTCATCGTCGGTGCCGAGGGCTACGTGGTCACCAACAACCACGTCATCCAGGACGCCGAAGAGATCACCGTCATCCTGCACGACAACACGCGGCTCAAGGCCGAATTGGTCGGCCGCGACAAAAAGACCGATATCGCGGTTCTCAAGGTCAAGCCCAAATCCAAGCTTACGGCGGCGAAGTTCGGCGATTCCGATTCCGCCCGGGTCGGCGATTGGGTGATGGCCATCGGCAACCCCTTCGGCCTTGGCGGCACCGTGACCGCCGGCATCATTTCCGCCCGCGGCCGCGACATCAACGCCGGCCCCTATGACGATTTCATCCAGACCGACGCGTCGATCAACCGCGGCAATTCGGGCGGCCCGATGTTCAATCTGAAGGGACGGGTGATTGGCATCAACACCGCCATCTTCTCGCCCTCGGGCGGCAGCGTCGGCATCGGTTTCGCCATTCCGTCTTCGGTCGCCGGCCCGGTGATCAAGCAACTGGTCAAGCACGGCCAAGTGCGCCGCGGCTGGCTTGGCGTTCACATCCAGGCGGTGACCGAGGAAATCGCCGAGACCCTGGGCCTGAAGGAAGCCTCGGGCGCCCTGGTCGCCAGCGTCATTCCCGATGGGCCGGCGGAAAAGGCGAAGATGAAGGCCGGCGACATCATCCTCAAGTTCGACGGCAGAGAAGTCAGCAAAATGCGCCGCCTGCCGCGCATGGTCGCCGACACCGAGGTCGGCAAATCCGTGGACATCTTGGTGTGGCGCGGCAACAAGAAGGTCACGCTCAAGGCCAAGGTCGAGGAACTCGGCGAAACGCCGGCGGAAGTCGCGGCCAAGACCCCCGGATCCAGGAAAGGCAGCGAAAGCACCATCGACGTTCTGGGGCTCCGGCTTTCTTCCATCACGGCGAAGCTCAAGAGCAAGTATTCGCTGGGCAAGGACCTCAAGGGCGTCGTCGTCACCAAGGTCACCGAGAGCGGCCCGGCGGCGGAAAAGGGCATCCGCCCCGGCGACGTGATCGTCGAAATCAGCCAGCAAGAGGTTACCGAACCAGCCGATATCGAGAAAAAGGTCGCCGAGGCCGAAAAGGCCGGCCGAAAATCGGTTTTGCTGCTGCTCGAAGGCCAGGGGGGGCTGCGCTTCGTCGCCATCCGTATCACCAAGGGTTAATTAATACTCGCCGGGTCCTAGGCGTCCCCCTGGGCGTCCGTTTTTTACCTGGCGAATTCGTCCCGCCGGTATCCCTGCATGTATAACGCCGCCGTCAGGCCGCACGCCTCGATGCGCGCCCGGGCGGCCTCCCTGGCGACCGGCTTGCCCCGGTAGGCGATGCCCAGCCCGGCGGCCCGGATCATCGGCGCGTCGTTGGCGCCGTCGCCGATGGCCAGCGTCCGGGCAAGGGAAATTTGGCGTTCGGCGGACAGACCCGTCAGCGTCTCGAGCTTGGCCTCGGGGCCGAGGATGGGCTCGATGACGCGCCCCGTCAGGCGGCCGTCGGCGATCTCGAACCGGTTGCTCCTGGTTTCGTCGAACCCGGCCATGGCCGCCACCGGCTCGGTGAAAAACCCGAACCCCCCCGACACCAGGACCGTATGGACGCCGTTCCCGGCCATGGTCCTGACCAGGGTTTCGGCGCCGGGGCTCAACGCCACCGCGGCCAGGGTTACCTCGAGCGCCCCTTGCTCAAGCCCCTCGAGCATCGCCACGCGCTCCTTCAACGCCTCGGCGAAGTCGATCTCACCCTGCATGGCGCGTTCGGTGATGGCGGCGGTGTCTTCCTTGCGGCCCGCCCGCGCCGCCAACTCGTCCAGGGTTTCGGTGGTGATGATGGTGCAATCCATGTCGGCGACGAGAAGCGATTTCCGCCGCCCGGCGGCGGGCTGCGCCAACAGGTCCACCGCCGCCCCCGACAGGGCCCGCGCACGGCTGTTTCCGCGGCTTGCGGATTGGCGCCAGAAAAAGGGATATCGCAGGCTTCGCCCGGTGAAAGCCAGTCCGCTTCGCCCTCTTCAACACCCATAACCTTGAGCGCCTTGGCAACAGAGGCGACAATGGTTTCATCCAGTCCGCCGGCCGGGGCAATCAGGGTCAGGACTGTTTCCACAGGGGGACTCATTCAAGGGTTGGGTCCAAACGAATCGAAAGATTGCCGGGACAGTGACCGATTTAAACCCCGTTGTCATCATCGCCGGGCCGACGGCCAGCGGCAAATCGGCCCTGGCGCTCGATGTCGCCGGGGAATTTTCTGGCACCGTCATCAACGCCGACAGCATGCAGGTGTACGAGGACTTATCCGTGCTGACGGCGCGCCCCGGCAAGGCGGAAAAAGCGGCGGTCCCGCACCGGCTGTTCGGGGTGCTGCCGGCGTCGGAAGGTTGTTCGGCCGGGCGTTGGCTGAAGATGGCGGCAGGGGAAATCGAGGCCGCCTGGGTCGACGGCCGGCTGCCGGTGATGGTTGGCGGCACCGGGCTTTATCTCAAGGTCCTCACCGAAGGGCTGGCCGAAATTCCCGACATTGCCGACGAATTCAACGAACAGGCGAACGATCTTTATGACCGGCTCGGCGGCGAGGCGTTCAAGGCCGAACTGGCGAAGCTCGACCCGGTGGCCGCGATAAGCCTTCCCGCCGGCGACAGCCAGCGCCTGAAAAGGGCGATGACGGTGGTCCGTGCGACGGGCCGGGCACTGGCCGATTGGCAGGGCGAACAGGCCACAGGCCCGGCCGTCGCCGCCCGCTTCGCCACCATTGCCCTGATCCCTGGCCGCGATGACCTGTACGCCGCCATCGACGCCCGCTTCGACGCCATGATGGCGCGAGGCGCCGTGGACGAGGTCAAGGCGCTGATTGCGAGGCGGCTTGATCCCAGGCTGCCGGCGATGAAGGCGCTGGGGGTGCCGGAGCTCGGCCGCCATTTGGCCGGCCAAACGACCCTGGAGGACGCCGCCCTGGCCGCCAAGCAGGCGACCCGCAACTTCGCCAAGCGGCAACTGACGTGGCTGCGCAACCAGGTCGCTGCCGATTGCGTCATCGAGGACGCCTACGGCCCCGAGGGCCGGGACAAGGCGTTTTCATTCGTCAGTGAGTTTTTGGCCGCCAGGGGCTAACCCCTTCCCTTCCTTCCAGGCTTCGCCGCTCATCGGTCGTTGTCTTCCAATCCCCGGCGCAGGCTCTCGAAATGGGCCGCCATGGCGTTTTTGGCCGCCCCCGGGTCGCCGGCGGCGATGGCGTCGTAAACCGGCTGGTGGTCGGCCTGCAGTCCGGTCCAGTCCTCCGGCCCGGGAAGATCCGTGAACCCGGTTTCGTGGAACCGCCCGAGCAGGTCCAGGATCACCTGCTCCAGGACCGGGTTGCCCGACGCCCGGGCGATGGCGGAATGGAAGTCGAGATTGACATCACCGCGCCGGTAGGCCTCCGGGGTCATGGTTTCAAGCATCCTCAGCGGACGGCCGATGGCCGCCAACTGGCCGCGCGAGGCATTGGCCGCCGCCAGCCCCGCTGCCTTGACCTCGACCGCCTCGCGGGCCTGCCAGATGTGCAGCAGTGTTTCGCGGCTGTCGGTCAGGCGCAGGACGCGAAACTCGGCCGGGTGGGGAATGCGTTCGGCCCGAAGGTAGCGCCCGCCGCCGGGCCGGGATTCGACGATGCCCTGCATCTCCAGCGCCCGGAAGGCTTCGCGCAATACCGGGCGGCTGACCCGCCACTTTTCCTGCAGGGCGCGCTCGGTCGGGAAGCGGTCGCCGTTGGTCAATTGCCCGTTCTGCACCAGCGTGGCGATCTGTTCGATGATGGTCTCGTAAAGACGCACGCCTCGGACCGGCGTGAAAGCGTCGTCCGGGGAAATCGGCGCCGCTGTCTTCATCGAAAAAACCTCAAAAGTAAGTAAACTGGATAGCCCAATTTTGGAGAAGTTTGCCCAGAGATTTCCAGATTGTCAAATGGGATTTGGGGTTTCGGGGGAATTCAAGACTGAAAAAAGGCTCTTTGATGGGGATTTTTTTTGCTTATACGCAATAATTGGAAAGGTTTTTAGCAATAATCTTTCTAAATGTTCCGATTCTCTGTTGACCCGGTGTCCGCAAGTCATTAGGTTGCCGCCCTGTCCGTTCCCCAGAGGAGGGGCGGTAATAGAAGACAAAAGCCGAATTAAAGACAAAAGGACAAGGGCGATGGCAAACCAACAAATGACCGGTTCGGAAATCCTCCTGAAATGCCTGGTCGATCAGGACGTGACGGAGATCTTCGGTTATCCGGGCGGCGCCGTACTGCCGATCTATGACGCCATTTTCAATCAGAACGCGCTCCGCCACATCCTGGTCCGCCAGGAGGCCGGCGCCGTGCACGCGGCCGAGGGCTACGCGCGCTCCACCGGCAAGGTCGGCGTGGTGCTGGTGACGTCCGGTCCCGGCGCCACCAACGCGGTAACGGGGCTCACCGACGCGTTGATGGATTCCATCCCCATCGTCTGCCTGACCGGCCAGGTGCCGACGCACCTGATCGGCAACGACGCCTTCCAGGAGGCCGACACCACCGGCATCACCCGTCCGTGTACCAAGCACAACTACCTGGTCAAGACCGTCGACGACTTGGCCCGCACGGTGCACGAGGCCTTCCACGTCGCCCGAGGCGGCCGCCCCGGCCCGGTGGTGGTCGACCTGCCCAAGGACGTGGTGCAGGCCCCCGGCGTCTATACGCCGCCGAACAAGATCAAGCTCAAGCGTTACGATCCCCAGGTCAAGGGCGACCTGAAGGCGATCAAGCAGGCGGTGGAATTGTTGGCCAAGTCCAAGAAGCCGGTCTTCTATTGCGGCGGCGGCGTCATCAATTCCGGCCCCGCGGCGTCGCAGTTGTTGACCCAGTTCGTGCGCCTGACGGGTTATCCGTGCACGCTGACGCTGATGGGGCTGGGCGCGTATCCGGCTTCCGACCCACAGTTCCTCGGCATGCTGGGCATGCACGGCACCTACGAGGCCAACCTGGCGATGCACGATTGCGACGTCATGGTGTGCGTCGGCGCCCGCTTCGACGACCGGATCACCGGCAAGCTTGACGAATTTTCGCCGGGCTCGAAGAAAATCCACATCGACATCGACCCTTCCTCCATCAACAAGAACGTGCGCGTCGACGTGCCGATCATCGGCGACGTCGCCCACGTGCTCGAGGACATGATCAAGATCTGGAAATCGGAACAGGCCAAGCCCGACCAGAAGGCGTTGAAGGGGTGGTGGAAGCAGATCGACGAATGGCGGGCCAAGGACTGCTTGAAGTACACGCAAAAGGGCGACGTCATCAAACCCCAGTACGCCATCCAAAGGCTTTACGAGGCGACCCGGAACCTCGACGACGTGTTCATCACCACCGAGGTCGGCCAACACCAGATGTGGGCGGCGCAGTTCTACGGCTTCGAGGAACCGAACCGGTGGATGACCTCGGGCGGCCTCGGCACCATGGGCTACGGCCTGCCGTCGGCGATGGGCGTGCAGGTGGCGCACCCGGACGCCCTGGTCATCGACATCGCCGGCGAGGCGTCGGTGATCATGAACATCCAGGAGATGTCGACCATCGCCCAGTACCGCCTGCCGGTGAAGGTGTTCCTCCTCAACAACGAATACATGGGCATGGTGCGCCAGTGGCAGGAACTTCTGTACGGCGGGCGCTACGCCGAAAGCTACATGGAAAGCCTGCCCGATTTCGTCAAGTTGGCCGAGAGCTTCGGCGCCGTCGGCTTGCGGGCCGAGAAGCCGGGCGACGTCGACGGCCTGATCAAGGAAATGCTGGCCATCGACAAGGCGGTGATCGCCGACGTCAAGGTCGACAAGCTGGAAAACTGCTTCCCCATGATCCCGGCCGGCTCGGCGCACAACAAAATGCTGCTGGGGCCGGAAGACAAAGCCGAAAAGCCAGTCACCGAAGACAGCATGGTCCTGGTCTAAGTCATACCCTTTTAGTTAGGCCGCGCCTGCCGCGCCCACGGGCCTTGGTGGCCTTGGCGGGCGCGCCGAAACCTGGGAACGAACACCGTGACGCCGAAACAAGAAACCGAAAACGCCCACACCATCGCCGTCCTGGTCGACAACGAACCGGGCGTGCTGGCCCGTGTCACCGGCCTTTTTTCCGGCCGCGGCTACAACATCGAAAGCCTGACTGTGGCCGAGGTCAGCAACGAGGAGAACCTGTCCCGGATTACCATCGTCACCTCCGGGACGCCGATGATCATCGAGCAGATCAAGGCGCAACTGAGCCGCCTGGTGCCGATCCATGCGGTCAAAGACCTGACTATCGAGGGTCCGTCGGTGGAGCGCGAATTGGCGCTGGTGAAGGTCGGCGGGAGCGGCGAAAAAAGGGTTGAGTCCCTGAGAATCGCCGATATCTTCCGAGCTCGGGTCTTGGACAGCACGAATGAATCGTTCGTGTTCGAAATCGTCGGCGATACCGGAAAGCTGAGCGCCTTTATCGAACTGATGAAGCCCTTGGGGCTGGTCGATGTTTCGAGGACCGGCGTCGTCGCCATCGCCCGAGGCACCGAGGCGCTATAATCAGGACCGCCGAGGTGCCGATGAACAAATGAGTGGCACCGGGGCGCTATAATCAGGACCGCCGAGGTGCCGATGAACAAATGAGGCGCACCGAGGCACTTTAGATAAAAGTCCTGAACGGGAGGAGACCATCATGCAGGCTTATTATGATCGAGACGCCGACGTCAGCCTGATCAAGAAGAAGAAGATCGCCGTCGTTGGTTACGGCAGCCAGGGCCACGCGCATGCGCTGAACCTGCGGGACTCAGGCGTCAAGGACGTGGTCGTGGCGCTGCGCCCGGGATCGGCTTCGATCAACAAAGCCGAGGCCGAGAAGCTGAAGGTCGTTTCCCCGGCCGAGGCCGCCGGGTGGGCCGACGTGATCATGGTCCTGACCCCCGACGAGGGCCACGCGGCGCTCTATAACGACCATCTCCGCGACAACCTGAAGAAAGGTACGGCGCTGGCCGTGGCGCACGGGCTGTCCATCCACTTCCGCCTCATCGAGCCCCGCGACGACCTCGACATCTTCATGGTCGCGCCTAAGGGCCCCGGCCATACAGTGCGCTCCGAATACCAGCGCGGCGCCGGGGTGCCGATGCTGCTGGCCGTCCACCAGGACGCCACCGGCAACGCCCACGACATCGGGCTCGCCTACGCGTCGGCGATCGGCGGCGGGCGGGCCGGGATCATCGGCACCACCTTCCGCGAGGAGTGCGAGACCGACCTGTTCGGCGAACAGTCGGTGCTGTGCGGCGGGCTGACGTCGTTGATCCAGGCTGCCTACGAAACCCTGATCGAGGCCGGCTACGCGCCGGAAATGGCCTATTTCGAATGCGTGCACGAGGTCAAGCTGATCGTCGACCTGATCTACGAGGGCGGCATCGCCAACATGCGCTATTCGATCTCCAACACGGCTGAGTACGGCGATTACGCCTCCGGCCCCCGGATCATCGACGAAAGCGTGAAAAAACGCATGAAAGAGATCCTCGACGACATCCAGTCGGGGCGTTTCGTCAGCCAGTGGATGAGCGAATGCGCCGCCGGCCAGCCGAGCTTCAAGGCCATGCGGCGGCGCGCCGCCGAGCACCCGATCGAAGAAGTGGGCGAGAAGCTGCGCGCCATGATGCCGTGGATCGCCGAGGGCGCGCTGGTCGACAAGTCGAAGAACTAGGCGGTTCTTAATGGTCCCTCAGGTGCCGGGCGGGTTCTCCGATCCTTTGGCTCGCCGCAGGGGCGGCGGCCCCACGGGGAAGGGGGTGTCCCCCAAACCCCTGACGCGGGCTTGGGGTTAAATGAAAAGGCGGGGTTTGGCCCCGCCTTTTTCCCCCAACCCGGGTCCCGGCCTGGGCCGCCGAGGGGTCCTGCCGGCCTGGCAAGCATCTTTATATTTCAGGCGCTTAAGCCCGAAATTTTCATTTTGTTCTTTAACCCCTCCAAATATTCGTGATATGAGAACCAGGAGATCGGACGAAAGCGAAACCAATGGCTGAATTGAACACAACTCCGGCGATCATCGCCGGCATCGGGGACGGGGCGCCCGGCGAAACGGCGCCCATGCGTTTACCCGTGCGTTCGCCCGCGCTTTCGCTACACCTTCTGCTCACCCTGGAAGGGGACCTTCGACTTAGGTGCCCCTGAACGCCTGCCAAGGCACCGATGCTGGTGTTTTCTGGCGTTCAGGGGGTCAAGGCCTTAAAACCGCTGACACCTTGTTGAAGGAAGGAATAATCCCATGAGCGCCCGCTCTGACAAGAACAGAATAATTATTTTTGACACCACCCTGCGCGACGGCGAGCAATCGCCCGGCGCGTCCATGAACTTGGATGAAAAACTCTGCATCGCCGAGGTCCTCGAGGGCATGGGCGTGGACGTCATCGAGGCCGGGTTCCCGATCGCGTCCGACGGCGACTTCGAGGCCGTCAACGAAATCGCCAAGGTGGTCAAGGACTCGACCGTCTGTGGCCTCGCCCGGGCGACCAAGATCGACATCGACCGCGCGGCGCAAGCCCTGAAACCGGCCAAGCGGGGACGCATCCACACGTTCATCGCCACCAGCGAACTGCACATGAAGCACAAACTGCAACTGGAGCCCGATGAAGTCTTTGCCAAGGTGATCGAAAGTGTCACCCACGCACGGTCGTTTACCGACGACGTGGAATGGTCGGCCGAGGATGCGTCGCGCACCGAGCACGACTTCCTGTGCCGGTGCGTCGAGGCCGCTATCGACGCCGGCGCCGGCACCGTCAACATCCCCGACACGGTCGGCTACACCATCCCTGAGGAATTCACCGCCATCATCCGCATGCTGTTCGACCGGGTGCCCAATATCGACAAGGCGGTGGTGTCGGTGCATTGCCATAACGATTTGGGCCTCGCGGTGGCCAATTCGCTGGCCGCCGTCGAGGCCGGCGCCCGGCAGGTGGAATGCACCATCAACGGCTTAGGCGAACGGGCCGGAAACGCGGCCATGGAAGAGGTGGTGATGGCGCTGCGCACGCGGCACGACGTCATGCCCTATACCGCCGCCATCAAGACCGAGAACATCATTAAGGCATCGCGCCTGGTGTCGGCGGTCACCGGTTTCGCGGTGCAGCCCAACAAGGCCATCGTCGGCGCCAACGCCTTCGCCCACGAGGCCGGCATCCACCAGGATGGAATGCTCAAGCACGCCGGCACCTACGAAATCATGACCCCGGAATCGGTCGGGCTGAAGGCGTCGAAGCTGGTGCTCGGCAAGCATTCCGGCCGCCACGCGTTCACCGAAAAGCTCAAGGAATTGGGCTACGAACTCGGCGACAACGCCGTCCAGGACGCCTTCAAGCGGTTCAAGGATTTGGCCGACCGCAAGAAGGAAGTCTTCGACGAAGACATCATCGCCCTCGTCGACGACGAGGTGGTGCGCACCAACGACCGCATCCGGATGGTGTCCTTGGAGGTGTTGTGCGGGACCAAGCACCAGCCGCCGAAGGCCGAGCTCGAACTGGAGATCGACGGCGAGGTCAAGGGCTGCAAGGCGACCGGCGACGGACCCGTCGATGCGTCGTTCAACGCCATCAAGGAGCTGTTCCCGCACGAGGCGCGGCTGCAGCTTTACCAGGTCCACGCCGTGACCCATGGCACCGACGCCCAGGCCAAGGTCACGGTGCGGCTGGAAGAGGACGGCCGTACCGTCATCGGCACCGGTGCCGATACCGATACCATGGTGGCTTCGGTCAAGGCTTACGTGAACGCCTTGAACAAGCTGCTGTTGAAAAGGCAAAAAACCGCCCCCGAGGCACTTTCGGCCTAGCAAGGGGGGGCGCGTTTTTTTATAAAGGTTGCATCGGTGCCGGGGAACAATCCCCGGCGCCGGCGTGGTCCGTTTCGGCGGAGTTCCATGGCCGGGGCAAAACGTCAAAAACAAAAAAGGTTCAGGACTTAATGTTTTCAAGATTGTTTGGCTTCCTTTCGGCGGACATGGCCATCGACCTCGGCACCGCCAACACGCTGGTTTATGTCAAGGGCCGGGGCATCGTCCTCAACGAGCCCTCGGTGGTCGCCATCGCCGAGGTCAAGGGAAAGCAGCGGGTCCTGGCCGTCGGCGAGGAGGCCAAACTGATGCTCGGCCGCACGCCGGGCAACATCCGCGCCATCCGGCCGCTTCGCGACGGCGTCATCGCCGATTTCGAAGTTGCCGAGGAAATGATCAAGTACTTCATCCGCAAGGTGCACAACCGGCGCAGTTTCGCTTCTCCGATGGTCATCATCTGCGTGCCCTCCGGCTCGACGGCCGTCGAGCGCCGCGCCATTCAGGAATCGGCCGAAAGCGCCGGCGCCCGGCGCGTGTTACTGATCGAGGAGCCGATGGCGGCGGCCATCGGCGCCGGCCTGCCGGTGACCGAACCGACCGGGTCCATGGTCGTCGACATCGGCGGCGGCACCACCGAGGTCGCCGTCCTTTCCTTGGGCGGCATCGTCTATTCCCGCTCCGTGCGCGTCGGCGGCGACAAGATGGACGAGGCGATCATCGGCTACCTCCGCCGCAACCATAACCTGTTGGTCGGCGAAGCGAGCGCGGCGCGGGTCAAGGAGGAAATCGGTTCCGCCTGTCCGCCCGAGAACGGCGAAGGCCAGATCATGGATATTAAGGGCCGCGACCTGATGAACGGGGTGCCGAAGGAGTTGATCATCTCGGAACGCCAGGTCGCGGAAAGCCTTACCGAGCCGATCGGCGCCATCATTGAGACGGTGAAGGTGGCCTTGGAGCATACGGCGCCGGAGCTGGCCGCCGACATCGTCGACAAGGGCATCGTGCTGACCGGCGGCGGGGCGCTTTTGGGCAACTTGGATTTCGTGCTCCGCCACGCCACGGGCCTGCCGGTGTCTTTGGCCGACGACCCGATGACCTGCGTGGTGCTGGGGACCGGCCGGGCGCTCGAGGAGATGAGGCGCCTCAAGGATGTGCTGTCGACCATGTATTAAGGACTTGTCAACCCTGCGGGCGTATTGGGACGGCGAGGAAAAAGGTTTTTTTTAGGGCGTTTAGCGCCGCTTTCGCGCCGCTGACCGGCCCATCGGAGGGCAGTCCATTGCGGCAAGGGACGAAATTCGTTAACCGCCTTGCGCAGCCGATCAAGAGCCTGGCCCAGCGGTTCGCCTTTATAGGGCTGTTGATAACGGCGGTCGGGATGATGATCCTGGGCAAGGTCGACGTACTGCTCATGGACAGCATCCGCGCCCATGTGACGGACACCGTCGCTCCCATCCTGGACGCCCTGTCGAGGCCCATCGATTCCGTTTCCAAGGCCGTCGATCACCTCCGTGAGCTCGCCGATCTGCGGGACGAAAACCAGCGGCTCAGGGAAAACCAGGCACGGTTGTTGCAATGGCAGGCGGTGGCCCGGAACCTGGAGGCCGAAAACAGGATCCTCAAGGGCCTTTTGAATTACGTCCCCGGGCCCGAACCCAGCTTCATCACCGGGCGGGTTATCGCCGATACGGGCGGCGCCTTCGCCCATGGCCTGATCCTCAACGCCGGCGCCCGAGACGGAGTCGTCAGGGGCCAGGCGGCGATTACCGGCGACGGATTGATCGGCCGCGTCGCCGGCGTCGGCGACCGGTCGGCCCGCATCCTTCTGATTACCGACCTCAACTCGCGGATACCGGTTCTCGTCGGGTCGGAGCGGACCCGCGCCATTCTGGCCGGCAACAATTCCGATCACCCCCGGCTCATCCACCTGGCGTCGGGGGAAACGGTGTCGGCGGGCGACCGCATCATCACCTCCGGCCACGGCGGCGCCTTTCCGCCCGGATTGCCGGCGGGGCTGGTGGCGTCGGTCAACGACGGCGGCATCAGCGTGCAGCCTTTCGTCCGCCGCGACCGGCTCGAAGTCGTCCGGCTTCTCGATTTCGGGCTTGCCGGAATCTTGACGTTGCCGAAACTGGACGCCGATCCCAAAAGCAACTCGAAGGCCGGCGACCACAAGGGGGCCCGGGCTCGCAAACCATGACCCCCGGCCCCTGGCAACGCATGGATTTGTTGGCGCGGCAGTTGATGCCATCGATGCTGACCCTGGTGCTGGTAATCATCAACGTCGTGCCGCTGCATATTCCCGGCTTTTCCAGGGTCGCGCCGTTGCTGCCGTTGATTGCGGTCTATCACTGGGCGGTATTCCGGCCCCGGTTGCTGCCGGCCTACGCGGTGTTCCTGATCGGCCTTTTTCAGGATATCCTGACCGGCGCCCCGATCGGGGTTAACGCCTTTGTGTTCCTGGCCGTTTACGGCGCCGTTCTGTCGCAGAAACGGTTTTTCATCGGCAAATCCTTTTTCATCTTGTGGCTCGGCTTCTCGTTGATCGCCGCCGGCGCCTCGGTCATCAGTTGGGTCCTGGTGTCCGCCTTTCACCTCACCCTCGTCGAACCGAGGACGGTGTTTTTCCAGTACCTGCTGACGTTGGGGGTTTTCCCGGCCGTGGCCTGGCTGTTCCTGCGCTGGCAGCGGGCGTTCCTGAGGCTGGACTGATATGCACCGGGATTCCGAACGTCACAAGCTTTTCAGCCGCCGCGCCGCCATCGTCACCGGCGGTATGGCGGTTTTGCTGTCGGCGCTGGCGGCCCGCATGTATTACCTGCAGGTCGTCGAAGCCAGCCGCTATAGGACCCTGGCCGAGGAAAACCGCATCAACCTGAGGCTTCTTCCGTCGCCCCGGGGACGCATCGTCGATCGCTTCGGCCTCCCCATGGCCGACAACCAGCAGAACTACCGCGTGCTTCTTAACGCCGAGGACGCCCGTGACGTCGAAGCCATCCTGGACGTCCTGGGCACCATCATTCCCATCTCTGCCGGCGAAAAGCGGCGCATTCTGCGCGAGATCAGGCGCAACCGCCGCTTCGTCCCGGCGACGGTGCGCGAGAACCTGAACTGGCAAGAGGTCGCCCGCATCGAGGTCAACGCCCCGGACCTTCCGGGGGTCAATATCGACGTCGGGCAAAGCCGCTATTATCCCCACGGCGCCGACACGGCGCATGTCCTCGGCTACGTCGCCCCCGTGTCGCCGGGCGAAGTCACCGGCGATCCGTTGCTCGAGCTTCCGGGGTTCCGCATCGGCAAGTCCGGCATCGAAAAGATCCGTGACCTGCAACTGCGCGGCACCGGCGGGTCCTTGCAGGTCGAGGTCAACGCCTTCGGCCACGTCATACGCGAACTAACCCGCCAGGACGGTCAGGCCGGCGCCGAGGTGGCGTTGACCATCGACCTGGAACTGCAGAAATTCGCCAGCCGGCGGTTCAAGGGCGAAGGCGGAGCGGTGGTGGTCATCGACATCCATAACGGCGATGTCCTGGCGCTTACCTCGACGCCCGGTTTTGACCCCAACGACTTCAACAAGGGGCTCAGCACCGAGCAATGGCGGGCGTTGACGACCAACTCCAAGGCGCCGCTGATCAACAAGGCCGTCAGCGGACAATTCTCGCCGGGATCGATCTTCAAGATGGTGGTGCTGCTGGCGGCACTGGAAAAGGGCGCCATCACGCCGGCCAAAAGGTTTTTATGTACCGGCGAATTTGACCTCGGCGAAGCCACCTTCCACTGTTGGAATAAGGACGGCCATGGTTGGATGGACGCCTTTAACGGCGTCATGCAGTCCTGCGACGTCTATTTCTACGAGATCGCCCGGCGCACCGGCATCGAACGTATCGCTTCCATGGCCCGGCGTCTCGGCTTCGGGTCCACTTTAGGCGTCGATCTCCCTGGCGAAAAACCGGGGCTGGTGCCGAGCCGCGAATGGAAGCGCAAAACCATGAACGCCCCCTGGCACCAGGGCGAAACCGTGCTCACCGGCATCGGCCAGGGATACCTTCTGGCGACGCCGCTGCAAATGGCGGTGATGACGGCGCAATTGGCCAACGGCGGGCTTAAAGTCACGCCGCGCCTGACGCGGTCCCGTTTCGCCGCCAAGACGGGCAAATCCGATCCCGGCCGCCAATTCGAAAGCCTGAACCTAGTCCCCCAGCACCTGCAACTGGTCCGCCAGGCAATGGAAGGGGTTGTCAATAAACCCCGGGGCACCGCTTATCGGGCACGCATCCGCAAGCGCGGCATGGCCATGGGCGGCAAGACCGGCACCGTCCAGGTCAGGCGCATCACCAAGGCCGAACGCGAACAGGGGGTCAAGAAAAACAAGGATTTGCCGTGGAAGGAACGAGATCATGCGATGTTTGTCGCCTTCGCGCCGATCGATGCGCCCAGATACGCAGTGGCGGTGGTGGTCGAGCACGGCGGCAGCGGTTCGAAGGTGGCGGCGCCGATCGCCCGCGACATCCTGATCAAGGCCCAGCAACACCGATCCGCAAGACCGGGGATTCTCCCCAAGGCGCCGGGCGGCGGCCAACAGGTGATGGGGCCCCGGGGAAACAAACCCGGAAACAAACCCGGCGCCCGGTCCCGGGACGAAGGGTAGGGGAGCATGGTCGAAAGCGTCCTCGGCGGCCCGCAACTGACCCTGCGCCAAAAGCTGTGGCAAATCCACTGGCTTTTCGTGCTGATGCTGATCGCCACGGCGGCGGTCGGGTTCGCGATGCTGTATTCGGCCGGCGAAGGCAGTATCGACCCCTGGGCAAAGCGCCACGTCGTTCGTTTCGGCCTTGGAATCATGGTCATGATCGCTGTCGCCGTCATCGATACCCGGTTCTGGCTGCGCTATGCCTATACCATCTATTTCGTCGTCCTGCTGCTGCTGGTGGCGGTCGAGATCGGCGGCGCCACGGGCATGGGGGCGCGGCGCTGGATCCATGCCGGTTTCTTCAACCTGCAGCCGTCGGAACTGATGAAGATCGCCATGGTGCTGGCCCTGGCGCGTTATTTCCATGGCGGCTCCCTCGAAGACATCCGCCGGCCCGTATCCCTGATCGCGCCGATCCTGATCGTCGCCGCGCCGGTGGCTTTGGTGTTCCGGCAGCCGGATTTGGGGACCGGGCTGATCCTGTTGATTACCGCTGCCGGGCTTTTCTTCCTGGCCGGGATCAGGATCTGGAAGTTCGCCCTCGTCGCGGTCACGGCGTTGGTGTCGGCGCCCATCACCTGGCAGTTCCTGCACGAATACCAGCGCCAGCGGATCATGACCTTCCTCGATCCTGAAAGCGACCCGCTCGGCGCCGGCTATCACATCATCCAATCGAAAATCGCCTTCGGCTCCGGCGGCCTTTCCGGACGCGGCTTTTTGCAGGGCACCCAGGGGCACCTGAATTTCCTGCCCGAGATGCAGACCGACTTTATCTTCACCATGTTTGCCGAGGAATTCGGCCTCATCGGCGGGCTGGCGCTGCTCGGGATCTATGTCCTGCTGCTGGTCTACGGGATCGGCATTTCGCTCCGCTCGCGCTCACACTTCGGCTGCCTGCTGGGGATGGGGGTGACGGGCACTTTTTTCCTCTATGTGTTCATCAACATGGCCATGGTGATGGGGCTGATCCCGGTAGTCGGCGTGCCGCTGCCGCTGATTTCCTACGGCGGCACAGCGATGTTGACGCTGCTGTTCGGGTTCGGGCTGCTGATGGGGGTGTGGGTGCACCGCGACGTGATAATCGGCCGCCACGGCGCCGCCGACGGCTGAAGGCGCCCGGACGCAGGCTCCCCGGTCTCGCGGGCGCCAAAGGTTTATCGACAAAGCACGGGGCGTCTGATATATCGCAGGCCTTCTGTGGGCCTGTAGCTCAGGTGGTAGAGCAGCTGACTCTTAATCAGCGGGTCCGGGGTTCGAGTCCCCGCAGGCCCTCCAATGAAGTCAAGGGGTTAGCATTAATTTGCTAGCCCCTTGATCATTTCTAATAAGGCTATAATAAGGTTTTTTTGAGCCGAGAATGT
>Ga0208113_1000230_pt1 | contig 28522 bp, 27 predicted proteins | sample Knorr_S7_td_NADW_FD_185598 | JGI IMG/M metagenome (GOLD analysis project Ga0208113, IMG submission 185598) | Marine microbial communities from Southern Atlantic Ocean transect - Knorr_S7_td_NADW_ad_2505m_LV_A (SPAdes) (version 2) | ecosystem: Environmental > Aquatic > Marine > Oceanic | place...
GGGGTTTACCGTATGGACAGAACCCCGACCATCGGAGAACGCTATTCTGTCGACATCGCCTATGGCGATTGCCCGTGGTGGTGGAGGGTTAGGGGTAGCCGCTGGAACGGGGGTCGGTTCCAAGGTCGTACCGCCGTTCGAATCTCCACTGGCGGTATCTGCTTCACTAACCGGCCCGGCGTCGGTCGCGAGATCGGGTTGCTCCGCGCCCGGGGTGGCAGCGGCGATGGTGGCCTCTACTATTTGCTGTCCGCGTGCCGCGGCGGTCAACCGGTCCATCTCCGGCCTAAACGCTACCCACGTCGCGGTCGCGTCGGCGGACGAGAAAGTCCCACCGCCTTTTCAGCGCTCGACCCGGTGCACGACACGATCACCATGGCACCGATTACGCCAGGCACCAGTACCAGTAATTTTGGGCGAATCGAAAGCAATGGATATCGGTTCAGGAGCAAGTATTTTTTGGAACGGTGCACATGCGTTACTACGTGGCGACACTATATTCGGGTCTACCCGCGAGTACATCGGTCCGCTCGTACTTTGACCCGGGGTTGTGGTCAGGCGTTTTTCGATTCGAAATCGAGTGAAATGTCCATCGCTCGCGGTGAATGGGTCAGTGCCCCGACCGAGATAATATCCACGCCGCTGTTCGCAACGTCGGCAACATTTTCAAGCGTTATTCCACCGGACGCTTCAACGGTGGATCCGGCACCAATCTGATCGACAACGATCCGCATGTCGTGTGGCGACATGTTGTCGAGCATCACGATATCGGCCCCTGCTGACGACGCGGCAACGGCCGCTTCGACCGACTCGACCTCGACTTCTATCTTGATGGTGTGAGGTGCGCGTCTCCTGGCGCGTTTGATCGCCTGTGACAGGCTAATGCCCTCGCCCTGCAACGCAGCGAGGTGATTGTCCTTGATGAGCACACCATCGGTCAGGTTCATCCGATGGTTGCGCCCGCCTCCGATGGAGACTGCGTATTTGTCGAGCAGCCGCAACCCGGGAGCTGTTTTTCGTGTGTCGGTTATCGACGCGGTGGTGCCTTCGACAACCTCTACATACTGTCTCGTCAGTGTCGCTATTCCGCTCATTCTCTGCAAAAAGTTCAGTGCGGTCCGTTCTGCAGTGAGAATTGAAGCCATGGAACCTGAGATCGTGGCGACGGCTTCTCCACCCTCAACGCGGTCGCCGTCGAGGAGTCTCTGAACGAATACCAACTCCGGGTCGACGCGCCGAAACACGGCTGCGGCAACTTTGAGTCCCGCAAGGACGCCGGCTTCTTTTGGCACCAGTGTGGCGCGGGCCTGGAGGTGGGAGGGGATCAGTGCAGATGTTGTGACATCGGCCCCGGCTGAATCTTCCGCCAGCGCACGGTCGATGGTGGCATCGAGTTCACCGCGATTTGGAAGCATGCGTGTTCTTTCGACTGTGCCGTCTATGGCGTGACTGACTTCTGCCTACAGTAGCGGAGATTCGAAGGGAAATAGCCTGGAGCCCTGAATAGCCGGGGTGACGCTAGCCTGCGACTTCGAGCATTCGTTCGAGCGCAATCAGAGCGTTGCGCCGTGTCTCAGGTTCGACCTCAATACGATTTATCGCAAGTCCGGACATGATGCCTTCGAGGACCCAGAGCAGATAGGCGGGATGAATGCGGTACATTGTCGAGCACGGGCAGACGACGGGGTCGAGACAGAAAATGTCTTTATCGGGATTGTTGGCGGCGAGTCTGCGCACCATGCTGATCTCAGTGCCGATTCCCCAGGAACTACCTGCCGGAGCAGTAGCAACCGTTTGCAGAATAAATTCTGTCGAGCCGAACATATCGGCAGCTGCAACTACTTCCTGCGTGCATTCGGGGTGAACGATGATGTTGGTCTCCCGGTTGCGCTCCCGGGCGGCATCGATCTGGGCAACGGTGAACCGAGTGTGGACCGAGCAGTGGCCCTGCCAGAGCAGGACCGTCACTCGCTTGATCTCGGCTTCAGAGAGGCCACCCATCGGCAGGTGGGGGTTCCACACGGCCATGTCGTCGGCGGGTATCCCCACGGCAATACCGGTGTTGCGGCCAAGGTGCTGGTCGGGGAGGAACAGGATCTTGTCGCCCCGTTCCAGCGCCCAATCGAATGCCTTATCGGCGTTGGACGATGTGCATACAAGGCCACCGTTTTTGCCGCAGTGGGCCTTGATTGCCGCTGCTGAATTCATATATGTGATCGGAATTACACGTTCGGTTGTGCCGAGGACAGATTCGAGTTCATCCCAGCAATCCAAAAGGTCTGTTGGCTTTGCCATGTCGGCCATCGAACACCCGGCAGCCATATTCGGGAGCAACACGTTCTGGTCGGGAGATGTGAGGATGTCGGCGGTCTCGGCCATAAAATGGACGCCGCAGAAGATGATCCACTTGGCGTCTTTTGCAGCGGCGGCCATCTTTGAAAGCTTGTACGAATCGCCTGTAAAGTCGGCGTACTCGATTACATCGTCACGCTGGTAATGGTGGCCGAGCAAAACGGCTTTTTCGCCGATTTCGTTGCGGGCAAATGCGATGCCTTCAGAAATTTCCTCGGGGGTGAGTTTCAAGTAACGGGTCGGAACTTTCTGCCAGCGCACACCGGCCGAGAACTCTTCTTCGAGTGTTTTTGTCCGAAGATTTCCGTCAGTCTGGCAAAACGCCGACTGTTCCAACTCGGTAATCGGAATGATGGTCTGCTTCGTGAATGCAGTGGTCATGCGACCGGAACCTTTTCCTTGTTTACTCGATGTGAGTTATTGCCATCGTCTGCGTAACTGAACGGGGCCAGGTCCGCTTCGAGCGACCAGGGCGAACTGGAAGTGATCTCAACCAGCATAGTCTGCCCCGGTTCCAGACTCTGTGAGTTCTGTGTGTCTATATAAACAAGTTTATCGCCGCGTGTACGCCCGTGCAGTCTACTCCGTTTACGCCCCTCTATAAGTACTTCGAACGCACGTCCGACCAGCTTTGCGTTTTTTACGGTCTGAATCTTTTGCTGAACTTCGTCGATCGCGACTAGGCGTGCTTTCTTTATCGAACGATCGACGGTATCGGGCATATTCCTTGAAGCATATGTACCTTCTCTGTTCGAGTATGCGGCAACGTGCACCTTGTCGAATTCGACCGCGCGCAAGACGTCGAGCGACCGTTCAAACTGGTTATCGGTCTCACCCGAGAAGCCAACGATGAGGTCCGTCGTCAGGTTGACACCCGGGATCGTCTCCTTCACCTGTGAGATTTTTTCAAGGTACTGGCCGATCGTGTATCCGCGACGCATGTTCACCAAAAGTGCATCGTCACCTGCCTGGAACGGCAGGTTGATGTTTTCGCAAACTTTGGGCAGATCCCGCACGGCTTCGAGGATTCTGACCGACATATCGTTCGGGTGTGAGGTCAGGAATCGGATTCGCTCAAGGCCGCTGATTTCATGCACCTGTTCGAGCAGGTCGGCAAGATCGAGCCTCGGTCGAATATCGTGGCCGTACGAATCGACGTTCTGCCCGAGGAGTGTGATGTCTTTCACCCCGCGATCAACCATCACCGTAATTTCGTGGACTATTTCTGGTGCCGGGCGGCTGATTTCCCTTCCCCGTCGATACGGGATTATGCAGAAGGTGCAGAACTTGTCGCAGCCGTGAACGATTGGAACGAATGATGCGACATGGGGGTTTAGCGGTACCGCCCCACTGAGACAGCCTTCAGGATCGAGACCGTGCCGGATGCCTGCAGATTCGAGGATTGGTGCGAATTGCTGTGGACGCGCCCAGATGTCGACCTGAGGGAACCGCCGTCTGAGTTCCGACTGATCGGGTCCGACCATGCAGCCCATAACTGCGACCATTGGCCCAAGTTGTGCGGGTGACTGCCGCTTTATCTTTGCGAGGCGACCGAGCATCCCGGTTGCGGTGTCTTCGGCCGATTGTCTGACGACGCAGGTGTTCAGCACGACAACGTCGGCCTTTGTCGGGTCATCGGATGAGTCGAAGCCCATCTGTTCAAATCCGCTGGACAAGCGTTCAGAGTCAGATGTGTTCATCTGGCAGCCGACGGTCCAAATGTGATAACTGGGCAATTCGTATCTGTGTTGCTTGAACCGCGGAGCCCGGTCGTGTCAGTTCGACGGGCTTGCGGTGGTTCAAGTTTGTGAATGATTTAACAGGCGGTCAGTTATCAAGGATATCGCGCCCGGCGGCATTACACCATAAATCGAAGTGGCAGTAGCGCGCAGAGTTGCCTTGGTCGTTATCATTTACCGTCGATTTGGATCATCAACGATGGTGCCTTCGAAGTGCAGTGAATTTCGAATGAATCAACGCACGGCCGTCGGAATGTAAGCGAAATCAATTATTAAGTAACCGAGCGAAATAACAGTTGTCCGAGCGAGAGAAAAATTCCCTGAAAGTAGGTCTTATCGGTTGTGGATCAATGGGCTCCGAGCTGGCCCGGGCTGTTCAACGAGGAGAAGGCGGACCGACGAAGATCATCGGGTTGTTCGACGAATACGCCCCCGGCCGCGATGCACTTGCGGAGGAACTCGGTCGCAATCAGGAACCGGCACCTGTTGAGGCGGACACCGTTGCGGAGCTGATCGGTCTTACCGGCATGCAGTTGATCGTCGAGTGCGCCTCACAGGCGGCGGTGACGGCCCATGCCGAGGCTGTGCTAACTGCGGGTAAATCAATGCTGGTGATGAGTTCGGGCGCTCTGGTTTCGGCCGATTTCATGCGGAAAGTGATGAGCGCCGCCGAGGCGTCGGGCGCCTCCATATATGTGCCATCTGGAGCAGTTGGCGGAATCGACGCGCTGCGGGCGTCGAAAGCTCTGCTTGAAGAGGTGACGATCGTCTCGACCAAGAAACCGATTGCGCTGAGTGGAGCGCCGGGTTTTGCCAAATGGGAGAATGTCGATATCACCGAGCCGACTGTGATCTTCGAGGGATCGGCAGCCGAGGCGGTTGGATTGTTTCCTGCGAACGTAAACGTGGCGGCCACCGTGAGCATGGCGGGTATAGGCCCGGACGCTACCGGTGTAAAAATCGTCGCCGATCCCGATTCGCCGGGCAACGTCCACGAAATCCACGCGGTAGGTCGTGCCGGCAAGTTTTCTTTCCGGTTTGAGAACATTCCCCACGAGACCAACCCGAAGACGAGTTTTCTCGCGGTGCTTGCAGCTATAGAGACGCTGCGTTCGATCAGTGAGCCGGGTATCAGGATCGGCACGTAAGCCTGGAACGTCGGCTGCGGGTGACGGACTGCTCGGCCGGGGTCTGAACCCATCGTGGAACGCCAGAGGCCGTATTGAGGCGGTTCGAACCGCCGCGGTCGAACGTAACTGGTATGGCGGAGGGTGCGGGATTCGAACCCGCGAGGGGGCTCAACACCCCCAACCCGCTTAGCAGGCGGGCGCACTAGGCCACTATGCGAACCCTCCGCGGAGTTACGTACCAGTGCGCGCATCTTCAATATAGCTTCACACCACGGGCACGGCAAAGCAGTTCGGCGTGTCGATGGTGCGTAATTTTCCGGGAATGCGTTACTTGATCAGGCGGCGTCTGAGCAGGTAAATCGCCGCGGGCCACATGATCGCCGTGAGTAACACGATGTAGATCGCGGCCCACAGGTGGGTAATGTCAAAGCTTCCCAGCGCAAAGCCGCGGGCGACGTGGACACCGGCTGTTAGCGGCATCGCCCAGGCGATCGGCTCTACCCAGTCGGGGAGAATCGAGATCGGGAAGAACGCACCCGAAAAGAAGTAGAGCGGCGTTGCAACGAGCGTGAAGACGAGCGTCAGGAAGGTTGTGTGCGGTGCTACGGCCGCAAACAGAAAACCCATCGTCCCGAACATTGCTCCGACCATCACGGCGGGGATCAGTATTCCAATTGCCGACCAGCCGTTCAGCCACCCGAGAATTGCCGCGAACACCGCTACTCCGATCGTGGTCATCATGGCGCGTGTCACGGCCCACAGGATGTCGCCGAGTGTGATTTCAGTAACCGTAATCGGGGTGGTCAGGGCGGTTTCGTAAACGTCGTTGTCGATGCGGTTGTAGGCGTTCCACGACGTTTCGAACAGGGCGTGAAACATTGCTGAACCCATGATCAGGCCCGGGGTTACGAACTCGGCGTAGCTGTCGGCGCCCTCAACTTCGGTGACGAGTTTGCCGATGCCCAATCCCACAGCCACGAGTACTACGACGGGTTCGATGATTACCCATGTGATGACGAATTTCCAGTAGCGCAGAAACGAAACGGCGTGGCGCAACCAGATTCCACTGACGCTTCTCCTCCTGATACCGGGAGTTGGTATGGAAATGTTCACTATCCGTCCCTCAATTCCCGGCCTGTAATCGCCAGGAACACGTCTTCAAGGTTGCCTGCGCGGTACGAGGTGCGTACGCCTTCCTCTCCCGCGAGACCTGAGAGATCGGGGCGATCGCCGTTCGCACCGGTGACGCTCACGAGAGCGCCGACTTCACGGAACGTGATGTTTCGCCCGGTCAGGTATTCGCGAACATTTCGGAGTGCGGCCGGGGCAACCCTGAGTTGTGCGACTTCCGGCGGGGCGTGGCGTTCGATCATCTGGTCAGGTGTGCCTTCATCGAGGATTTTCCCGTGATCCATGATAGATAGCCGGTCGCACAGGATCGTCGCTTCCTCCATGTAGTGGGTCGAAAGCAGCACGGTCACCCCCGCGTCTTTCAGCTCGGCCAGCTCTTCCCACACCCGGTTGCGGCTCTGCGGGTCGAGTCCGGTCGTTGGTTCGTCCATCACAATCACGCTCGGGCTGGTCATCATTGAGCGGGCGATTGCCAGTCGGCGCTTCATTCCACCAGAAAGTTCATAGACGTTTGCCTTTGAGCGGTCGCGCAGACCGAAGAATTCGAGCACCTCGTGCGCCCGCTCCTTTGCCCTGGCCCGGGACAGCCCGGCGAGGAAGCCGTAAAGAAAAAGGTTCTGGAATACCGTCAACCCGCCGTCGAGCCCGTCATGCTGGGTAACGACTCCCGTCAATTCCCGTACCGCGCGGTTGTCTTTGACCACGTTGATTCCGGCGACCGCGATAGTTCCGGACGTTGCCGGGGACAGGCCGACCAGCATCCGCATGATCGTGGTCTTACCGGCCCCGTTCGGGCCGAGCAGGCCGTAGGTTTCGCCGGGATCGACCGAGAACGTGATGCCATCGACGGCGGCGATATCGCCGTAGTCCTTGTGGAGGTCTTCAACCTCGATGACGGTGCCGCTGGCGTTGTGCGCTGCGCGGTTTCTCAATTTCTGCGGTTCGGTCAATTTCAATCTTTTCGGCCCAGTCGGTTCGCGGTTCGAACTTGGTATGGCAGATTTAAATAGCTCAAAAATTCCAGCCGCTGCCCAGTAGACCTCCGGTTACGCACCGGGAGTTTCGCCGATCCACACTTCCCCACCTTCGAAAAACTCTCGCTTCCAGATCGGAACGATCTCTTTAAGTCGGTCGACAAAATAGAGTGCCGCCTCGAACGCGGGCTTGCGGTGCGCTGAACCAACCGCCACCACCATGCTCGTCTGGCCAATATCGACGCGGCCCGTACGGTGGGCGATGGCTACCTTGCCAAGATCCCACCTGTTTCTCATTTCGCCGATGATCTCGACGATCTTGTTCTCGGCCATCGGCTGGTAGGCCTGGTACTCGAGGTGAAGAACTGTGCGACCTTCGTTGTGATCTCTTGTCACGCCGAGGAACGTTACTACTGCCCCGTCGACTCCGGTAGTAACAAAATCTGTTAGTGGCTCAGGGTCGAGCACATCAGCGGTTACGAATACCCAGTCGAGTCCGGTCTTTATCTCATCCGAGCCGCCGCTGACCGGTGGGATGAGGGCCAGCTCGTCGCCAGGTGCCACAGGTTGGTCGCCTTCGACGTATTCGCCGTTCAGCGCAAGCATGATGCTGGTTCCCGGTTCGGGGTCGCTCGGGGCGGCGTTGCGGCCCGCCAGGACTGCGTCGTCAACCGTCATGCCGTCGATGACGGCGACGTTCACTGACCGCGTACCCGCCCTATCGCGCAGCGCTGCGAAAAACAGAACGGTCAATCGGTTTGCTGAGGCTGGTGGCACTGGAGTTTGCGGTTCGCGTTGAGTCACGGTGTCATTAAATAGCGGTGTCGTCTAAAAATGAAGGATGTCGGCGAATCCCCATACCACTCGATAACGGTTGATCTCTATTGAAAGGGGTATATCTTCAGGTTACCGCTGAACCTGATCAATGGGTGGCCAGCGGTGTCACCAGAAGTGGGTACGGTCGAGGACGGGTGAAGTGGGTCACATGCTGACCCGGTCGATCGTGTGGATCGGATTTCAAATAACTTTGACTCGCCTGTTCGTGGGCAATACAATTTTAGGTCGTAATTGTTGGATCCCGGCACTTAGTCGGGTTTCGACTGGTCCAGTTAATTTTCCGCCGAGTAAATGATCGGCGCACGGAGTTATTTTCCGAATGGTTCGAATCCGTCTTAAACGAGTTGGTGCCAAAAAGCACCCGTTCTATCGAATAGTAGTTGTCGACCAGCGCGCCGCCCGCGACGGTGCGTTTATCGAGCAAATTGGCACGTACGACCCCTTCCCGGACCCACCGGAAATCAAGATTGATGAAGAGAAGGTCGCCAAGTGGATGAAGAACGGCGCACAGCCGTCCGATTCGGTTGTCAGCCTGTTTCAAACGCAGGGCATTCTCCCGAAAGTCACCACTGTGGCCGCGGCGCCCGAAGCAGCTAAAAAGGCAGCTCCCAAGGCAGCGGCAAAGGCGGCCCCGAAGGCAGCGGCAACTGCAACCGCAGTAGCTGATCCCCCGGAGGAAGTTGCCGAGGAGACTCCTGCCGAAGAGGTGGCCGAGGCTACAGACGAGGTAGCCGCGGAGACCCCGGCGGAGGATGCGGCCGAGGACGCTTCAAAGGCTGCCCATGAGGACGCTGCAGAGGCTGCCGGCGAGGACACAGAGAAGGAAACTTCGAGTGACTGAGCGTGAGGGTGACGCGATCATCGACGAGGTGGATGACGATATCCAGGATGCCGACGGGTTGGATGTTGACGACCGGGACATCGCCCGGGATGTCGATGACCTGGACGACGAAGCGTCGGCGATCGCCTCGATGCGCGAAATGATCGTTTACATCGCCCGCGCTCTCGCCTCGAATCCTGATGCCGTTTCGGTTACCGAAGAAGACGGCGGCGACCGAATCTACCTTCACCTCTCTGTCGATGACCAAGACAAGGGCAAAGTTATCGGTCGCGATGGCCGGGTTGCCCAGTCGATGCGGTCGCTTCTCAGGGTGGCTGCGGTCAAGGCTGGCACGCGCGTCAGCCTCGAAATCGACTGACTCCTGCCCTGCTGAATGCGGCAGGTTGGCACCATGACTGGCTCAGGCATGATCGGTTCAAATGATCGGCCCGGTCGTTCGTCCCGGGGACTACCAGACGTAAACGACCTCGTGGTGGTGGGCCGCGTCAGGCGTCCGACCGGAATCGACGGCACCCTGCTGGTCGAAGTGTATTCGGGCGATATCAACCGTTTTTCAGTTGGCGACCGGGTTTTCATTAACGGTTCTGAGCACGAGATTGCCAGGACCGGGAAATCGGGAAAGTCGGCGAAGATCAAGCTTGCGGGCGTCGATACGATCGAAGCTGCCGACCCGTTTCGGGATGAGGAGTTGGCGGTCACTGCAGACTCCCTGCCCGAGAACCCACCGGGGACCTACTATCACTACGAGATACTGGGAATTGACGTCGTGACGGCAGAAGGCCGGAAACTGGGGAGACTGACCGAGATAATTGAAACCGGGAGCAACGACGTTTTTGTCGTTTTGTCCCATCGAAATCCGCTAGCGGAAGAATCTATGGAAAGTCCGAATAAAACCGGTGAAATCCTTGTTCCGGTCCTTGATGGAGTAATCGTTGAGGTCGATACGGAGAACGGTGTCATGACTATTGATCCGCCCGCCGGATTGTTCTGAGAACGGAATCTTCGTAAACTGGCTTCATCAACTGGTTCTCCCGGGTTTTAGAATTGCGGAACAGGCACTTAGCAGTATGGATAAATAGATGTCGGGTCACTCTAAGTGGAGCACGATCAAGCACAAGAAGGGTGCGGCCGATGCCAAGCGCGGTCAGCTCTTCACGAAGTTGACGCGGGAAATCATGGTGGCCGCGCGCGAGGGCGACACCGACCCCGATATGAACTTCCGACTGCGCCTTGCGATCGACAGCGCGAAATCGCTGAACATGCCGAAGGACAACATCGACCGCGCCGTCGCCCGGGGGTCGGGAGTCGGCGACGATTCACTGGTCCTGGAAGAGATCAGCTACGAGGCGTACGGCCCGGGCGGTACCGGGATCATCGTCCAGGCGCTGACCGATAACAAAAACCGCACAGCAGCCGAAGTACGCGCCCAGATAACCCGCGGCGGTGGGAACCTCGCAGGTTCGGGCGCCGTTTCCTGGAATTTTGAAAACAAGGGTCTGATCACCGTGGAGGTGACTGAGGGCGACCCTGATGACACTGCGCTTGAGATAGTCGATGCAGGTGCGGAGGATGTAGAAGTTGACGGCACAACCGTCGAAGTTACTGCGCCGTACGAGGAGTTCGCACAGGTAAAAGCGGCGGTCGAAAAACTCTCCGGGATAACGGTCGAGCGGGCGGAACTGGCTCTTGTACCGACCAGCCTCATATCGCTTGACGATAAGGCGTCGATGCAGACGCTTCGCCTGCTTGATGCATTGGAAGAAGTTGACGACGTTTCAAAGGTGTATTCGAACGCCGATTTCCCTGACGAAGTGCTGGAAAAGTACGCCGGTGACTAGTTCCAGCCGGCGTACAAACGTGTCGGGGCTTCGAGAAAGAACCGGTTAGATTGACCGAATTGATTATCACAACGGGTCTGACCAAGTTTTACGGTGAGCACCGGGGCGTGATCGATATCGATCTCGGGGTCGGTGAGGGCCAAGTCTTCGGGCTCCTGGGTCCGAATGGCGCAGGCAAGACGACCTGCATACGGCTGTTTCTCGATCTGATTCACCCGACGTCGGGTTCGGCAACACTTCTCGGGCTGGACTCGCGAGCCGACTCGGTACGGATCCGGCAGGCTGTCGGCTATCTCCCCGGCGATTTCATAACGTATGAAAAGTTGACTGCCCGCGATCTGCTTGAGTATTTTGTAAATTTGCGCGGCCACGGCATGGCCCGTGCAGAATCCCTTGCCGAGCGGTTCGACCTGGACCTGACCCGGAAGATCGGGGAACTTTCCCGGGGTAACCGACAGAAAGTCGGCCTGGTACAGGCGTTCATGAGCGATCCCCGCCTGCTGGTCCTTGATGAGCCGACCAGCGCACTCGACCCCCTGCTGCAGCAGGAGTTTCACCGGCTGGTGCTGGAAGAGGCTGCGGCGGGCAAGACGTTGTTCATCTCGTCTCACATGCTTTCCGAAGTCGAGATCATTTGTGACCGTGTGGGCATTATCAGGGAGGGTTCGCTTGTGGCGATTGAAGAGATCGCCACGCTGCGGGAACGAGCGCTCACCCGGGTAGAAATCGAGTTCGCCGACTCGGTTTCGGTGGACGACTTCCGGGGTTTGGACGGAGTGAGGGACGTGGTCGTGAGCGACCGCAGGCTCACATGCAGCGTTACTGGGACTGTCGATTCGCTAATTAAGGCCACTGCGAGGCACACGGTTGTCAAGATCGAATCGGCCCAGCCGGGACTTGAAGAAGTGTTCCTCGCCTACTACAACGACGATTCTGAAAAGGAGGATTCGGGTGCTGCGTAACGTGTATCTGAAAACCCTCAGGGATTCTCGTAAGTCAGTCCTGTTCTATTCGATAGGTACGGTGGCCCTCGGGCTGTACGTGACGCTGTTTTATCCGACGATTCGGGATGCGACGGGGTTCACGGATTTCCTCGAAGATTTGCCAGAGGTGTTCCAGGCGTTGATCGGCGATGCCGAGACCTACACGACCGCCGAGGGGTTTTTGAATGCCGAGGTGTTTAGTTTCATGGGCCCGTTGATAGTTTCGGTGTTCGCGATAGTGGCCGGGACCGCGGCAATAGCGGGGGAAGAGGAATCGCACACGCTCGATCAGCTGCTGGCCAACCCGATATCGCGGACGAGTGTGCTGTTGCAGAAGGCCGGTGCGCTGCTCACGGGGCTCCTGGTCCTTTCGGTCGCGCTGGGCATCGGGCTGGTGGCAGGTTCAAAATTCGCAGGATTTGATCTATCAATCACCGGTACCGCCCAGGCTATCGTCAGCTTGTATGTGTTCGGGGCGACGATGGGGCTGCTGGCGCTTTCTATCGGAGCGGCAACGGGACGCAAGGGACTGGCCGGTGGAGTGAGTGCGGGGGTGGGCATCGTTGGATTTTTGCTTGACACGTTCCTGTCGGTCGTGGAGGCACTCGAACCTGCGCGGTTTATCTCGGTTTTTTACTACTTCAACAGCAACGACGTGATCCTGAACGGCATCAATGCGGCACACCTTCTAGCGCTGATCGGAATAACGGGTGTTGCAGTTGCTGCGGCAGTTTGGCAGTTCGGCCGAAGAGACGTATCGGTCTAGTTTCGTTTGAACTGAACCGGCAGTACAATTTCAACGTCGTATTTCGGCTTATTTTGGGACAGAACGGACTCGGTTAATCAATGTGCAGGTCAACTGCTGGCCCCCTGCTGGCGATCGTTGGTGTGGCCGGGACCGCCGCCGGTGTCGCGGTTGCGATAGTGCGCGAGAGGATAGACCGACTCGCCGATGCGCGTGCAGCCCGGCAGGCATCTGAAGAACAGGACGCCCGAGAGGTCGTCCGGCGCGATTCTGGCGGCGGCACGACTGGAGCGACGGACAACAAACCCGTAGAATCCGAACCCGACGAGACCAGATAGAGACAACAGGGGCTGATCCATGAAAGCTGTCGTTTACAAGAAACCGTTCGAGGTTGCCGTTGAGGAAGTTGACGACCCCAGGGTTCTTCACCCTGCTGATGCCATCATCAGGATCACGTCGTCGTGCATTTGCGGATCGGACCTCCACATGTACGAGGGCCGGACCTCCGCCCTGCCCGGTATTGTGTTCGGACACGAAAATATGGGGGTCATCGAAGAGGTTGGCCCGGCCGTCAAGGAGCGGAAAGTCGGCGACCGCGTGGTGCTGCCCTTTAACGTTGCCTGCGGGTTCTGTAAGAACTGTCTGGGCGGTTTCACCGGCTTCTGTACAACCGTAAATCCCGGTTTTGCCGGTGGCGCGTACGGGTACGTATCGATGGGGCCGTGGGTCGGTGGTCAGGCCGAGTACCTGCAGGTGCCGTTCGCCGATTTCAATTGCCTGCCCCTTCCGAGCGGGAGTGAGAACGAGGCCAATTTCGCACTACTGGCCGATATTTTTCCGACCGGGTACCACGGTGCCGAACTCGCCGACGTACAGCCGGGCGAAAGTGTTGCGGTTTACGGGGCGGGGCCGGTGGGGCTGATGGCGGCTTACAGTTGCGTGATCAGGGGTGCTGCCGAGGTCTTCGTGGTCGATCACGTCAAAGAGCGGCTCGACAAGGCCGAATCGATCGGGGCCATCCCGGTCAACTACGACGAAGCCGACCCAGTTGATCAGATCAAGGACAAACGGGGTGGCGAGGGCACAGACAAGGGCATCGACGCCGTTGGCTACCAGGCGACCTCGGCAGGTTCGTCGGCAGCGGGTGGCGAGGCCGACGAGGTGCCAAACATCGTGCTCAACAACCTCATCGAAACGGTCAATCCCACAGGAGCCCTGGGGATTCCCGGCTTGTATGTGCCATCGGATCCCGGCGGGGTCAGCGATGCCGCCAAGCGCGGGGCGTTGTCGATCAATTTCGGCAAGCTTTTCGAGAAGGGTTTGCGCCTTGCTACAGGCCAGTGCAATGTAAAGAAATACAACGCCCGGCTCAGGGATTTGATTATGGCCGGGCGGGCAAACCCGGATTTCGTGGTGTCTCACGAGATATCGCTCGATGAAGCGCCCGGGGCTTACGTCAAGTTTGACCGCCGCGAAGAGGGCTATACGAAGGTGATAATTCACCCGTAGCGCTCAATCCAGCAGTTCGGCCAGTTCCGCCGATGAAGTGACGGGAAGTTTGCAGGCGTAGTTTTCGCAGACGTAGGCGGTCGCCTTTCCGTTGACGAGAAAGCGGTCCATGAGCAGCGGCGATTTTTCGTCTTCGCCCGGCTCTTTGTGTGCACCGCCGAAAACGGTGTTAGGCGAATATCTATCCAGTGCTTCGCGCAGCATATCGGTAACAACGAGATCTTCCCGCTCGCCTATAACGATCACTTCCTGCCTGTTCGCCGTGAGGAAGTCGACTGCGCTGAGCCATGTGGTCACTGCGGCGGGCGACTGCTCCATTTGCGGAACGAGTGACTTCATCGACGCTTCTGCCTTCGCGGCATAATCCGGTTCCCCGGAAAATACGCTCAACCTGAGCAGGCCCATTGCAGCGATTGCCCCACCCGACGGAATCGCGTTGTCGAGCACGTCTCTGGGTCGGACCAGCAGTTTCGAGTGTTCGTGGGACGTGTCGAAGAACACCTGCCAGTCGGGGTCCCAGAAACGGTCTATCATCCGATCGGCCAGCGCCCGTGCCGCGTCGACATACGAGTAGTCGAAGGTGGCCTGGTACAGAGTGAGCAGAGCGTCGACAAGGTACGAATAGTCGTCGAGGTATCCGAGTATCCGCGCTTCGCCTTCTGAGTCGCTTGTCGCCTTCCATGTGTGGAGCAGGCGCCCTTCCGAATCCCGGGCTTTGTCGAGCAGCAGGCGGGCATTTTTCCGGGCTATCGAAATCCATTTTTCGTTCTGGAACACGGCTCCGGCCTCGGCAAAGGCTTTGAGCATTAGCGCGTTCCACGACGTGAGCACCTTGTCGTCGATACCGGGCGGAACGCGCTTGGACCGTTCTTCGTACAAGGTCTGACGAATACGTGAAATGTCTCCCAGAAACTCGGTTGAGTCCCGACCAGAATCGGCTACGAACTCTTCGAGTGAGACGGGAAGGTTCATCACATTCGAGTCTTCGAAGTTCGCTTCGTCCGTCACGCCCCAGAGAGCTTTTGCCAGCCCGGCGTCTTCGGGATTGGGGAGGGCTGCATCGATTTCCCCTAAGGTCCAGACGAAGAACTTGCCTTCGACACCCTCGGAATCGGCATCGGAGGCTGAATAGAATCCGCCTGCAGGATGAGTCATTTCGCGAGCTACGTAATCGAGCGTTTCTTCAACGATTCGCTTGAACAACGGTTTTTTCGTGGCCTGGTAGGCGTGGAGATACAGCGACACCAACTGGGCGTTGTCGTACAGCATCTTTTCGAAGTGCGGAACCAGCCATTTGTCGTCGACCGAATAACGTGCGAAGCCGCCTCCGAGTTGATCGTAAATACCACCGCGCGCCATCTTTTCGAGGGTGAGGGTCACGATATCGAGGACCTGTTTGCTACCGGTGCGTTTCCAATAACGCAGAAGCAGCTCGTAGACCATCGGCTGCGGGAATTTAGGCGCGCCCATTGTCCCGCCGTTTTCGGGATCGGCATTACCGACGAGATGGGTAAATACCCCGAAAATCAGCGATTCGGTGATCTCACCGTCGTGTTTCTGCGGAATCGATTGTGCACGGATAGCCTCGACCACCTTTTGCGAGTTCACCAGCAGTTCGTCACGCTTTGTTGCATATGCATCGGCAACGGCGCCCAGGATGCGGGGGAAACCAGCCATGTTTTGTCGGTCTTCGGGCGGAAAATAAGTACCTCCGAAGAACGGCTGACCGTCGGGCGTGATGAATACGGTGAGCGGCCATCCGCCCGAACCTGTCATGGCCTGGACCGCGATCATGTAGATCGAATCGACGTCTGGCAATTCTTCGCGGTCGACCTTGATGTTCACGAAATTGCTGTTCATTGTCGCCGCTATCGATTCATTTTCGAACGATTCGTGGGCCATCACATGGCACCAGTGACAGGCCGAGTAGCCAATCGAGAGGAGTATCGGCCTGTCGAGGAGTCGGGCAGCGGCCAGCGCTTCGTCGCCCCAGGGGTACCAGTCGACCGGGTTGTCTTTGTGCTGCAGCAGGTACGGGCTGGTTTCAGTGGCAAGGCGGTTGGGCATTTTTAGATACGGTGTCGGGGTATTTCAGTTCGAAGTTCAGGTCGCATTATGCACAGAACATTTGATGCACAGAAGTTCGAATGGAGCACGGCGGCGGCGATGCGGGGTGAGGAATCGAAATGTTCACAGGGTTAAAGCCACTTTAATTCGAGCGTCGAAACTTCCCCAGAATTCGTGTTGATCACCCTGATGAGGTGATTATTGGTATCGGCAACGAATATGCGGTTTCCAACGATTGCAAGACCGGCCGGTTCGTTGAACTCCGCTTCGCCCACTGTCCCGTCGGCGCTGCCCTGTGTACCCGAGCCGGCGACGGTCTTGACCTGCTGCGACCCGATGGCGATCGATTTAATCTTGTTGTTGTAGGAGTCGGCAATGTAGATCGTATCATCCTGGACGACCAGTCCCTGCGGGTGCTGTAACAGGGCGTCTTTGCCGACCCCGTTGTGGTCCCCGAAATCGAACAGACCAGTGCCGATGAAAGTTACCACCCTGCCCTTTTCTGCCAGGGCTGCGACCCTAACAGAGCTGGTTTCGCTGTCGATGAAGAATACGGCGTTGTTCGATACTTCCACACCGTACGGTTGTGCGAGTCTCGCCTCCGGCTTTAGTCCATCGACGATATCCTCGCCGCCATCGCCAGCGAAGGGTGCAACCATCATACTGTCGATATCCATCGACCAGAGTTGATGGAAACCTGCCATGGCTATGTAGAGGGTCCCCGCGTGGAGCGAGAGATCGTATGGGGAGTTGAGCGGCACTATCAGTGCAGCGCCGCCCTGGTGTCGGTACAGCGACTGCTCACCGGTACCGGCAATTGTGGTTGCAAGGCGTTTCGTCAGATCGACCCTGACGATGGTGTGGGTACCGGCGTCGGCTACATACAGGACATCGCCATCGCAGACAGTCCCCTGGGGGTTGTCGAAGAGGGGTTGCTCGTACATGCGATCGGAAAACACGCCACGGCTGTCATCTTCAACAAGCGGAGATTTGCCGTTGCCGATAACGGTTTCAACGTTGCCTTCGAGGTCGGTGAGGATGAGTCGACGGTGATTTGAGTCCGAGACGACCAGCCGGTTACTGGAGGCATCGGCCGTTATTTTTCCGGGGTACGAAAGTGGCTGTTCGCCGATTGGTTCTAGCGACGTCTCAAACGCGCCCCTTTTGAAGAGTCCTGTCGGTTCGTACTCTGCGATCATTTCATCGAGCGCACCGGCCAGTGCTCCAACATCAAATTCACCTTCATGGCGGCCGATTACCTTGCCTGAGGGGCCAATAAATATGAGAGTGGGCCAAGCCCGGACTGCGTACGACTTCCATATCTCGAAATCTGCGTCGTTCACAACAGGATGGCCGATCCCGTAGCGCCTTACGGCCTCGCGCACATTTTCTGTCGACTTTTCGCTGTTGAACTTGGCCGAATGCACTCCGACCACCGTCAGGACATCGGCGTACTTTTTCTCCAGCTTCCGCAACTGCGGAAGTACGTGCATGCAGTTAATTCAGCAGTAGGTCCAGAAGTGGAGGATTACGAGTCGGCCTTCGAGATCGGACATGCTGACCGGCGCGACGGCGTTGATCCACTCGAGTTTTTCGGGAAACCGTGGAGCGTGGATCGTTCCTACGTATCGTTTCGCCAATGTCTCGCTCTCCGGGCCGCTGCTCTGGTGATACTTAGAGAATTTTATTCAGACACGAACACGGGCTGAGTCCAGGCCTTCGTTCCTCTTGATGAGTAGACCGTCGCACGGACATAGCCGTCGAGACGGGTGGGCTTGTATGCGGCCGTGTTGCTGATCGTCTCGTAAAGCAGGCGACCGTTTGAACCGGTAAACAGCGTCGTGTACTTTGCCTGTGTTCCATCGGCGTGAGTTTCGGGGTCTATTTCGATATTGATTTCGCGTGTGTTTGAAACCATGTCGCCGATGGTCACACCTGTCGTCGCGTAGAAATCGCCTTGTTCCATCGCGTCGAGAACGTCCTTCTGGGTGAGCGAGGCCGACTTCACCTGCACCCATCCCCTGCCGGGGTTTGAACGGTCGTGACCGAATTCACCCGTGTAGTGATGCGCGTCGTCAACTGCGATGCCCCATGCCCTCCGACCGTTGCTGAGCAGCCGGTCCCAGATTCCTTCGGTGCTGGCCCTGCCTCCGCCGCCGGTGCTATGCGTCTCGGGGTGACCGTTGAAAACTTCCATAAATTTGTAGCCTTCGACCTGCATCATTGCGCCGTGATCGAAAGCCCACCTGAAGTTCGGATGGTTGATGGATGCCATTCCCCCGGCGTCGATAATTCGCTCGACGTTCTCCCGCATCGCGGTGACGATGTCGGTCGAATCGGACGCTTCGACAAGTTCGGTGATCCCGTAGCCGTTGACGTGGACCGGCCCGCCGGCATCTCGAGAAGTCACCTCTTCGCCGCGAACGAGCAGCGGCCACTTCGCCTTTTCTGCCGCGCTGCCCTCGAGGATCGTCAGGTGATTGTGATCGGACAGGCAGAGCCAATCGTAGCCGTGCTCGTGGTACCACTCGGCGACGTGTTCGGGCGATTCGTCGCCGTCGCTGTTTGTCGTGTGCGTGTGAAGGTTGCCTTTGAGCCAGCTTTTTTGTGTCATTCGCAGATGTTACAGAGGTTTCCAAACGGCGGTAATCGTTGACAGCGGCCAAACTTGACTAGAGACTCCGGCCATGCCCTCTGAATTATCGAGTCCCAGCCCCGGTTACGGTTCGGCTCCGAGCCCACAGCTGCGCACTCTTTTCCCCGATTTCTGGCGACTGGACAGCCTGGTCCGTGCCGAGGTCGTAGAGTTGTCAGACGACGTGCTCGACTGGACGTCAAGCAGATGGGCATGGGCTGGCTGGTCGATAAGGCAGCAGGTGAGTCATGTGGCGTCCGTGCCTCTCAGGTGGTTGATATCCCGCTGGGGCGATCAGCTTTTCGGTGATGAATTCCCGATGCCAATGACGAGTGAACGGTTAGCAACATTCGATTCGGACGATCATGACAGGCGTCTTCACGATGGGGTCTTCTGGGAGGTCGAAGACGTTCTGGGCGCGCTGGAAGAAGCGATTGCGATTGCCCGGCAGTTGTTAGTCGCGAACACCATCGCCAGGGCGCGATCGATGCGGGTTCAGCGACCATTGACAGACCAGTGGGAGTTGATGCGTCGGGCGCACCCGGATGGTATTTCTGAAAATCCTGAGACGGGCGAGAGGACCGGGATGGACCTGGTGGCGACGTTCAGGCATATTCAATTCGAGATTTACACACATATTTTCAACATCCAGCGTTCGAAGATGGCACTGGGGATTTCACCTGTGGTGAGGCTGCCCAATGCCGGTTATCACACCGTCGCGGGTTGGGATTCCGGGTTACCGGAGTTTGGTGCGGCGGTCGCTGATCTATCCCGTATTTAGCCCCGTAAAAGGCGTAAGGAGCACACGCAAATGGCAAAGCGAAAAGTACTGATGACCGGGGCGAGCGGGTACATAGCGTCGTTGATGCTGCCTGTGCTGCGAGACTATTTCGACCTGACGCTGGCCGATATTTCGGATACTGACCGGGACGGAAACCGGGTTGAAGGGGTCGAGATTGCAGATTTCATCGACCCTGATCGATCGAAGTACAGGCACCTGTTTGAGGGTATCGACGGGGTCATTCACCTCGCGTTCAAGCCACATACGCCCCGGGGTGCTGAATATGAAAACCCTCCGATTGACCGCTTCACGAACGAACATGAAAACGTCCAGATGGCGAACAACATCTATCGTTCGGCTTACGACGCAGGAGTTCGCCGGATGGCTATTGCGAGTTCGAATCACGCCGCGGACTGGTACGAGCATTCACTTATACACGAGCGTAAGTTCGACATGGTCCGTCCTACCGACTTTCCGGTTTCAGACAATTTTTACGGTTGGGCAAAGGCGGCGTATGAGCTGCTGGCCTGGCCTTATGCATGCGGTATTTTCGGGCGACAGCTTGAGACGGTGATGCTGAGGATCGGTTTCACCCGGCCGATCAACGTGGAAGAATATCTGTCCGATACACCGATGACCGAGCAGACCGACAACGGGATTACCGAACTCAAACGCAACCTTGGCGCCTACATCAGCCCGCGCGACATTACCCAGCTGTTCACGAAGGCGATCGAGGCACCGGACATCGGTAACGAACATGGCGTTCCGTTCGTTATCGCGTATGGCTGCAGCGACAATACGCGCCGGTTCTGGTCCCTCGAAACTGGGCGGAAGTACCTTGATTACCAGCCGCAGGACGACACGGAGATCATCTATTCAAAGGAAATCGCCCGCGTGCTTACGGGCGAAGGAACGAACGTACGCGGTGGGAAGGTCGGGACTTAGATAATACCGCGTCGGCGCTGGCGGACTGGTTCTAATAGAACGAGAATTTTTTGCGGATCATCTTGTCTGCGCCAATTTTAGCGACAATCTGGTCGTGCACATCGTAGTCCCATTCGCCGATAAAGCTGATAGCCGTGCCGCGTTTGCCCATGCGTGCGGTGCGCCCGATCCTGTGGACGTACTCTTCGACGCTCTCTGGCATGTCATAGTTGATGACATGTGAGATAGTCGGAATATCGAGCCCGCGGGCAGCAAGATTTGTGGCGACGAGCATTCGGAGACTGCCATCCCTGAAGGCGTTCATCACCCGGTTGCGTTCAGATTGCGACATCCCGCCGTGGATGCCTTTCGCCGGGAAGCCCTCACCGGCAAGACCCGCTGAAAGCCGATCGACACCGACCTGCATTTTTCTGAAAATCAGGACCTGGGAATCGGACGCAATATTGTCGAGCACCTCCATGATGCCATCGGCCTTGTCCTGCCCGGCAACATCGTAGAAAATCTGGTCGACCTCATCCACCGTCTCAAGGCCCTTGATGTCTGAGACAAGCTGTATCCAGCGTGGGTCTTTGAGGTACCGGCGAATGAGCCCTCGAATAAACCCGGGGATGGTCGCCGAGAAAAGTGCGGTCTGGCGCGAGTCGGGTGTGCGCTTGAGGATGAACTCCATGTCGTCGGCGAATCCGATATCGAGCATCTCGTCGGCCTCATCAAGCACGGCCATGCGCACGTAACCCAGTTCCAGAATCCGGCGGTTCATCAGGTCTTTTATCCGACCTGGGGTACCGACGACGATCGCCATGCCCTGCTCCAGCGCCTTGATCTGCCGGGCGATCGGTTCTCCGCCATAGACGGCAACGACGCCGATGCCGCGCTTTCGTCCGATGAGGGCCAGTTCGCGCGTAACCTGCTGGGCCAGTTCCCGCGTGGGGACGAGTACGAGTCCTTCAACATCACGTGAACTCGGGTCTACGGACTCGCACATCGGTATTCCGAATGCGGCAGTCTTGCCTGATCCAGTGACGGCCTGTGCGACGACATCACGACCTTCCAGCATCCACGGAATGGAAGCTTCCTGGATATCCGACGGCTGCACGTAGCCCATGTCGTGAAGAGATTCGACGATCGACTTGCTCAGCTCAATATCGCTCCACAATTCAGTGCCCTGCGAGTTCGTGGGTTCCGGTTGGACAGATGGAAGCGGTTGGTCGCTGGTTCGTCCTCGTTCGGCATTGCCGCGGTCGGAACGACGGCTAGTCGGCGTACGTGTGCCTACACCAGGAGAGCGAGCATCGCGGTTTCTCGAATCATCGTTTCGGGCGTTGTCCTGTCCTCGGTCGCGACCGTCGCCCCTGCCCCTGTCGTCCCTCCGACGCCGTGACGCCGGTGCCGAAGAGGAGTTTTCATGCCGACCGTGTCGCCGTGAGTCTGGCCCCACCACTTGGTCGGGCCGGGTACGGCGTCGGCGATCGCGGCGATCACGAGAATCTTCTTCGGATGATTCGGAGTCGCCACGGACCGAACCGCTCCGGAAATCGGAGGCATCGGGTGTGCGGTCGTCCCGAGCACGCCGCGGCCCACGCCTGGGGCGTCTGCCGGATCCACCGTTGTTGCGGGATCCGCCGATCGTAGATCGGGCGGGTTCGGATGTATCGGGGGTGCGGCCTGCGACTTTGCGTTCGCTTTTTTGCGAATTCGGTTCGGCGATTGTCGCCTCGTCGTTATTTTTGCCGCGACCCATCAGGTTTTTGAGTCGGCCTAGAGTGCCCAGTGTTCTGGTGCCCTTCTGGAAGGTAGGAATAATTTCCGTCGTTTTTTTCGTGTTTGTTCCTTTAAGTGTACGACTTCGCCACACAGTTACCACAGCGTGTGCACCCACACATCGCAGTTCTCTGAAAATCCGCACTGCCGCAAACAGGTAGCTTCAGCACTTTTTCGTCTACTGTCAGACGCATGAGAATCAGCCGTTTTACCAGCCCGTCTTTTGAGCCATCCGATAATCGATATGGACGCCGTCTGGGCCTTTCAGTTCAGGGGTTCGCCCTGAGTTGGGGCGGGTATGCAGTGGTTGCTGCGCTCGGGGTGGCGATCGTGCTGGCCCTGACACTGAACAACGCGGCAGGTGCGAGTTCGGCAAACTGGCCCCTGGCCGGATTTGCGCTGGCCCTGCTAGTTTGTGCTGTGATCGGTCTTGCCGTAGCGTCATCGAAGATCAGCGCAACGAGAAAAGAGAACGGTGTGCTCGAACAGCGTCTGGTTGCCGAGGCGCGCGCGAGCAGGGTGCTGGATGCGATCAGGTTGTTGGCTGGTCCCGAATCACAGAGCGATTCAACGGGCGATGCATCCGATGTTGACGCACGGCTTGCGGCGGCGGCTCGGATGGCGACGGGATACACCACGGCGGCCGTCTTCAAACTGATCGATACACATGGCGTTTTTGTCCCATCGACATGGTCCAACTGGAGGCCGGCGGGTGAGCTCGCCACGTCCGCCCAATCTGGCGAAGAGTTCGAGCCGGTCGACGGGCACACACCGGGTGCGAGGGCGGCGAGACAGGGCTCGGCAGTCGTGCTGTCGTCCACTGAAACCAGCGGCAACGGGCTTCCGGGGTGGGCCGAACGGGCGGGTTTCACACAGGGAATAGTGACTCCGATCATGCAGAGTCTCAACACCATCGGCATCGTCTACGTGTTCAACAAATCATCGACACCACCGACTATTAACGAGATCGAACAACTGGAATTGGTCGTCGGTTTTGGATCGAATTTTTATGGGATATCCAGAACCGTTAGAAGTAAATTATCCTGTCGGTCCACTTCGGTAGTCAGTGGCGGACCTTCATCGCAGCCATTCAGAGTCCCCGACGGACAGCCCTGGCGACGCAACTCCGGACTGACTGATGTCAACATGCCGAATTTCAGGCTTGATGCCGAATTGGAGAGGTTGGAATTGGACGGGATCTCGATCTCGATTTCCCCGACCGAATTCTTGCTGTTGCACACCCTGAGTTCATCGCCCGGTGTGCCGGTATCTTCAGCCGAGCTGGTAAACGCCTGCTGGGCCGCGAATGCAAAACCGGCCGACAATGCGATCGATGTCGCAATATTTCGATTACGACGTAAGTTGCGGGTAACGGCTTTGGGCAAAGGATTGATTAAGACGGTGCGTGGCAGTGGTTACATGCTTGTCATACCTGTTACAGACCATCCGGGCCCTCCCCGTCTGTCGGCCGTCAGCGCCGTACCCCAGACGGCAGATTAAGTTGACCGGGTTCGCAATTCGGAGGGCGTTCTTCGTTGGCCCCGGTTATCGATCACCGAGTCGCTCCCACCCTTGACCCCTTTCATACGAGCGAGAGGAGCCAAAGCAAACGCCGCACCGAGGCGTTTGGTGCGGCGTTTGCGCCTGCCGGTCAAACGACCGGGTCCGCCAGTAAATTGTTTGAGGTTTTTCCTGAACTCTGCAGCCAGGACGAAGCTAACCTGCCGACAGGAGCATCGGGCCGCGTCTCCGAACGGGCAATGGCGCATAGCGTTCCACCGGGACCGCGCCACGACTTTGCAGTTCCGCAGGCTGGACCGAATGTGCGTCTGAATTAATCTTCCTGTAAGGCCGGAGCTTACCGCTGGAGTTGAGATCCTGACTCGGATCAATTCCTATCAGTATCAGGGTTACTCGGATTTGCGGGCCGAGCGCGACGTCCCGGACGGTGGTTACGTGCATATCAGCACGACCACCGGTCCTCGCCATTGCCACTGCAACGGTCTCTTGTACCTGGCCACTCGACATGCCGATACCGCCTTCTATATGAACCACAACCGACCTCGCCACACACCCGCCCGAAGTGTCAATCCCACCTGATGAAAGGCCCTCGAATGCGCGAATCACGGCATATTTACCGCCATGAAGTCCGTGCGAAGATGCTAAAAGCACAATCGACTTGCCGGAGCCACTTTGGCTCAGGGACCGCCTGACCTCTCCGAACTTGTCGGCTGAGACTGCTAAAGCGGATACGACCGTACTCACCGAATTTGAGACTTTTCTGTCGGCCTCCTTGAAGGCGTCTACGAGCGACATGCTGCCCGCTGCCCGGACGGGGCTGAGGAGATCGTTGTTACTTGTGACAATCACTGTGTCGACAGCATTCCGAAGTATTTCCAGGGCTTGCACTGCCGACTGGGTGCGAAATCGTCCCTCAAACTCAAACGGCAGGTTGACCGCGGCGAGGGTCAACGCCCCCGAATCGTGTGCGATATGTGCGACGAGTGGAGCGATTCCAGAGCCGGAGCCGCGACCTAGGCCCGCCACGATTATCACGACGTCGGCGCCGGTTACGAACTCTGTCACGGCCTTGCCATATTCACCCGGTCCATCAGAATCGACAAACAATTCTGCTGCCGCCACTGCATCGCCGCCGCTACCAAAGCCGTCGCCTACCTGGATGAATTCGGCAAAGTTGCGGACGCTGTCGGTGCCGGTGCCTGTATCAATTCCAAGAAACCTCGTGTCATCGGGCAGGAAATCGCCGAGACTTCTTAGAGCAGAACAACCTGCTCCGCCGACACCGACTACACGTACGTCAAGGTTGGTGAGCGGGCGCTCCAGTGTCAAGTCAATCGTCATTTTCAGTCTTTTCCAATCATTTGGCGTGGTCGCCGCCGGTAGCCACCGGGAGCCGATATTTCCGGTCAGCCAGTAGTGGTTTAGAAAAACTAGCACAGGCGTTCTATTAAATGGAAGTGTTTTAGAACACTTATTCCGAACACTTGTGCGTATTCACCTGCTAACCGGTAAAGGAACTGGATGTCAGTTCAGCTGTGAGTTCGCGGGGAATCGCGCGATGATCCAAGGCCCCGGTATATCGGGTCACGACCCGCCATACGTACAGAAGTTCCGGAGGTTCCGATGCCCTCATTCCTCGAAATGCCCGTCGATTCGGGTACATTCGACGATTTCAGAAACCACAACGAAACCGAACTGACTTACTCAATGAAGTGGGCAGCATGGAAATGGCTCTGGGACGTTGCCGGATGTCGGCTGATTGGCTTTGAGGTCCGACTGGAAGGCCCGTTCGGGCGAATCGCCGATGTGGTTGGTCTCGGACCTGAAAATCGTGTGTTCCTTATCGAAGTTAAATCGAGCAGGAGTGATTTACGTCGTGACGACAACAACGAGCGCACCTGCGAGAAGCTGGTTGCGAAATCGAAATCGCTCGATGCGGTTGTCGAACTGACAAAGAGCGTGTTGTCGACAGCGTCCCGGAGCGCACAGAACGAGTCGGCCGGCGGGGTAGGAGGCAGCGGCAGTCTTCGGTCGCGGGCGGTTTCCACTGCTGAGGTCGATGTCAGGACGTTCGCAAGGAAGTCTGATTCGACAAAGAAGCGGATCGAAAATCTGTCGACAAAATTCCACGATGCAGCTTATCTGCGCTGTGCCGATTACCACTACATCATGGCCCCGCACCGGATGTTCCGCACGACTGAGTTGCCGGAACAGTGGGGGTTGCTGAATCAGCGGAGCGAGACGGTGGTCGAGGCGCCGCTCAAGCAGGTAAAACGAGTTACGCAGCACGTTATGCGGGCGATAGGCCGTTCGAACACACGCGACCTGATGAAGGCGTGCGAAGTAAGGGTGGCGCGCGATTAGCCGCTGCGCGCGGCATTAGCTCCGGGCGTCAGCGGCCTCCCTGGTCGCGCGTCGCAATTCTCCCCCTCTCGGTCTCTCCCGGTCCGGGGGAGAGGGTGTTACAGAATCTTGCGGAGTCGCTCGATCGCTTCCAGCAGGTTTTCCTGCGAGTTCGCAAACGAAATCCTGATATATCCGTCGCCGAACGCCCCGAACGCGGTTCCGGCAAGAAGTGCAACACCGGCTTCGTAAAGGGCCTTGTTGGCGAATTCCTGTGAAGACATTCCCGTGCCCCGGATGTTCGGGAACGCGTAGAAGGCACCTTTTGGGACCGGGCAGGTGATTCCGGGCAGTGAATTCAGCCCTTCGACAACGAGGTCGCGGCGTTTCGTGAACTCTTCCATCATCGCCGCCACTGAGTCCTGCGGGCCTTCGAGCGCGGCGATCGCGGCCATCTGGCTGAAGACCGAGGTGCAGGAGACGCTATTGGTCATCAACCGGGTGACCGGCTCGACGAGGAAATCCGGGAACACACCGTAACCCAGGCGCCATCCCGTCATTGCGTAGCTTTTGGAAAAGCCGTCAAGGATGACAGTTCGTTCCCGCATTCCAGGGAACTTCGTGATCGAAACATGTTCCTGGTCGCCGTAGTACATGTCCTTGTAGATCTCGTCAGCAAGTACCACGAGATCGTTCTTAACGGCCATCTCGGCGATTTTTTCCAGATCCGATTCGGGGATAACGCTGCCGCACGGGTTGTTCGGCGAGTTGACGATTATGAGTTTTGTGCGCGGGGTGATGAGCGAGCGCAGGTTGTCGATATCGGCGTTGTAGCCGCTCTCTTCGTTCAGTTGCATGGGGACCGCGATACCGCCCATGTAGTTGATCATCGATTCGTAGATCGGGAATCCGGGGTTGGGGTAGATCACCTCAACGCCCTGCTCGACCAGTGCCATGATCGTGAAGAACATGACCGGTTTGCCGCCGGGGGTGACGATGACGCTGTCGGCCGAAACGTCGTATCCCTGGCGTTCCGTCTGATGTTTTGCGATGGCTTCGCGCAGTTCGATCTGTCCGGCCGACGCGCCGTAATGGGTGAATCCATCGTCGAGCGCCTGTTTCGCGGCATCGCGGATATGCTCGGGCGTATCGAAATCGGGTTCGCCAATTTCGAGGTGAACGATTGACTTTCCCTGGCGTTCCAGTTCTTTGGCTTTGGCGAGGGTTTCGAACGCTGTTTCGGTACCCAGGAGTGCCTGGCGAGTTGCGAGCTGTGTCACTATGGCGCGGCCTATTCGAATGAGTGTTTGTAAAAACCGGCTCGGATTCGCGATTGGGCACTCGATGGTCGCTTTTACGAGTCGACTTCAAGTTGCTACGAAATCCGCAATAGGTTGAAAAGTTTGTCGCCGTGTCGGGGGCGTGTCAATAACCGGTGCGACAATGTCACGTCAGAGAATCGGTAAAGAATTACAAACGAAGCGAAATTCAAGTAGCAATCGGAGTTTGCACGGTCCATGACACAACCCAGGAAAAAACTTCAGAATCGCATGAAAAGGCTCATCAAGTCGGGCAAGCCTGCTTACGGGGTGTCGGTCCAGTTCCCTTCCGCTGAAATCGTCGAGATGATCGGTGAGTTGGGTTTCGACTGGGTGTTGCTTGATGCCGAGCACGGTTCGATAACGCCCGACACCATAGGCCCGATGATAATGGCCGCGGAAATCCGGGGGATCACCCCGATCGTCCGTCCGGAAAAGAACGACCCGGCGGTGATAAACAAGTATCTGGACCGGGGAGCGATGGGCGTCCAGGTGCCCCATGTGAACACCGCCACAGAGGCGCGTGCCGTGTTGGAAGCCTGCCTTTACCATCCGCTGGGTGCGCGCGGGCTCGGCGGCGGCAGGATGGCCGACTTCGGCTGGGGTTCACCCACTTCGGAGTATGTGGTTGAAGCCAACAGTGAAATGCTTGTGTGCGTCCAGATCGAGGATGTGGCTGCGGTCGAGAATGTTGACGAAATCCTTGCGGTGCCGGACATCGATGTGTTTTTTATCGGCCCGACCGACCTCGCACAGTCGATGGGCCACCCCGGCGACAACGGACACCCGGATGTGCAAAAGGTGATTGGCGAAACGTTCGATCGAATTCACGCGGCCGGCCTTGCCTCGGGAACCCCCAGTGCCGCCGAACAGGCGTTAAAAAACACCGAAGCGGGCATCCTGTACCACTACACACACATCCCGACTTTCATGGCCACCTACGGGCGTCACTTCATGGAGACCGTGGGGCGGGCGTAGCGAGCGTTGCGCCGTAAGACGAGGGCAGCGCGAGCAAAGTGCGACCGGTCACGATTTCTCACGATGTTTGTGTGGCAATCGCTGGTACAATCG
>Ga0208113_1000232_pt1 | contig 28348 bp, 31 predicted proteins | sample Knorr_S7_td_NADW_FD_185598 | JGI IMG/M metagenome (GOLD analysis project Ga0208113, IMG submission 185598) | Marine microbial communities from Southern Atlantic Ocean transect - Knorr_S7_td_NADW_ad_2505m_LV_A (SPAdes) (version 2) | ecosystem: Environmental > Aquatic > Marine > Oceanic | place...
CAATCGATTCGAGACTTACGCCATCGCCGGCGAACGCGGGTCCGGCGTGTGCTCAGTCCAAGGGGCCGCTGCCCGGCTGAGTTCCAAGGGCAACTGCCTAATCATCATGTCTTTCGAAGTCACCGAAGAGCCCATCGATCCCCAGATGATTCTGGTCGATGAAGAGAACCGATTCGTTGAATACCTGGAGGGCGCCAAAAATGTCCAGCAGGTTCACTGAACAAGAAACCGAAACTTATTACGATTCAGAGGACGCCATCTACCGCTCCTTTTGGGACGAAGATGGCAGCGTTCATTGGGGTGTATTCGACGATAGCACCGGCGACGATTTCCTGAAGGCCTGCGCCAATCTGAACGACCTGATGGTGGCCAAGGGCCGCATCGACTCCTCATCAAAGGTATTGGACCTTGGTTGCGGCAACGGCACCACCGCCATCTGGCTCAGCGGCGACCAGGACTGCCATGTTACCGGCGTCGATCTAAGTGGAGTCAGAGTCCAGAACGCCAAGTACAAGATGTCTGGATTGGACCAGCCCGCCCAGGATAAGTTGGCTTTCGAGAAGGCCTCAGCCACGGAACTTCCCTTCGATGAAGGAACTTTCTCTCATCTTTGGAGCCAAGCAGTCATCTATCACGTTCCTGACAAGGAATCCGCGCTGGCTGAGGCCTACCGGGTCTTGGAAGTGGGCGGCATAATGGTCTTTGACGACCTGATCAAGCCCCAGCCCAATATCAGCGCCGCCGCCAAGGAATTCGTCTACGACCGGCTACTATTCGACACACCCTACAACTTTGAGTCCTACCAAGAGGCCCTGAAAAAGACGGGTTTTAAGGTTCTGGAAGCCCACGACTTATCGTCCCACCTGAAAAATAGTTATCTGCGGCTGGCCGAAAGCACACCAAAAGCCGACAAAGAGCATGCAGAACACTACGAATGGCTAAGCAAGGCCTACCAGGAGACCGCTAAGGCTGTCGGTAACCAGGAACTAGGCTGGGGCCTCTTCATCTGCCAGAAGTAAGGTTAGAAGCGGCCCTTCCGGATTATCCGGTGGGGCCGTTCGGTTTCCTCCCCCTCTTTTCAAGCACCCCATAGGAGCGCCACCTCATGCAAGAAAGCCACAAAAGGGTCCAATGGGTCTATGAGTCGACCAACGATAAAGAACTGGAAGACCGCTACGACCAGTGGGCGGCGGATTACGATAACGACCTGGCCGCTGAATTCGCCTGGAACGCTCCCCAGAACGCCACCGTCGTATTCGTCAAGCACGTAGACAAGGCAGCCCACGTATTGGACGCCGGGGCTGGGACGGGCCTAGTCGGAGAATGTCTCGCCGAAGCTGGCTACAAAGACCTGGTGGCAATGGATCTGTCCCAGGGTATGCTCGACGAGGCCAAGAGCAAGAACGTCTACAACGCCTTCCACCAGATGGCTCTGGGAGGGAGCCTGGATTTCGCCACCGACGAGTTTGATGCCGTGATCAGCGTGGGAGTCTTCACCCAGGGGCACGCCCCTGCCAATTCGTTCGATGAACTGGCCCGCATCACCAAGCCGGGCGGGCTGATCGTGTTCAGCCTCAGGACAGACGTATACGAATTGGCCGGGTTCAATCAGCAGCAGTCTGGGATGGAAGCGTCGGGAGCTTGGCAGCTTGCCGAGATGACCGACGAGTTTCAGCCGATGGCCAAAGGCGAACCAGAAGTCTGGCACCGGATCTGGGCCTACCGGGTCAACTAACCGCGCCAACCCCCGCCCGCTCCTCTCCAGCACAAATGGGATACCTACCCCTCAGCTAGGAAATCGCCGATGACCTGCGCCAACTCCTGAGGCTTGTGGTAGCCGATGTCGTGGATTGTTTCAGAGATCCAGTGCACCCGGCCGTTCTTGAGCCCTTTTTCTGCGGCATGGACCATCCGGCGGCGTGTCTCGGCGAACTCGGTTCCGGCGCGCTCGAGGGTCGGTCCCGCCGGTACGATCAGGGTGGGACACTCTATCCGCGGCATGGTCATGGACGCCGGCTCGTCCCACATCGCCCGAATCGTCTGGGCGTGGTTCTCCGGCCGTAGTATGTCTTGGATCTGACCATCTTCATCTTCGTAAACCATAGTCTGGACGATTCGCTCGATGTCCTCGTTCCAAATTACGCCCAATTGGTTGCGGAGCCGGCCAAGAAATTCCTCCCGGTTTCCGGTCACATCCCGGGGCCGGACCCGGTGAGAGAAAGCTTCCCAAGTCGCTCCGGGAAACAGCCTCCCATCCAAAAAACCCCCGTCTATCATGATAAGTCGGCTAACCCGGTCGGGTGCATTTGCGGCGAGATTGGAGGCGACGTTGCCGCCCCAAGAATGACCCATCACCGCCATTTGGTCCAATCCGATGTGGTCCATCAGGCCAACCATGTCGTCGGACAGGGTTTTCCAATCGTAGCCGTCCGGGGCGCTGGTGGTCTGGCCGTGACCACGCTGATCGGGCGCATAGATGTGGTAGCGGTCCCGAAGCAACGGCGCTACGATGTCGTACCAATGCGCCGAAGATGCCAGCCCGTGCAGCGCCAGAAGGGGTTGACCGTCCCCGCCCCAATCCAGATAGCGCACCTTCAGGTCGCCAATGTCAGCCCAGAGTTCCCTGAGAGGAGATACATCGCCGTGGTCGTCTACCAAACCGCTACCTCCGAATCTAGCTTTCTTAGCCAGCCGTCTTAGATCGAAGGCTAGTATAGCAACGGTCTGGACGCCCTGGAAATAGCCTCGGTCCTCGGCAAAAGTTTATCTGCTAGGATATGCGAAGCCGGTGATTTCGGAGATGACAGATGGTTGTTTGGGGATTTGTACTGATAGCCATAGGTGCGGGAGCGTTGTTCGATGTAACCATCTGGCCCGTCGTCTTGATTGCCATCGGTGTATCGGCATTGTTGTCCGTTTACTATCGAGGCAACCGGGAAGCATCCATGTGGTTCAACTGCTGGCAATGTTGGCCGAACATCGTCCGGACAGAACCCCAGGATTCCGAGAGCAACCGGCTAGATTGATTCTAATGTCCCGCAGAAGCTACAGGACGTAAAAATTAACGGCCGCTCCGCACTCGGAGCGGCCGGTCTTGTTATTCGTTGGCGACCAACTCCATCTGTAGAAGCCGGGCCTTTACCCCCAGGCCTCCGCCTCCGTACCCACCGAGTCCGCCGTCGCTGGCGATCACCCGGTGACAGGGAATGATCAACGAGAACCGGTTGCGGGCCATGGCTTGTCCCGCAGCCCGCATCGCCAGAGGGCTTCCAGCTTCAGCGGCCAACCAGGCGTAACTCCTGGTCTCACCGGGAGGAATGCTCCTGCAGGCGTTCCAGGCGGCACTAAAGAAAGGTGTTACACCTGAAAGATCCAGCCCAATCTCGTCCAGCGAGGCCATGTCTCCATCGCTATAGCGATGGAGACATGCTACAACCTCTGTGAAGGGCGCCGGGTCGTTTTCTGCGCCATCCAGGCCCGTCCCCAGGTCTTCCAGCGCTTCCTGGGGAGAAGGCTTCAACGACGCCCGCTTCAGTCCATCTTCTCCGGCCAGAAGCGCCATCCAACCCATGGATAATTCTTCCAAGTGATAGCTGTCTCCCCTCACATCACCCTCCTTCTGATCACTGCCCAGAGCATGGGCAGCCGGAGCCTTTGCCACGCTACGGCCAATACACGCCGGTCGCTGTCTGTTGAATTCTTGTTCCCGTAACGGTTGCGGACGTAGGCTGCCACTATGATGGAAACCGGGGTCTTTTGGGCCGGAAGGGCCTCCTGCAATCTGTACCCGAACTGATACGGGGTTTGGAATTCCGTGGGACCGGCTGACGCCAGTGACGCCAGGGTGCTCATCCGCTTGAATGCTATCCGCGCGTCATTGGGCATAGCCAGGAATCTTCCCCACAACCACCTCACTGAGCCACCGGCCACGGCCAACCCAGCCAGCACGCTGACCAGCCAGGGCCATAGGTCAATGATTGAGCTATCCTCATCGGTTTCAATGCTGAATTCAAAATTCGATTCCGTCAGATTCTGATTGAAGCAGTCTTCCAAACCGTCGAAGCATGCATCGTCGAAGGGCTCCACGTATGCTTGCCCGCCTTCGTGGGCCTCGGGCCGCTCGGCCCCCGGTTGATAGACACCGGGCAGCGATTCTCCGGGCGTCGGTTCAAAGGGGATCCAGCCAAAATCGGGGAAATAGACCTCCACCCAGGCGTGACTGTGGCTGTCGGTAACAGAGAATAAGTCCTCCTCGCCGATCTCATCTCCGGTGGTATAGCCCACCGCCAGACGTGCCGGTACGCCCACCGTGCGCAGCATGACGGCCATGGTCGAGCCGAAATACTCGCTATAGCCCTCTCTCAGAGTGAATAAGAAGTGGTCCACTCCGTCGGCGTTGAATGGAGGAGGGTCAACCCTGAGATTGTAAGGATAGTTGGACCTAAGGTAGTCCTCCACGGCGCTGGCCTTGTCGTATGGCGTGTGTACCCCGCCGACCACCCTGGCCGCCAGATCGTTCACCCGTTGCGGCAGGTCCGGAGGCAACTGCAGGTAGCGCTCCTGCACCCAGGCCGGGTATTTAGAGCTCGCGCCGCGCAACTCTTCCGGACCGGCCGATGAGATCGCCGAGGTCACTTCGTAGGGTTCACCTATCTTGAATTTACCCCTGGGGCTGGTGACTGACAGCACTTCGGATATGGCGGGCAACGCCTCCGTGAATTCCACCCTTACCGCGCGCGCCGCTTCCCGTTCGACGTTGTCCATCCGGAATTGGGGCGGTAGCGACAGCGCCAGATCCTGGTCGCTGACGAAGGTGCCCCGCGCTTCAAGCGTCAAGAGCAGACCGTCTCCCACGTCCTTCAGATAGTCGGGCAGTGACCCACCCTGCCGCAATAAGTCCAGGTCAATGCGGAAAACCGGAGGGGCCTGCGTCTCGATCATCACATCGCGGTCTACGTCCAACACCTGGTCGCCAGAGAATAGCTTCTTGGAGGAATATAGCGGGGTGACGGTGTAGGTAACTTCTGTCCGTAGGCGGTTGACCCCACTCTGGGTGAATTCAGGGGCATACCCCAGCGGTTCGGTCACCGTGTGTTCAGATAGCCACCCCTTGCCGTTATAGGTGCTATAGGTCCTCGCCTTCCAATACAACTCGGTCGGCGAATCCACCCAAAGGACCTGAGTGGTGGTGGGATAGATGCTCCCCTGGAGCGCCATTACGTTGCCCCAGATTCGGAAGCCCATGGGCCGGCGGGCCGGCAGTCCGGCAAACAGCCGGTTAAAATCGTCTTCCATCGTCTGCAACGGATTGCGCATGGACTCGTAGGCGTCATTGGCTGTTCCCCATTTGGGCGCCATGGGCAAGAGGAACGCCACTACGATGACCAAGATCGTCAACGCCAAGCTGTCGGTCAGAGACAATCCGGTTAAGTGGTCGTCCACCTTCACTGAGCGGCGTTCCCATTCATGTTTACGCCTGATCGCCTGTACCCTGGAGATCAACAGCAGGGCAGTGAATAGGAAAAACCCCAGGTGGAAGGCAGTGTTGGGCGGCAAGAAAGTCAGATTGGACAGCAGCCCGATCCCGCCGAGTACGAAGACACCCCACACGTTGCCGTAGCGCAAGAACAGCCAGGCGCCCAAAAAACCGGTCAACCAGGTGGCAGTCATCAACCCGAAGGAGAAGGGAAGACTGTCGATGCTGATGGAACCGGTGCGCGCCGCATCCAGCCATAGGTCTAGCCGTTCTATCACCTCTCCGGTGCCGTTTATGGTGACGTCGTTGATGGTGAAGTTCGATAATTGCCACAGGATGATTGCCAGACCCACTGCAAGTCCAACCGGCAGAAGGGTTATGGACCAGATCGGTATTCGGTAAAGGATCAGCCCGGTCAGCATCGCCATGAACAGCAACAGGACCAGGTTCGGCGAAGGGACCCAATCAGCCCGCTCCACCGACATCACCACCACAACTAGGTTCAGCGCCAACAGCGTTGCTGCCACCCAACCGTCGTTGGGGCGCATCGTGCGCTCCAGCCAGGCGATACTGTCGCCGATAAAATCAGTGTCGAACCCTTGCCGCGCCGGTCCGCCGGTCCCAATCGTCCCTACCGTTTCAGATGTCATTCAACGCCTCCAGCCACGCCGGAGGTCCAACTCCGAGGTATCTCACGCACGGGGGCCAGGAGGGCATCGTTCAGATTGTCACCTTGGCGAACCATATAGACCGGAATCAAGTTGGCGCTCAACGCTTCTAGCGGGACACTCATGTTGGTGGGCGAGCCGAAACTAGACCGGTCAACCAGCACCACTGAGACCTCTATCCCCTGGCGGCGCAGGTGGGTCAGAGAGGCTACCCATTGGGGCTCAACGGACGCGGTGACCAGGGTTAGGGCGTTGAATTGGTTCAGGTGCGAACGAACGCCGTAGATGAACTCCTGAAGGGTGATTTGGCCATAGGCCCTCACCTCGGAGAGGGCCTCCATGAGCCGCCCGCGTTGCTCTGGGCTGCTGTCGGGCAGGAATATGTGTTCCCGGTCGCCGTTTACGGCCAACCCCACCGGCATCGATTGGTCCATGAGCCGGCCGACGATCGACGCTGCCACGGTTACTGCCAGTTCTTCGGTGTTGTTAACGTCGTCCTGCTCTATCCCATAGTGGGACAGGTGGTGCATGTCCAGCAGGACCCAAGCTTCCGCTGACAGTCCCATATCGAATTCTTTTACCATCAACTCGTTCATGCGGGCGGTGTACGGCCAATGGATGCGCCGCATGCTGTCACCTTCCACGTAAGACCGGATTGACGAGACATCGGTGGTTATCTGTTCCCAATGCTTGGTCGCACGGCTGTCGCTGGGCAGCCCGGCGAACCGGGCGTCCAGATCGGGCAATGCTTCCACGGCGGGAAATACGATGTACGGATGGGGGTCAATGAAATCGCGGCGCAGGCGGAAGAGACCAAACGGGTCCTGGCTAACCAGCTTGACGATCCCTGAGCGGTACACCCCCCGCTTGGCCAGATACGTGCTTATACGCCAACTCCGCACCTGCTCCCGGACCAAAGCTAGGCCCCGGCCGCTGGAGTCGGCTGACGGGCCGGTCGACTCGGCGACCTCCAGCCATGACTTGGGCATCCTGGTGTGGTTGACGATGGACACCTGTCCCGCGAGGTAGCCGCCCACCTGCCCCCGGTTGGCGTCTCTGGTAACCCTCAGGTCAATGCCGCGGAGGTTGAGCCAGGCCCAGACGAACCCAATGCCCGATACCAGCAGCAGAACGTAGAGAAATCTGAAGAAGAAATCAAAGCCGGTGCCAAGGGCGTAGAAGCCCACCACCAGAAGCAACACTACCATGCCGATAAACCGCTTATTCATGGCCTGCCTCGGAGCGTGGGGAATGGGTCATGGCGCTTCTTAAGGCCATGGGGTCTTTGCCGGAGTGCGACTTGCTGACGAGAATAATCTGTGCCATCGAAACAGATAGAACAGGCTGGCTATCGAGTTGCGCCTGGCACTGCAACCGACTCCAGAAGACCGTCTATCACCTGGGCGGTTTGCAGCCCTCGCATCCGGGCAGACGGGGAAAGGATCAACCGGTGAGCGAGCACGGCGTGGGCAAGTTCCTTAACGTCGTCCGGAATCACGTAGTCCCGGTCCCGCATGATCGCCAGCCCGCGTGCGGCCCGGAACATGCCCAGAGAAGCCCGGGGCGATGCGCCTAAGGAAACGTCCTCATGATTCCGGGTGGCATCAATCAGAGTGACGATGTACTCGCGCACCGCTGAGTCCACGTAAACGTTCTTGGCGGCGTCCTGCAAGCCGGTCACATCGCCTGGGGAGGCGACGGCCTGCAACTCGTCGATGGGATGGGTCTGCTCCTGTTGCTCGATGACGGAGAGCTCTTCACTGAAGGTGGGATAGCCCAGGCTGATGCGCATCAAGAATCGGTCAAGTTGCGCCTCTGGTAGGGGGAACGTACCTTCATGCTCAATGGGGTTCTGGGTCGCCATCACAACGAAAGGCCGTTCCAGCGGACGTGTCACCCCGTCCACCGTGACCTGCAACTCCTCCATGGCTTCGAGCAGGGCAGACTGCGTTTTGGGAGTGGCCCGGTTGATCTCGTCCACCAGCACCACCTGGGCCATGACCGGGCCCGGCCGGAACTGGAATTCTCCGGTGCTCTGGTTGTAGATCGAAACCCCCACGATATCGCTGGGCAAGAGGTCCGGGGTGAACTGGATGCGCTTGAAGGAGCAGCCGATGGAGGCCGAGATGCTCTTGGCTAGCATGGTCTTGCCCACGCCTGGCACATCCTCGATCAGGATATGGCCTTGGGCGATGACGGCGGCCAAGGCACGTTCAATAACAGTATTCTTGCCGACGATAACCTTGCAAACGTTCTCAACGATTTCTTGGGCTATGCCCGTGGCCGACTGAGTCTCTTTCAACTGCTTCTCCGATCGCTGGCTGCAGACTGGAACAAGACTGGACCCATAGCTGACAGCCAGATTCTATTACAGCATTTAGCGGCAGGCTCCGCAAGCCATTTTGGGGCACTCGGTTGGGTCTCCAAATTGGACGCTCTTTCGCCTGGCTGCGACGCCGATGTAAGGGAATCTATGTACGGACGCGCATCGGCAACGGTTAAAATAGATCCGTAAATTAAATCCAAAATCCTTCACGGGCCGTAAAAATCAGTGACTCACAAATCAGACCGGTTCCAGTATCTGTTCCCGCCGGACGGCGCGACCCACGAGACCGGGGCCGTTGGATAGATATGCTAAGAACATCGTTAAACCAAGACACTTTCGGTTCTAGAACCAAGCTGCCGGTCTTAATTGCGGCACTCCTGGGACTGGTCTTTTTGGTGGCTGCTTGCGGAGGCTCCGATTCGGTTGAAACCACTGAAACCACTGGCCAGCCGACCAGTTCCGCAACCACCGCCCCCACCCAAGAAACAGCCGCAGCGCCCATTGCCGGGGTAGCAACCAAGCCCGCCACCGTCAACGCCAACCGAAAAGTCGGCGGCGAGGTTGGCGACCTGGCCCCCGAATTCGGCGGCATCGACGCCTGGATAAACGGCAACCCCTTAATCATGGAAGAGCTCCGCGGGCAAGTGGTGTTGATCGATTTCTGGACCTATACCTGCATCAACTGCATCCGCACCTTCCCGTTCCTGAAACAATGGCACTCCAGGTACGCAGATGATGGGTTAGTGATCGTGGGAGTCCATGCCCCCGAATTTGAGTTCGAGAAAGTGTATGAGAACGTGGTCGACGCCACCAAGGAACACGCCTTGGGTTGGACGATGGCCCAAGACAATGATTTTGTGACCTGGCGCCGGTATAGCAACCGCTTCTGGCCGGCCAAGTACCTCATAGACAAAGACGGAGTGGTCCGTTACACCCATTTCGGCGAAGGCGGTTACGCTGAGACCGAAGACGTGATCCGCGAGCTTTTGGCTGAAGCGGACCCATCGTTCCTGTCCAGTAACTTGCCCCTCCCCGAAGACCAGACCATCGACCCCGGGTTTTTGACCGCCAGGGACGCAGAGGTCACTAGAGAGCTTTACGGCGGCTACGATCGCGGAGAGAGCGACCTGCTCTACGGCCAAGGGGGCTACGTGCAACAGACGCAGCACTTTCAGAACAAAGACCAAGTTTCGGACTTCATGATCTCCCAAAACCAACTGCCTCACAAGATCAATTTCCAAGGGCCCTGGCATGTCGGCCCTGAGAGTTCGACCCATGGCAGGTTGACAGAGTCGTTCGAGGACTATCTGTCTCTGGTCTATTCGGCGACCTCGGTGAATGCAGTGCTGACCTCTGACTCCGGTGAGCCCTACAAGGTACGAATCACGGTTGACGAGGAATACCTCACCGATGTGAACAAGGGCAGCGATATCGTCATCGGAGACGACGGAGAAAGCTACCTCTGGGTTACGACTCCCAGCCTCTATAATGTGATTAACAATGATTCCTATGTGCGGCGGGAAACTCTCAAGATGTCGTCTAATTCACCGGACTTTGGGCTCTTCGCGTTCACGTTCGGTGTCTATGACACGGGCCCCTAGCAGATTGAACCCTTGGTAAGTAGAACTGATCGGTCGCCGGCCAAGCTGGCTTTAGCTACAGTGGCCTTGCTTATGGTCTCCATTGCCTGCACGAGTTTTCAGGCGCCGGAGATCAAAGGGATCAAAGCCTGGATCAACAGTGAACCCCTGACCATAGAAGAATTCCGTGGCAAGGTAGTGTTGGTCGATTTCTGGACCTATTCCTGCGTCAATTGCATCCGGACGTTTCCCTACCTCAGGGAATGGAATGCTAAATACGCCGACGACGGACTGGTGATCATCGGTGTTCACTCTCCCGAATTCGAGTTCGAGAAAGACTATTCCAACGTCCTACGGGCCACACAGGACAACGGCATCACTTGGCCGGTGGCCCAGGACAACGACTTCGAGACCTGGCAAAATTACTCAAACCGGTTCTGGCCGGCCAAATATCTGATCGACAAAGAGGGCGTGATCCGCTATACCCACTTCGGAGAAGGGGCGTACGACGAAACGGAGAAACAGATCAGAGACCTGCTTATCGACGCCGGGGCGGACCTATCGGATTCCTCCGTCGAATCACCCAGCGGCCAGGTAGTGGACCAGAGCTTCATCCAACTCCCCAGAACGTCTGTTACCCGCGAGTTGTATGCGGGGTTCGTGTTGGCGGAGTTGCGCGAATACGTCCGGCAAAAGGATTTCTTCAAGAACACCGGCTCAGTGGTGGAGTTTCAGTCGCCGGAGGACCACAAATCCGGGGTGATCTATTTTGACGGCTCGTGGGTTGTGTGGCCGGAGCATACACGACACGTCCGGGACACAACTGGGTACGAAGATGTTCTTTCACTGGTCTATTCGGCCCGAAGCCTGAATGTCGTTTTGAGCTCAGATTCCGGTGACCCTTACACCGTTCGCGTCATGCTGAACGGGGAATTTTTGACCGAAGAAAACAAAGGTGAGGACGTAACAATCTCCCCCACCGGCGAAAGTTTATTGCAGGTGGACGAGCCCAGGATGTACAAAGTGATAGAGGCGCCTGGCTTTGCCAAGGACAACCGGCTCACGATGAGCTCCAATTCAGATGATTTCAGTATCTTCGCATTCACATTCGGTGTGTACGAGACAGGACCATGATTAGAACCTCAAGACTCGCATCTAGTTTCGCGTTGTCAATAAACCGGCGGTTGTTGCCGGCGTTGGCGGCAGTCGCCGTTGCCTTGGCTGTGGCTTGCGGATCGTCGGCGGCGCCAACGGTGGCTTCTCAGCCGACCACGGCCCCCGCTGACCCCAGCGCCATAACCCCCATTCTTGTCACCACGGTTCTGGAGGTTGGTGAACAGCGGATCGCGTTCCTTCTGGTGACCAGCAAAGGTCTAGTGACTACGCCCACTGCCCAGGTCACTCCGGTCTACCTGGACGGCGGCGGCTCTGAGGGCCCCACAATGGAAGCGGCGTTCAATCTATGGCCCTACGGCGTGCGCGGTTCTTATAGCACCTACGCCAACTTCGACCGTGCCGGACGGTGGCGTCTGGACGTTCAGGTGGTAAATCCAGACGGCAACGACCAGGTCCAGATCGAGATCGAGGTGATGGAGAAGTCGCCTGTCCCGGCATTGGGCAGCATCGCCCTGCTCAGTGATTCCAAGACTCTGGCCGGTCATGGACCGATCGAAGAGATAACCACTGATTACTCACCTGACCCAGACCTGTACCAGTTGTCGATCAAGGACGCGGTCGAAAATCCACTGCCGTCGGTTGTCGTGTTTGCCAGCCCGGCATTCTGCACCAGCCCCACTTGTGGGCCCCAGGTGGACACGGTCAGCGAACTGAAGGAAAGGCATGTGGGTCAGGCAAATTTCATCCATGTTGAGATCTACGATAACCCCGCGGAGATACTGGGCAACTTAGACCGGGCTGAGATATTCAGCGTGGTGGACGATTGGGGTCTCACTGCCATCGAGGACTACTTCAACGAGAGTTGGACTTTTATCTTGGATGCCGGCGGCCGGATCGACGACCGTTTCGAAGGCTTCGCCTCTTTGGAAGAGCTAGACGTTGCTCTGATGAAGGTCCTACCCAAGACTTAAATCTAGGCTTGCCCCGGTGAAACTATCTGCCGTTGCTGCCTGGCCGCAGCCCTGGGGATCCGGAATATCGACGCTTAATCACTCCGGATGTTCCAGACTCTCCAATAGCGATTCATCCATGGGAAAAGAGTGCTCTCCGGCGGGAAACCCGCTCTCCTTGACCTTGAGGGAATATTGCTCGAACGCGGACCGGATCTCCCCGGCTAGATCAGCGAATCGTTTGACGTGCTTTGGCGCGAAGTCTGTGTACATCCCCAACATGTCGTGCAAAACTTGGACCTGGCCGTCGCACTCAACCCCCGCACCGATGCCGATCGTCGGAATGGTCAAATGCCGGGTGATCAGACCGGCCAGCGGAGATGGCACTACCTCCAAAACCAAGCCGAAGGCGCCGGCCTCCTTCAGCGCGTGGGCGTCCTTGATGAGTTACTCCGCCTCCTGACGCTGCCGGCCTTGGACACGGTATCCTCCCAAGCCGTGGACGGATCGGGGAGTCAACCCAATATGGCCCATAACAGGGATACCGGTTTCCACGATTCTGACTACGGTATGCGTTGACCTCTCGCCACCCTCAAGCTTGACGGAATGCGCGCCTCCTTCTTGCACCAGGCGGGCGGCGTTGGCCAAGGCTTGTTGATTGTCCAGTAGGTAGCTCATGAATGGCAGATTGACCACGATCATGTACCGCTTTGCACCCCTGGCCACTGCTTTTGCGTGGTGGAGCATGCCATCCATGGTTACAGGTATGGTTGAGTCATAGCCGAGGACAACCATGCCCAGGCTATCTCCGACCAGCACCATCGGGATACCAGCGCTGTCCGCTAGTTGTGCGGACGTGTAATCGTAGACGGTAATCATCGGGATCTTTTCACCGCGCGCCTTCATGTCTGCTATATCCCGAATGCTCACTCTGGCCATGACCGTCTCCTGGCTATCGCGCAGTTTCCTCGTTGTCCAGCCGAACCCATCAGAACCAATTCGCCGATGTCTCCGCCAACTTCCATGCTAGCCAGCTTGACCATGGCTTTTTTCTTCGGGCGCCGTTCGAGCATGCTTCCTTCGTAAAAACACGATAGAGCCTCCTATCTCGCTACCTCGGAAAATGCAATGTATTATCCGCAGCAGGTTTGGATTCAGAGCCGGCCGATTTTCCGATTGAATTCCACGCTTGTGCGCGACTATACCCTCTGCTAGACTCTTGTCGAACATCGCCGGCTCAAAGATTTTGGGAACCCCGGGAACTATGGCTTCCGCATGGCCGCTTTCCCGAGCTCCAAAGAATCACAAGAGGGTGAGTTCATTAGGCTTTAGGAGGAACTTTATGCCAGGATTTTGGGAGAATCTACGATTTCCCGGAGAACGGGAAATGGACGATCTACACGGAGCGCAGGGACAGGATATGGTGACCTACGTCAGCTTCCCCTCGCCGTCCGAAGGCAGCAACTTTCCGGCGGTCATCGTAATCATGGAGGCCTTTGGAGTTACCGGCCATATCGAGAATGTATGTAACCAATACGCCGCCAACGGTTACGTTGCCATCGCCCCGGCCCTGTATCACCGCCAGCATCCCAATCCCAAACTGGGATACGACGAGATGCCCACGGTACAGCAGTATATGGGTGCGCTGCGCGATGACGAACTCGTTGAGGACGTCAATGTGGCAATCGATTACCTGCAGAACCACTACCAGCGGACCCAAGGCCAGAAGATTGGTATCGTCGGTTATTGCGTCGGCGGACGGATCACCTACCTGGCGGCGACCAGTTGCCCGGGCCTCAGCGCCGCGTCGGTCTACTACGGCGGACGCATCCTGGTGCCGTTCGGCGATGGTTCCGCGCCCATTGACCTCACCAGCAACATCAATATCCCAGTGATGGGCAACTTCGGGGATGACGACGAGAACCCGTCACCGGCCGATGTCGCGACCATCGACCAGGCATTGACGGCTGCGGGGGTCACCCACGACTTCAAGTCGTACCCCGGTGCCGGTCATGGTTTCAACTGTGACGACCGGGGCAGCTACAACGAGGCGGCCGCCAAGGACGCTTTCGATCGCACGCTGGGATTCTTCAACCAGCACGTCAAGTAACCTGTAGCTTCTACTTAGCGTTAAAGCGGCCCTGGTGGAGACAAACCTCTCCACCAGGGCCTTTTGCTATTAGCCAAATATCCTATCTGGCGTTGTTAACTCCAGGCGTGCCGAATACAATGCCCGTTAACCTAACCAAGACCATATAGGGCCGGAAGGTTAGTCGGATAAAAGAAAGAGGAAGGCCAGCATGCTGAAAGCAGACCGGGGCCAGATAATGTCGAACCTGAATGATGACGACCGGAAACAATTCCGGCAGTTCATCAACGACTACCGGGAGAAGCGAAAGGCGTCATCCGGTGGCCGGATGCCTGCCCGGGAGATGTTGGACGCGGTCGGCGGTGACCTCACCGGAATGCTACGCCAGGCCATGGAAGCGGTGGTCCTCAGGGACGAGATGGGCCCCAATGTTGGGGATGTCCCACCGGATTTCGATCTGAAGCTCGTAGGTTCAAAGGAGCGGGTCAGGTTGTCCAGCTTCAAAGACGAAAAACCCGTAGCGCTGATATTCGGCAGTTACACTTGACCCCCCTTCCGTGCTCAGGTTGAGCATATGGAACGTCTCTACAGCCAGTACAAAGACCGGATGGAATTCTTCGTGGTCTACGTCCAAGAAGCCCATCCCACTGACGGCTGGCAGGTGGATTCCAACGTCCAGGACGAGGTTTACTACCGCCAGCACCAGAGCTATGACGAGCGGGAGGAAGTGGCCCAGTCCTGCACCATCGGCCTACACATCTCCATACCCACCGTGGTCGAGGAGATGGACAATGCCATCGATGAGGCTTACGGTGCGGCCCCGGAACGCCTGTCCTGATTGGCAAAGACGGTAGAGTCGTCTACCACGGCGGCGCCGGCCCACACCTCTTCGACCTGGAAGAGCTGGACGAAGCAATCCAGAAGATGGAAGCAAGCGTAAAAGTCAGCTAGCTATCACAGAACGCAAAAAGGCCCGTCCTTCGATGCAAGGACAGGCCTTTTCATTTGTATATTTCCTTACCATCAGGGAATCCCCCGCGGTCGTTCAAGCGGAGGCTGGAATGACGAGGTAGGCCACAAAAGCCGATTAGCCCCCAGGCTGGCGTGGCTCCACGAAGGTGTTCCGGAATCGGTAGAGTGTGAATTCAGGTTCCACCGGGGCTACCGACAGGTACCCGGCCTCTTCGATCTTGGCCACGATGAAGTTGGGTCCTTCCGTCGTCAGGGCTTCAGAGACGGCGGCTTCCAGGTCTTCCAGATCGGTTACGGTCTTCGTCCGGGCGATACCGCAGCTCTGGGCTACCTTTTCCAGGTCGGTGCCCATGCCCGTGTGGCTGGTCTGCCCGCCGGTCTGGCCCCATTTCTCGTTGTCCCAGACGATGACAGTCAGGTTGTTGGGTTGCTCGCGTCCGATGGACGCCACTGTGCCCATGTTCATTAGGATAGACCCGTCGCCGTCCAGAGAGATGATCTGCTCATCAGTGGCCATGGCCATTCCCAGCGCGATGGACGAGCAGAGCCCCATGTTGCCGTAAGTGTAGAAATTACGGTCCCGGTGCCCGGCGTGCCAGAGCTCGTCGGAAGAAGGGCCCAGGTTGCTGACGATGGGCGCGTCCCCCGCCAGCCGTGATACTAATTGAGTGGCCTCGAACCTACGCAATCTTGCCTCCGTGGAGCATCTGAGTCAGGCAGATCGCCAATGGCTGCCGGTTGGCGTGGCAGAGCTTCATGGCGCCGTCCAGTAATTTGTCCATCTTGCCGTCATCTTCCAAGACGAAATGGGGCAGTCCCAATTGGTCCATGATTGGTATCACGGCGCGGCCCATGGCCACCTGAGCGAGATTGAACTCACCGGGGCCTCCGCGAAGGTTGATGAACATGGGAATGGGAGTCCGGGCGGGGATGCACAGGCTGGCCAGGGCGTTGACGCTGTTGCCGAACCCGCTGGACTGCATGAAAACGGCGGCGTTGCGGCCCGCGGCGTAGGACCCGACGGCGATGCCGATGGCTTCCTCTTCCCGTGTGGCTGAGACCAATCTGAAGTAGGGGTCTTCGTCGATGAGGCTGGTTACCTGATGGATGGATATGTCCGGCACATAGACGATCATGGACGTATCCCAGTCCTTGAGCGTCTTGACTATCTCTTCCGCCCAGTTCATATGTTTCTCTCCCTCATGGGCCATTGGAACGGCCGTTCGCAGGAACGCCCCAGGCGTGAACGGCTACCAACATAACAATAAGACTTTGGAATGTCAAAGCTTGGCGGCCCTATTAACGCAGGCTATAATCCTATCTAGAAAAATCGCGACATAGTCGCCGGAGGAACTGAATTGATTATCGACCCCAATACCTTTGAGAGATTTAACTCCGTGTTGACCGGAGTGATCGTGCCCCGTCCCATAGCCTTCGTTTCCACCATGTCCCCCGACGGCGAGGTCAATCTGGCACCCTACTCATTCTTCAACGCCGTGTCCTATAGCCATGTCGTTTTCTCTTCGTCCCGCCACGTCGGCAATAAGAGCAAAGACACCCTCCGAAACATCGAAGAGACCGGACAATTTGTGGTCAACATCGTTGTCGACCCCATCGCCGACGCGATGAACGCCACCGCGGCCGAATATCCCGAGGGCGTGGACGAATTTGAGATTGCTGGGCTCACACATGCACCGTCTCAGATCGTTAAACCGCCCAGAGTCGCCGAGTCTCCCGTGAACATAGAGTGCGAGCTAGACCAGGTCGTCCAGATCGGTTCTGGGCCACACGAGCACGGCCTGGTGATTGGGAAGATCCTGTTGATGCACGTCCGTGACGACGTCATCGACGGCCACCGTATCGACCAAGCAAAGCTGATGGCCACGGGCCGCATGGCGGGCAACATGTACTGCCGCACCAACGACCGGTTCGAGATGGTCCGCCCAGTCTACGATCCCGAGAAAAACGCGATTGTTACCCGGTAGGCCAGCCTCGATTTTCAGGAATGCGCGGCAACGGTAAAGGAGCAAGACCATGGCCACTAAATTGTCCATACTCAGTCCAGCGGCAGAGGCGTGGCGTCCTATGGAGGACGACATTCCCCACATCGCTGATCTTCAAGGCGCCACGGTTGCCATCCTGAACAACCGCTGGACCAGCATGAACATCATCTCCGAGCAGATCGGCATCATCCTTAAGGAACAGCACGGGGTCGCCGACGTCTTTGAGAAGTTGATTCCGCTGGCCTCAGCCGCGCCTCAGGAGACTTTTGACGAGGTCGAGGCGAAAGCCCAGGTGGCCATCGTCGGCCTGGCGAATTGAGGGTCCTGCACAGCGTGGAGTGTCCACGATAGCGTCAAACTGATCAAGAGCGGCATGCCGTCGGTGGTGCTGGTGACCGAGCGGTTCATCACCCTGGCCAAGGCATCCATGCGGGGTAACGGCGTGCCCAACGCCCCGATGGTGGTACTCCCGAAGACCGAGCTTACTGAATATGTGGAACCAGACGTGGTCCGCTCTGTGGCCAATCAGGCCGTGGACCTGATCATTGCCCAGTTACGGGGGGGCGGAGCGGCTAATACAATTTAAAATCCATCGCGAAGATTATCCACTGCTTCCGGTCAATCCGGAGGGAGCGGTTTGATTTTCATGGCAACCTTGAACAGGAGCAGCCGATGGCAAGGCCCGGTGAATTAATTTCAAGTTCGATTGACATAGCCGACAACTCTCCAGAATCCGTCTTCCAGTTCATGATTGACCAGGGTTGGTCCGACGGGCTGCCGGTGATCCCGCCCACCGCGGATCGGGTCCAGGCCATGCTGGATTACGCCCAGCAAGACGCCTCAGAGTTGGTCGGCTACATCAACCCGGACGCCGGGTCGGCGACCGTTGAGAAGATCGCAGTGAACGCCGTCATGGCGGGTTGCCTTCCGGAATATATGCCCGTGTTGATCGCCGCGGTCCAGGCGATAACTGAGCCGTCGTTCAACATCCACGGACTGCAGACCACCACCAACCCGGTGTCTCCGTTGCTAATCGTAAACGGGCCGGTGCGGGAGACGATCGGGTTGAACAGCGGCCGCGGCACGCTGGGACCGGGCTTCAGGGCCAACGCCACCATCGGGCGGGCGGTGCGGCTCCTGTTGCTGAATGTCGGCGGGGCAAGGCCCTGGACCACCGATATGTCCTTACACGGCAGTCCGGCCAAGTACATCTCGTGTATGGGCGAGAACGAGGAAGACAGCATCTGGGACCCACTCCACGTGGAACGCGGGTTCTCACCGGACCAGAGCACCGTCACCGTGGTGGGCGCCCAGGGTTTCAGCAATTGTCTGACGTTCTACAAAGAGCCCGAGAGTTTCTTGACCATGATCGCCAGCGCCATGGCCGACATCAGCGACAACAACTATCTATTGGCCGCCGGAAATCCGTTGGTGATCCTAACGCCGGGCCATGCCCAGATTTTCTCTGAGTGGGGATACACGAAACAGGCGGTCAAAGAGGCGTTGTTCGAACGCTGTAAGGTGCCCATCGAACGGTTCCCCAAGGAGACTTCGGTTATCACCTACGAAGACGGGTTCGCCATGGATGGCGACCGGGTCTGCCCCTGCCGATCGGCCGATGACATCATGGTCGTGGTCTCCGGCGGGCCGGAGCCCTATCACGTTCTCTACTGCGGCAATTTTGGCGACACCACGGCCGTGACCAAGGCAGTGCAACTGCCTTGATAGAATCTACCAAGGTATCTTTGGACGAACAAAACCCCGGCTCTATACAAGAGCCGGGGTTTTGTTGCCAACAGTGTTTGCGGAACCCTAGTAGGGAACGTCGTCGTTTTCGCTGGAACTCTCACGCATCGGGCTTTCCGGAGGAATCTCCGGCTCGACCTCTCCACAGTATTTAATTTGAGCCTGCGATATAAGATTCAGCATATTCTGAGCCGTCTCGCGTTCTTCCGAAGTATTTAATGATTGTATTCTGGAATTCCAGGTAAGAAATTCCTGTTCCAATTTTTGACAAATTTCTGTTTTAGACATCTTGTCGGGATCGATACCTAGGACTTGTTCTGCATTATTTTCAGTTGTCGGTACCCCAGGTTCGATGATTCTTGGGGACTCGGACCCGTTCTCCGAGCTATAGTCGGACCCCCGCTGCTCGCCGTGGAAGGCATCCAGCGCCTCGTCCAGCTTGGTGCGGAAGGTGTCCGGGTCTTTGGTCAGAAGCAAAAGCCGCCGGCCGTTGACCATGCGTACCCGGAGACGCTCGCCCATGGGTAGAGACAGTGTTTCCAGGTGCGAGATCTCTTGGAAAGGATAGGACTTGATCCTAGGTCGTCCGTAGATTATTACCAGTGCGTCACGGTAGATCAGATATTGCTTTGGGTTGGTGAGCCAGCTATAGATGGCCACCCCGATACCCAGAACGAAGAGTACAGGCTGACCGAGTATGCCAATCACGGCGACGATCAAAGCAAAGATGAACGTCAGGTTCAGGTTGGTCCGATGGTTGTCCCAGTGGATGGGTTGTTCTTGCATCTGCTCCATACTGCGATATTCTACCACATGATTCGAGCCTAGGAAGGTTTAGGCCAACCGGAATTTGGGTCAGACTGCGGCGCCGCACGACGGGCAAAAATTGGCGTCCTGTTCCAGCGGTGTGCCACAGTCAGCACAAAACCCGGACCCATCATCAGAATCGTATAGGCCCGCGATCCCGTCGAAATCTGCTCCGGTGGGCGCCCGGAGCGGGTCAGGCCCGTAGTCGTTGTCTCCTCGGTTACCTGGTTGGATGTACCAGTACAGGAGCAGCAAAATCCCGATTATCGTGAATGCGATCAAGATCCACCATGCCGTCCGGTTGATGTCATGGAGACGTCTGGCAGCCACAGCTATCCCAGGTATCAATAACGCGAACGAGCTGATGGTGTCTAGGATTGCCACCCCGCCGAATATCAGCGCATCCAGCACAGCGGCTGCGACGGATACCACTATGGAAAACAAAGTCCAATACCAATATTCCGACCGGCTGGACCTGGTCCTGAAATCGAAATACCTGCTGAACCCAGATGAAATCGCTTGGGTAAAATTCATTTGGCCGCGCTATCTCTGATTCGGATACCTGATGTTCGGGAATTTTACGCAATGATAGCGGCATCATCTTTCTCAGTCTAATCTCCGCTCAAAGCAAAAATGCGCCAGGCGTGGTACCATCGGGTCACTTTTTCACCAGGCTGAGTGACCGGAGGATATGCGATGAAAGTCGGGGTAAACGTGGCCGTTAACAGCGAAACAGGGGACATCGGCGCCTTCGCCAAGAAGGCCGAAGACCTGGGGTTCCAGTCCCTTTGGATGGCCGAGCATCCCATAATCCCGGTCCATACCACATCCAAGTACGGCGGCACCCCGGACGGCAGCATTCCCCCATCCATGAGTGACATGGCTGATCCTTTCATAAGCCTGGCCATCGCCTCCGCCACCACCAGCAAGATCATGTTGGGCACCAGCATCTGCCTGATCCCCGAGCATAACCCGCTGGTCCAGGCCAAACAGATCGCCGCTTTGGACTTCCATTCGGGCGGGCGGTTTATCTTCGGAATCGGAACCGGCTGGCTTCGGGAAGAGACCGAGATCATGGGCGGTGACTTCGACCACCGCTGGACCCAGGCCCGGGAGGCCGTCGAGGCCATGAAAGAGCTGTGGACCAATGACGAGGCCGAATACCACGGGCATTACTACGATTTCCCCAAGGTCAGGGTCTTTCCCAAACCGGCCCAGAAGCCTCATCCCCCGGTGTTCTTAGGTGGGGCGGCGGCCAACGTATTCAAGCGGGTCGTCACCTATGGCGACGGTTGGATGCCGGTGCGGGCCACTCCCGACAGCGTCCGGGCGGGTCGGGCCGCTTTGGACGAATTGGCCGACGCCGCCGGACGCGACCCCAAGAGCATCCAGATCCTGATCTACGGCGCCTCCAGCCGTGACGAGATCAACCAGATGGAAGAAGCCGGGGCCGACATGGCCACCGTCCGCTTGCCATCCACCGCCCACGGTGAGGCCATTCCCGGCCTGGAGCAACTGGCCGAAGAGATGCTGGGGTAACCCCATGCGCATAGACATCCATACCCACATATCCCCCGACCGTATCGCCGCGCCCGTGCTGGAGAACATGACCGAGACTTTCGGTTACCCGGCAGTGGGGGTCAACACGATCGAGGGAATAAAGTCCCATATGCGGGCCTCCGGCGTGGACAAGTCGGTGGTGCTGGGTGTGGTGGAGCGGGTGCAGCATGTGAAGCCGGCCAACGATTGGCTGATCGGCATCCAAGATGACATGCTCGTTCCATTTGGCGCGATCCACCCGGAGATGGACGACATGCCCGGCGAGGTCCGTCGCCTTCGGGAAGCAGGGATCAAAGGCGTGAAACTGCACCCCATGGTCAACCAGTTCTTCCCCGACGACCCCAAGATGTTTCCCCTCTACGAAGAACTTGGCGACGATATGGTGGTAGAGATCCACTCGGGAAAATGGTCCCACACCAAGCCCGAAGACACGATCTACTCGCCGCCGGACCGAGTGATGAACATGATTCGGCAGTTCCCCAAGATGAAGGTGGTCTGCCTACATCTGGGAGGCTTCTACATGCTGGACGAAGCCGAGCGAGAGCTGATCGGGAAAGACAACGTAATCATCGACACCACTTGGCCTCCATACCTGAAAGAAGTGGGCACGGATACCCTGGCCGCCATCATCAACAAACACGGCGCGGACAAGGTCTGCTTCGGCACCGATTTCCCCCTGGCCGACATGGCCATAGACTCCCAGTTCATCGAAAGCCTACCCATTCCGGACGCCGCCAAAGAGCGCATCCTGGGCGAGAATTTCCGGGAACTGGCCGGTCTGTAAACCCGCTCCACAAACAGGTGAGAAATGCCCGCCGAACTTGATGCCTGGCTAGAGCAATCCACGGAAGACGCTCTGGATCCAAGTCTGCCCATCTGCGACCCCCACCACCATCTCTGGGACAAACTCGGAGACCGTTACATGATCGACGAGGTCACCCGCGACTTCTCCACAGGGCATAACGTTTTGCAGTCCTTGTTCGTTGAGGTCGATTCCATGTACCGGGCGTCGGGTCCGGTGGAGATGAAGCCCGTCGGTGAGGTCGAGTGGGTCCGTGGTCTCGGCGCTCAGAGCGACAGCGGGCAATACGGCCCGACCAAAGTGGCTGCCGGAATAGTTGGCTATGCGAACCTCAACTTGGGCGCTGCCGTGGCCCCAGTGCTGGAGGCCATGGAGTCGGCCGGCAGCGGGCGGTTCCGGAGCGTCCGCCACACCTGCAGTTGGGACGCACACGAGCCGCTGCGTTCCCACCGCTCCGGCTGGCCGGGCATGATGGCTGAACCCAACTACCGAGAGGGTATCGGGGTGCTCTTTCGCATGGGTCACGCCTTCGATGCCCTGGTTTATCATCCCCAGTTATCTGAATTAGCGGACTTGGCAGGCGCGTTTCCCGACGCCGTCTTCATCCTGAACCATATCGGGCGGCCGTTGGGCGTCGGACCCTACGCCGGGCATCGGGACGAGATATTTGAGGTCTGGAAGAAAGACATGACCGCCCTGGCTGAACGCCCCAACGTGGTTGTCAAAGTGGGCGGTCTCGGCAATCGGGTAAGCGGGTTCGGGTGGGACACCCGGCCAACACCGCCCGACTCAACGGAACTCACCGAAGCCACGTCGCCGTACTATCTACACACCATCGAGACATTTGGGCCGGAACGCTGCATGTTCGAGAGCAACTTCCCGGTGGACAAGAATTCCTACTCGTATACGGCGGTCTGGAATTCCTTCAAGCGCATGACAGCCGATTTTTCCGCCGACGAGAAGCGACTGCTCTTCCACGACACCGCCGCCAAGGCCTACCGTCTGCCGCTGCTATCCGAACTGTAGGCGGCTAAAACGCGCGGGGCGGCAGTATCCGGCGGTAGACGCCAGGGGAGCCAGGGGGATGGCTGTAATTCCCGCCGATGTAGTCGTGCATGGTGTCCTGGCTGCGGTGGGCCTCCCAGGCCAGCGACTCGGGCACCTTCTCGTGCTCGAACTCGTACATGGTCAGATATTTGGGCACTCCCTCAACCGCGTGATACCGGCGCACGAACAGGCAGCCCGGCACCGTCAGGTTGCGAGGGGTGCGCTGGTCGTCGTAGTAGTCGTTGTATTTGGCCTCGATATCAACAGGCACTTCCATACGGCCGATCTGCAATGCCGGGGCCATTCCTCTCCCCATGGTGTCGGGGTCGCTCTCAGCGGGCGACACCTGGGAATAGACATTGCGCACCGTGCCCCGGCCAATGACGGTTGGGGAGATGCGTTTGGTCCATTCGGTGGGATTCTGGCTCATCTGCTTGTATTCGGGAGACTGGATCGCCGCCGCCGATTCCAACTCGTAGACGGCCAAGTAACGTGGACCGCCCTTGACCGCCTGGTACAGAGCCGCGTCCAAGAACCCGGGCGCGCTTAATCGCTCTGGAATATGCTCTTGGTGATACCAAGCGTTGAAATCGGCATCGTACTCGACATCGACATCGGCGAACACCATCAACAGCCCGGCGCCCTTCTTTTTCACCATCTTATTTTCTTCTCCTAGCCGCCGTTCCGAATAAAGTCAGCGATGCGCTCGCCAATCATCATGGTTGTGACATTGGTGTTGGCGCGGATGCAGTTGGGCATGACCGACGCGTCGGCTATCCTCAGGTTCTCCAGTCCATGCACCCGGCCGTGCTGGTCGACCACGGCCATGCCGTCCGAGGCCGGGCCCATCTTGCAGGTGCCGGATATATGCTGACCCGTGGTGACGTCCCGGGCGCAGAAGGCGTCCAAAGCGTCGTCGGATTCCAACTCCTCGTCGGTGGGTTCGATCCGGTACTCCACGATGTCCTCGAACTTCTCATCCGCCCCTAGGCTGACGCAGGTGCGGACCATCTCCCGCATCCGTTGGCGGTCGAAGGGGTCTTGCAGGTACCGGTAGTCCAACGACGGCTGCACGTTCGGGTCGGTGGAAGTTAATCTAAGTTCCCCGGCGCTCATGGCCAGGTCCAGCACTCCCAGCATGCGGATGCCCAGGGGTTCCATGCGTTCTCCGCCACGGTCAACCCGCTCCGTGGCGTAGGACTGCATCAGGATCATCATGTCGTTGCGGTATTCCGACCCATCCGCGGTCCAACGCAGGCCCATCTGCACCCTGGGTGCAAAACCGTCCATAGGATGTCCTTCTTTGGTCTTGAATGTCACGTAGATCATCGGGTGGTCGCGGAGGTTCTGGCCAACTCCGGGAAGGTCGTGGACCACAGGCAGCCCCATTTCCTTTAGGTGGTCCGCAGGGCCGACGCCCGAAAGCAGCAAGATCTGAGGAGAGCCGATGGCGCCGGAGCTGAGGACGATCTGCTCGGCCTCGGCCGTGAAGACCTCTCCGCCGCTCTCAACCTCTACCCCAACGGCCTTCTTGCCCTCGAAGATTATCCGCCGGGTTGTGCAGTTGGGTCGGATCGTCAGGTTCAGCCGGTGCCGGGACGGAGTCAAATAGCCGATGGCGGTGCTGAACCGGATTCCGTTAGGGTTGTTGAACGGTATGGGACCGATGCCCGAGGCCTCCGGATGGTTGTGGTCAGGACTCTCGGGAAAGCCGGCGGCGCGGCATGAGGCCTGGAATGCCGCTTGTTCCAGTAGCAATTCGTCCTGTTTGAACCGCCGGGCGATGATGGGTCCCTCCGAGCTATGGAAATCGTCGTCCGGGAAGTCCGAATCCGTCTCGATCGTGCGAAGGTAGGAGAGACACTGGGTAAAACTCCACTCGTCGTTGCCCATGGCCGCCCAGGAGTCATAGTCCTCTGGAACGCCCCGGAGAAAGACCTGGCCGTTGATGGCGCTGGAGCCGCCGGTGACTTTGCCCCGGGGGACCATCATGGGCGGAGAGGTCTCGGTGGCCTTACCCCAATACTGCCAGTTGTGGTCGCTGGTCATGATGTCGGTGGCTGTGGAGTAGCCGAACTTCACCTCGTCGGGCAGTTGCTCGAACTCGGGGTAGTCCGGCCCCGCTTCCAACAATAATACTGAGCGGTCCGGGTCTTCGCTGAGCCGGGAAGCCATGATCGAGCCGGCCGAGCCGGCCCCAACAACTATCACGTCGTACTTCATCGTTGCTCTCCCTCTGTGTTCATATGGTGGCGTCGGCCCTTCGTGCCGAAGGCCAAAATAATACTGGCGGCGTCAACCAGCGTCAACCGCCACCGGTCTAGGCGCTTCCCCTTCACTAGACTCCGTTTGACAACCAGGGGCACGCCATTAAAATGGCAGAAGCCAATCTTAAGCAAGGAATACGAGTATCCATGATTACGAAATTTGGGACGCTGTACGCCGGGCATGTCGACCTAGGGGATATCGGTCTCGGTGCGACGGCAGTCAATGACCGTCGTTTCGATAACGACCACCTGAGCACAATCTTCGACCGAGTGGAGCAGATGGTCAAAGTTATGGACGACCTGGGCTACCACAGCTTCTGGGCCGCAGAGCACCATTTCCAGCATGAGGGAAATGAGACCATTCCCAACCTGTTGCTGCTCTATGTGCACTTGGCAAATATCACCAAGCAATTGAAATTCGGCTGCGGGTTCAACATCAACCCCATGTGGCATCCCCTGAGGCTGGCTGAAGACTACGCCACCGCGGACATCTTGACAAAGGGAAGGGTGATTTTCGGAGTGGGACGCGGCTACCACTCCCGCGAAGTGGATACTTTCGGAGTGCCCAGCACCAATTCGGACAACGACGCCAACCGGGAGATGTTCGAGGAACAGATCGAGATAATCATGAAGGCCTTCAACGAGGAGTCGTTCTCGTTCAAGGGCAAGCACTACACCCTACCTCCCGAGGTCCCTTACCGGGGCTACACGCTGAAGGAGATCACCTTGGTGCCCCGGCCCATGCACCTGCCCGTGGAGACTTGGCAGCCCATGGTCAGTTCCACCCAACGGGCCATGGATTTCATGGCCAGCCACGGTATCCAGGCAATCATCGGCGGCGGGGCCGTTACCGGCGGCCCGTCTGACGATGTCGTCGAGCGCTGGACCGAAACCTTGGTCAATCACGGCTACAAGGATGTCCAATTGGGCAGCAGACTGGTGATTGGCCTGCCCACGTTCATCGCCGACAACGAGAAAGACGCCATCGAGCAGTCTCGAAAGTACCTGGAAGAGGACATGAAGATGTTCGCTCCCCTGGGCTTCTTCCGCTCCTTCACCCCCGAGATGATCGAGACTTTAGGTGACCCAAGCCGAGCTCCCACCGGTGGGTTCCCCACCATGGAAGACACAATAGCTGCCGGCGCCTGGTCCTGCGGCACCGCGGACATGATTACCGAACGCATCATGGAGATCCAGGACAAGTTTCCCGGACTTGAGTACATGCACGTCGGATGCGGCCGTCAGGGAACGCCCTTGGATGTGATGATCGAGCAACTGGAGCGCTTTGGCAAGGAGGTCATGCCCAAGTTCAATGTGGTGACACCCGCCTGAAAGTTCGATTCAAAAGATTCAAACGACCGAGTCGACGCGTGAGCGCCGGAACGTGGACTAGTCCCGTCCGGCGCTCTGATTATTTCTACTGTACTAACCGATATAACCGGCGACTTCGTTCGTGGAGGAATTGAATGGACGCAACTTTAGGTTGGGGGTCCGACGTTCTGATCTGGAACGCCGTGGTACTCACTGTTGTCTCGTTGGCCGTGGGGCTGTTGGGCGGATTCGTGGGTCTGGCCTTGGGGACCATGCGTCTGCCCGCCATGTTGCTGATGGGCATGGCCGCGCCGACCGCCGGCGGCACCAACATCTTGGTCAGCAGCATCAGTTCAATCTTCGGCGCAATCAGGCACATACGCGAAGGCCGGGTCAACTTCCGGCTGGTGCTGATCATGGGTGGCCCAGCTTTCGTGGGAGCGTTCATCGGCGGTTTCCTGGGCGGCCGGGTCTCGGAGACCATCCTCCTCTCCGCCGCCGGCCTGTTGGTGCTGTGGCAGGGCGTTGAGCTGCGGGCGAGGGGCCGGGCGGTGGCAGCCAGCGCAGATGACTTCGTTACCGAATATGACGGCAAGCGCATGTTGCTGGGTGGCGGGATGGGCCTGGGTGTTGGTCTCCTAGGCGGCGCCGTGGGGCTAATTTTGGGCAGCATCCGCCTGCCCGCGTTGATCAGGGTACTGAAGATGGACCCCCGCATCGCGGCGGGCACCAACCTGGTCATCGGCTTCATCATGGGGTCCTTGGGCTGGATCGGCCACGCCATCAAGGGAGACGTCGACTACCAATTACTCCTGATGATGGGCGCCGGCGCGGCCGTGGGCAGCTACTTCGGAGCGAAACTCACCGGCAAGGTCGACCTTGCGACACTGGTGGGCGCAATGGGCTACGTGCTCGTGGCGGTGGGTGTGATACTGATCTGGCGGGGCGTGACCGCGTAGTCATTAGCTCAGAGACCGCAAAAAAGAGTTCTTCCCATACAGGAAGAACTTTTTTCTTTTTCTGGTCGGGGTGGTCGGATTCGAACCGACGACCCCCTACACCCCATGCAGGTGCCCTGCCGGACTGGGCCATGCCGTGATTCGTGCCTGCATCGGCGATTAAATAGGGTGGTTTTTCTTCGTGATTGGCCAATGCCCCGTCACTGTTAACAACTCCCATGTAACGCTGGTACAGATCCTTGCGCTACGGCCTCTTCCCATTGAGCATGTAGGACAGGTATGCGGGGCTGATACCTAGTTCCTTAGCAATCTGCCTTAGTGACATTACCTGCCTCCTTATCGCGCTCCTGTTTCTCTGTGATCGCCTCTTCCAGCCACTGCCCAACCTGCTTACCTGCATCCCTGGCAGCTTGACGTGCAGCGGCAGCATGTTCGGGGTTCATCCGGACTATGAAATTGGGCTTCCTGCCAGTGCGCGGTCTGCCTATTCTCAGTGCCATGTAGGTAGTTTATTTATGGCAATGCCGAAAGTCAACGAGCAGGTACCCATGAAAGCATGCTGGTTTGGCCTTTTAGGCCTTGGCGAGCTTTCGCCAGTGAATGATAATCTCCACGGCCATGGCCATATACCTATCCGACATTGGGCCGTAACAGCCGGTTCAGTTCTCT
>Ga0208113_1000233_pt1 | contig 28307 bp, 21 predicted proteins | sample Knorr_S7_td_NADW_FD_185598 | JGI IMG/M metagenome (GOLD analysis project Ga0208113, IMG submission 185598) | Marine microbial communities from Southern Atlantic Ocean transect - Knorr_S7_td_NADW_ad_2505m_LV_A (SPAdes) (version 2) | ecosystem: Environmental > Aquatic > Marine > Oceanic | place...
CACGTCCGGGACGATATCGAACCTGTCGATGGAGATTTGAGTGAAATCGGAAGGGAAGTAGTTGTTGATCGTCAAACCGTCCGGACCGACGATCGAATCGAGTACCGGATCTGAGGCAGCGAACGAAACTCCGCTGACGGGAATCGAGACCTCCCAGACGTAGGTTGACGTATCGCCATTATTGATCGTAGCGGTAAACTCGCCGGTCGCAGTTGCAGTCATGGGTTCAGGCACGGTCAGGCTGATGGTGTAAGTGGCTTTGTCGAGGGGGGTCTGATTGATCGGATACCACGCCAACCCGAATCCGTGCACGATGACCGATTCCACGAAGAGAGTCCAACCATTGGGAAAGGAAATTCCGGCACAACGAGAGGCTCGGACGTGCCACCGTACGTGATACGAACTATGAACTCCGAACCGCCCGGGATCACTGCCGCGGGTTCGATGATCAGTTAGTTTTCTGTGCGCGTGAAGATCGCCGGTTCGCCGTTCACCCGCACCTCGCTCACCTTTGGCCCTACGAAGTCGAAATTGAACGCCGCGAGATTTGCAGTCACTTTCACCCGGATAGTCGCCACCCCGGTGAGAGTGTTTGCACCGGGGTCAATGATCAGGTCGAGATCGTAGTGAGAGACGTCCTGTCCGCCGTTGCCGAACGATGGGAACACCGGGTTGCCCAATTGGGCTGCACCGCGGATGCCGACAATTGGCTCCGGCGTCGCTGTCGGCGTTGGTGCAGCGGCCGGAGTGTCATTGACCGTTATGTGGAATGGGCAGAATCCGCCGCACACGCCACAATCGCGATGAGCGCGATTGACAGGAAGATCACTCGTGATGCAGGGGTCAGCATATCCGCTTACTTTCCTTTATCTTTCTTTGCGGACGGCCAGAGGTGATTGCCGCATGCTGAACCGTTACGCCGTAATGCTCCCGGCGAAGTTTGCAAAATGATAACTGCGTGCTGGACAACGCATCGGATATTTGCCCTCTCCCGAAACGGCGATCTCCGACACGTGCAGAATGCGGTGCCGACAATGGTGCAGGCCTGTGTGCTCCGATTTGCGGGCATAAGCGCGTTGGAAAAAGGAATGTGATGGCAACCCCAAAAAATATCTTCGAGCAGGCGATAATTATCGACGGCCTCGACACCAGCAAGTGGGGCCGGAAAAGCGTGTACCGCTCGTTGCGCGACGGCGGCGTTACCGCGATCAACGCGACAATCGCAGTCTGGGACGATTATCAAACGGTCCTCCACAAGATCACCCACTACCTGGAATGGTTCGACCAGTTCTCGGACTTGATTCGGCCCGTGCACACGGTCGACGACATACGGGCAGCAAAGGCCGAGAACCGCACAGGCATCATCCTCGGCTGGCAGAACGCGGCGCCAATCGGGAACGACCTGCGGCGGCTCAGGCTGTTTCACGAACTGGGTGTGCGGATCATTCAACTTACGTACAACGAGCGGAACCTGCTCGGGAACGGCTGCTACGAACGATTGGACGACGGATTGAGCAGATTCGGGCTCGCTGCCGTGGCAGAGATGAACCGGCTCGGAATCCTGATCGACCTCTCGCATGTGGGTGACCGTACGACACTGGACGCCATCGAGAACTCGAACACACCAGTCGCGATCACGCACGCCAACGCGCGGTCGCATATCGATCACCCCCGTAACAAGACTGACGAAGCAATCAAGCTGCTCATCGAGAGAGGCGGTGTGATCGGCGCGAACGCGTTCCCCATGTTCTTCGAGCGTGGCTTCGAGACCGGACTGGGCGAATACATCGACGCCATCGATTACCTGGTCCAGATGACAGGCATTGATCACGTCGCCATTGGCACCGACTTCTGTATGGAACAGCCAAGATCGTGGTTCGAGTGGCTGTTTGCATCGCAGGGCAAGGTCCCGGCCAAAACAGTCGACTTCACGCCCGAGCCGTACCGACATTTGAAGCACTTTGAAAGCCCGGCCGATTGGGTGAACGTCGCTGAGGAACTATCGGTCCGTAACTATTCAGAGTCCGACATACGAAAGATTCTCGGCGAGAACTGGTTGCGGCTTTTCGAGCGGGTGTGGACACCCTGAACGCCCCTGGCGCATCGTACCGAATTTCCTGCGGCCACCTGGTCTAGTCCTCGAGGTTAAGCCAGCGTATGTCGGCAGGCGATAGTGCAACATCCAGCGCCGCCAGAGAGGTACGCGTCTCTTCGGGCAAAAGCGGGCCGATTATCGGGAACGTCGGAAACGGCAGATTCAGCACGTAAGCAAGCGCAATGCCGATCGCCGTTACACCTCGCTCGTCGGCCATCTGCCGTGCTCGTTCCAACCGCTTGAAGTTAGCTTCGCTGTACCAGCACCTGACAAGTTCGGGCTCGGAGCGATTTGCAGGGTCGGCACGACCGTCGGCGAAAAAACCACGCGCCTGGCTCGACCACGGGAAAAGCGGCATGTCTTGTTCGGCCAGCCAACCTCGAGATGCCGCGTCCGATGCCGCAAGGCAGCCCGCCCACGGAGGTTCCACCATTCGAGCGAGACTCAGGTGGTTGCTGAGTACGGTAAACCCGGTTAGCCCGTTCTTCTCAGCATATTCGTTGGCCGCAGCTACTCGCGCAAGACTCCAGTTTGAGCCACCGAATACGCTTACCTGCCCCGACTCTTGGTGCCGGTTCAACACGTCCACGAAATCACCGACCGGCACATCGAGATTGTCCCGGTGCAGAAAGTAAATGTCGACGGAGTCGGTCTGGAGTCTTTCCAGACTTTCTCCGAGTTCTTTGGTCACGGTTTCGGGATTGCAGTTCGGGGTGTGGGCACCTTTGGTAATTACTATCGTTTCGTCACGGACGCCCCGGTTTTTCATCCATTGCCCGAGGACGAGTTCGGCCGCGCCGTAATGCCGCGCGGTGTCGAAACAGTTCCCACCGGCTTCGACAAACTCGTCAAACATCACCGACGCAGAACCCAGTTCCTGTGATCCCAGCGTCCCCATGACGATTCGAGAGACCCCCGCTTCGACTCCCGAAACGCGACCGTAGGGCATTAGAGGGGCGGCCGAATGGACGCCATGGACGTTGTTACTCATTGTTGAAACCTGATGGCATCGAACGCGTACCGGGCGACAGTCCTTAAAACATCTTCTCCAGCGCCTCGCCCAACAGCTGGTTAAACGTTTCGGGGTCCTCATTCATCACGAAATGGCCCTCCGTTGTCACAAATCTTAGACTTATTCCAAGCTCGCCCGCACCATCCATATCCACCGACGAACCATGCGAAATGATCAAAACTATTGGAATCTCGAGACCCTCAATCAGCCCCGGCAAATCATCGTCGTTCATCATTCCGGTCATGGCGCCAATTCCGACTGCGGCAGGAACGCCGATCATTCCCTCGGCAATGGTCGACCGGACGGATTCGGGCGTATCGCCAGTAAACATTGATTCGACGAAATTTCGGACTGCCCTGTCGTAATCGCTTTCCAAGGCTCGAATTATCTTTGCATATCCGTCCTTGGAGTGGCTTCGCGGGAACTTCAGAGTATCGGCACCAACAAGGCCGACAACCCGCCGCCCCAGTTGGTGTGCTACGTGTCCGATCACCCGTCCGCCCATGGAGTGCCCCACCACGACGGCCCGGTCGACGTTTTCCCGATCCAGCACCGCGGCGACGTCTTCGGCGAACGAAGGCATAGTCCAGTCGGTCCGCTCCAATCCCGATTCACCGTGCCCGCCCAGGTCAACGGCAATCGTCCGGTAAATGTTGGAAAAAGCCTGCACCTGGGCGTCCCAGTGCGACCGGTTACATGTCCAACCGTGGACGAACACCACAGTGTCCGGACCGTCACCCTGAACGTCGTAAACGATCGGCACCCCGTCCGATGATATGGCGGTGCGGGCCATCGTCATCGATACATCCTCTTTGCGCGCCCATGCATGGTGCTCAAACGTACTTGCCGGTCAATTGCGGCGTTGAATCTTCCAGCCCCCGTTCCTGCCGATCAAGCCGCGTCTCCCGGCTCCAGGACCGCTTCAAGTCGTCCCTCACGTTGATGCGAAGTCGCCCCAGACCTTCGCATTCCAATTCGACCACATCGCCATCCTGGAACGAATTCAGTCCCCGGTGATTTGTCCCAGTGGCCACGATGTCGCCAGCTTCGAGCGTGTGAATAGCGGTGATGTACTCGATGCAGCGGCCGATCTTGTGCGCCATATCGTCGGAATTGAAGTTCTGTTTCAGCTCGCCGTTGTTCCAGAGTTTAATCTGTAGGTTCTGCGGATTTGGGACTTCATCGGCCGTTACGATGTACGGCCCGATAGGGGCGAAGGTGTCGCGTGATTTCATGGCGTGAAAAACACTGGAACCACCCAGACCCCGGGCCGAGCCGTCGATGAAGTTGGTGTAGCCGAAAATATAGTCGGCTGCATCGGCCTCAGCTACGTTGGTCGCCGTCTTGCCAATCACGATTGCAAGCTCGGCCTCTCCCTCGAATATGGTCGCCGGCACGTCGGGCAGCACCATCGTGTCATCGGGTCCGATAATCGCATGAGGTGTCTTTTGAAAGACGTTGATGGGTGCGGGCTCGTCACGCGTGCCATCTTCCATATAGTTCACGGCCATGCAATCGATGTTGGCCGGTTTTGGTAGCGGCGGCCGAACTCTCACACCGGTGATCGGGTACCCGTCAGAACCTTTCACGCCGTGTTCGATTTTATCCCGGTAGTCTTCGAAATTTTCGATCAGACCGGCAATCAGTTGCTGTGGGTGCGTGTGCTCAATGTTCTCCACAAGGTGAGTTATGTCGACCACGTTGTCGTCCTTGAGCACACCCAACTTGAAATCGTCAAAGAAAAGCAGCTTCATCGTTCACTCCATGCTTGTTAATCTACGCCCCCGCTTGAACCGGGAGCATACTCCATGATTTACCTCCACGCAGAGTCGTCTCCACGGCGTTGGGCGCGGTTCGATTGATATAGCTATCAGGACACGGCGGGCGGGTCGATCTGCGACAATCCGTCGGTCGCGCTAACCTGTAACCGAGGCTTCAGCCGTTTCCAATATCTCCACCAGGAATCCCATCCGTAACCGCTAATCAAATGCGTGAAATTGACCGCGTGATGATTAGCGATTTGGGCATAACGTTACTCCAGATGATGGAGAACGCAGGTCGAAATCTTGCGGATGTAATCATCCACACGGCGACAGTCGGTAACACAATTGGCGATCGGGTTGTGGTGACGGCGGGACCGGGTGGAAACGGGGGTGGTGGAAAGTTACGAACGGCCGACTATCCGGGCCACTGGATCAGCTCGACCCGAACGTTGTCAGGTGCGCTCACCCAGCAAAAACGCGTGCCATCCGGCAGTTCGTTCGGGCCGTCCACGAGCGGTGCGCCGACCGCGCCGAGCCTCTCGATTTCAGCGTCGATGTCGTCCACGTCGAACCCGAAGTGCTCAAGGCCGAGATTCGAGCCAGAATCGCTCTCCGGTAGTGTCTGGCCATCGAGCGGCCCCGAAATGTTCACCGGGATACCGTTTGCCGAACGACATTTCACAAAACGGTCGCCGGTGTGCCTTGTCGAATCGTCGACGATCTCGAATCCGAAGTTTTCGACCCACCATTCGGCCGTTTTTCTCGGGTCGTTGGATTTCAGATGAATATGGTTCAGGTTGTACATGGCGTAGTCTCCGATGGCGGTGTGAAGTCGGTTGAAGCGGGAGTTGGCGTGATACTAATGCCCTCGGGGGCGATCGACAAATCGAGTTCACTTTTCGGCCAGTGCCGCCTGCAGCATGGCCCGTGCGTAGCCGACTGTATAAGCGAAGCCGGTATACCCTGCGCCGATCCCATCGAGGGGATGTTCCCTGTCGTGGTCCAACGCCGGCGGGTGCTCGGGATACACGAGGCGAGGGTATCCCTGCCGCACCAGCTCCTTCATAACCGCCAGCATGTCGACTTCGCCCTCGTCCAGGAACACCTCGGTGTACTTTTCGCCGGGGATTTCGGTGATCACGTTGCGCCAGTGAACATGGTTTATCCTGTCGAGACCTCCGAAGTAGCGTGCGGTTTCCACCGGATCGCCGCCCATCTCGCGTGTAACTCCACAGTCGAACGTTATGCCGTTCGCGGTGCTGTCGAACAGGCCGACCAGCTTCTTCCACCCATCAATGCTCCCCATGATCTGCTCCGACCCCCGGCTGATCGGCGCAGGCGGGTCATTGGGGTGCAGCGCCATCCTCACCCCGGCCTCTTCTGCGGCGGGGATAACAGCATTCAGGAAATAAGTGATGTTGTCCCACATTTCGTCCAACGTGTGCGCACCTTCGTCGGGTAATGGTGGCAGGTCTTTCACCCTCTCGTAGTCGAACGCGCGATACCCGGCACCGCCCCGGCCTTCCACGTTGTAATAACCCTCGATAATCCGGTGGGCGTACCAGTTGTATTCGACCACCGGGATCTCAAGCCGACCGGCGACCCTCACCGATTCAATAACCCTGTCGATTTCTTCGTCACGACCGGGTCGGCCGTAGATGGCGTTCGGGAACCCCGTAATCATCTTGATCGCCAGCTTTATGCCGTGTGCTGCGAGCGCATTTACATCGGCACCGAGCGATTCCTCGGTCCACGGCAACTGGTCTTCACGGCCGAAGTTGGAATCGGAGCTTCCGGCCCCGCCACTCGAATGGACGTTGGTGATGCCAAGCTGGCGAACGCGCCGCAGCGTTGAATCGCTGAAATCACTTATCGAAATGGCCAGTTTTGGCCCGTCAACTGTGTCGGTCATATTGTGTCTTTTCGGTTTCCAGTTTCGCTTGAACGCGCTCTAACTCCAGAGCTTGTGAATGGCTTCCAGGCAATCCTCGATCATCTGCTCGGCCGCCCCGGCCTCGAACGGAGCAGTCGGGCCGACCTCGTAGCCGCCCTCCGGGTACGCATACGCCATCGGCAGGTAGCCGTAGTAACCGTTTGAGTAACCCGAAAACAACGTCCAGTCGGCGGGCGATCTCTCTTTCACCGCGGTCCCTATCTCGGCGAACGGCTCCACCGGAATCGCAACCAGCGCCGTATTGCCGAGCCTGATCACCTGAATCGGGATGTCTCGCTTTTCACCGCCCCGGCCAAACGTCTGCGTATGACGCAACAGCAGGGTTTCGCGTTTTGCCGGGAACGCTGCCTGCTTAATCTCCTCGACCGAGCCACCGCTTTTCCTGACTTTTTCCAAATTTGCCTGGATCCGGTCGAAGTTATCCTGCACTTCCGACTCAGGCGGCATCTCCTTGATCGGCAGCGAGGCAGCAGACTCGATCACCGCAAGAGTGCTGTCCGACTCGCCCGCCTGGTTGAACGAGTACATAGCCAGGTCGGCCCCCGAAGACACAATCTCATCGAGTACTTCCTCGCGCGGCACCGGGTCGATGCCCAGGCGTATTCTCGCGGCCTCGATTCCAAGTTGCTTGCCGAGTCGCCGGTAAACGGACGTATCGCCGGTAAACCCCTCTACAGGCCCCTGGTTGCCCGCTGCTCCCTGCAGGAACAGGCAGGTGCCACCGATGATGCTCTCCACCGTCTCTCGCACCGGCCCCGGGAAGTCGGGAGTGATAAGTCGGTTGTCTGGCCCCATGATCGTTGGATGGCACGCGTAGTTGACCAGGGTCGCAACGGGATTTCCATCGAGGTCGTCGATAGCCGTTATCAGCACCTCGTGATCGACGAAACCGCCCGCATTTCGACCCGTAAACACAGTTCCATCATGACTCACAGGCCGCCGGTTGATGTTGATCTCGCAGTGCCCCGAGCCCGAATCAACCCGCACCGGAGTGAGCCCGGTGATCGCATCGGAAACCGCCTGCGCCGAAGCCGGTCCCATCGAAGCGAACCACGGACCGACCATCTCGGCACCCTTGACGATCCACGAAAGCCCCTCGATCGGTCCCGAGTGAGTATGGGTGTACGAAACCCGCTGATTCGAAGGCGGAATCCCGTTCGCTTCGGTTACGGCCTCCCGTATGGCACGGTCGTAACCCTGGGCCAGCATGCAGGTGTCAATATCGAGAATGGCGATGCGTGCAGCCGGGTCAGTGTTACCGTCTGGTTCGATCACCAGAGCGGTGATCGTTAGAGGCATATCGACGCCCTCCGCGCCCTCATGCGACTGTGCGCCCCAGCCAGCATGGGCGATACCCAGTGGCGGTGTTATATCGGCCCTTCCGGTGCCAGCAGCTAACATATTTATCCCCATAGTTGGCCCCGAACATCTGGACCATTGTCTGGCCCGCTCGAAAGCGTGTAAAAAGCTAAAAGTCACACGGCTAGTTACTGGGTCAGATCAGCAAAACGGCCTTGGTCAACGATCTTGGGCTAACCGTCCCATGCCGCTGGAGCGATGCTGTCGATGTTGGTTTTTACGTCGATCACCGCGGGCTTACCGGCGTTCAGTGCCTGGTCGAGAGCGCCTTCGAAATCGCGAGGTTTTTTAACCGTGATTCCGAACCCGCCCATCTGCTCGGCCATTGCTGCAAAATCCGTTTCAGTCAATTTCCACAGCTCGTCTGATCCGGGCAGGGGACCGCCGTAGTTGCGTTCGTTGAGGCCCCGCTCCTGGTTGAGTGAAGCGTTGTTGTTCACCACGGTTACGGTGTTCAACCCGTAGCGTACACCAGTGTCCAGTTCCATGAAGTGGTACCAGAGCGCTCCGTCACCAGCGAAGGTAATAACCGGTCGGTCAGGCGCTGCTGCCTTCGCACCAAACGCCGCCGGGAACGCCCAGCCCAGCGAGCCAGCGCACCTGATGAAAGACTGGTCGGGACTTGTGAAGTCGATCATCGTGCCGGTCCAGATACCCGAGTGGCCCGTGTCAGAAAGAAGAATCGCGTCGCTCGGCATGTGATCGCTGAGTTCTTTGCTGAGTCGTTCGGTTCTCATCGGCATGTCGTTAGAATTCCACAGGTGATCGACGCTTGCCTTCCAATCGGCAACAAGCTGCTGGGTACGGGCGACCCATGTCGCACGCTGCTTCTCATCGCCCGGTGAGCCAACCTCGCTGCTCGCATCGAGCATTTTCTGGAGCCCGGCGCGGACGTCGGACTGTAGGCCAACAGAAATCGGGAAGGAACGACCTAGTTCGGCGGCGTTGATATCCATTTGAACGACTCGCGTTCCGGGTCGTGGGAGTTTCCAGTCGTTGGTCACCTGGCCGCCCGTGTGGCTTCCAATGAAGAACACAAGATCGGATTCGGCCAGCACCTGGTTGGCGCAAGCCCGTGAGTAGGCACCCGGTACGCCAACCGCGAGCGGGTGGTCGGGCGGGAACATGTGTTTCGCGTTCAGCGCGGTGGCGACAGGGACGTTGAGTCGTTCAGCGAGGGCGATCAGTTCCTTGCTTGCGTCTGAGGCGGTAACACCACCACCGGCAACTATCACCGGTCGTTCCGCTCGAGAAATTTCGCCCAGCGCGGCGTTTACCGAACTTGAGTCGGGTTCGGGTCGGAACGGTGGCAGGCTGGCGAACTGGCTTTCAATCACGACCTCAAGGTCGGCTTCCCCTGTTGAAATATTGCCGCCTGCGATTCCTGCAAGATCGAGATGCGCGGGTCCGGGAGTCCCGGTTGTCGCCTCCCGAATCGCCTGTCTCAAATACGTTGGAAATTGTTCGGTGCTATTCACCTGACTGCTGAACTTGGTAACTGCGTTGAATGGATTCGAGTGGTCGACTTCCTGGTACGCCCAACGGTCCTGCAGTTCCTGCGGCAATCGTCCTGTAAGGGCGATCACCGGCGAGCTGGCGAGATAGGCGTCCTGCAAGCCAGCGGCCAGGTTGTTTGCACCAACCGACTGCGCCCCGCAGAACGCAACTGAACGACTCGCCCGGGCATAGCCGTCGGCCATGTAGGCCGCGGGTTTTTCGCTGTGAGCCATCACCCGTGTAATGCCCAGTCGTTCCATTTCCGGCATGGCATCAGCGACGATCACCGGCATAAAGAAAAAGTGTGAAACGCCATATCCGTGGAGGGTTTCAGCAAGAAATCGAGCGCCGGACATCTTCGGCATGGGTTCAGCCAATCTCCAGAAAATTGGAATACGTGATTTGCGGAGCACTCTACATCAGGAACCACCATCATCGCGGCAGCATCGCCCCAACGGACGCCGCGATGGTAATGATTCGCGGTGCAGGCGACCTGGCTCTGCTTGAAGATCTCAACGGCAAGGGTCATTCCACGAAGTTTCCCGAAAGTACCGAAGAAAACTTGATTCTGGTCACGTAGCTACCGGATAACGACTGATCTGGACTTTCCTGTACGTTGCGTGCCGACACAACCCTGCAAACACGGACATTTTCGTCAACTGTGGTCTGGCTGTGAGTAAATTCGCACCAAAAATACCCCTTGGTGTGGATTCAAATGCGGACGCAACCGACTAGATTGCCTGTTGAGTCGACCAATCGCATAGTATGGTTTGGCTCATTTTGCTGATTACATGCCAGAAAGCGTGATTTTCGTCACGCATGGGCGTACTACCTGCACTGTGATAGCAAAAAAACATCTCGGGCGATTTCAGAAAATCGCCGTCGGAACCGTGTAGATAGAGATGAAACTTTCTGTAGAGGGAATTGCCAGCTTCAGCGGACGTCGTCCCTGGTGGACGCTGCTCGGATGGGTACTGGTGCTGGTCGCAGCAGGCGCGTTGTCGAGTACGTTGCTGGAAAGTGCGCTGGATGGGGAGCAGGGACCGACGCAGGAACTTGAATTTAAACGTGCCGAGAACCTGATAAATTATCGCTTCGGGCCGCTGGATGGCAACGATCAACAGGGCGCAAGCGAAGGGCCCGAAACATCATCTGAACTCATTCTGATTGTCGCCGAAGACCTCGGAATCGGCCCGGGCGATCCGGTCTTCGATCAGCATGTAACGGAGTACGGCGATGCACTCGCCGCAGTCCAGGCTGCAGAGGTGCTCGAAGAAGGCGACCTTCCGATCATGCGAGGCCATTTCCGCGATTATGAGGGGCAGGTTTCGGAAGACGGCACAACTCTGCTTACCTCTATTGACGTCTATGAAGACTCAGCGGGTCGGATAGACGCGTTCCTCCAGATTCGTGAGGAATTTAGCAGGGACGGTTTCGAGGTCTACATGCTGGGCAACGCCAGCGTAAACCAGGTGTTCAGCGAACTTGCAGAAAGCGATCTGGTGACCGGTGAAACTATCGGTGTCGGCATCGCGATAATCATTCTGGCATTGGTGTTCGGAGCAGTCGTTTCGGCCTTCATTCCGATCATCCTCGCCATTGTCGCTATTTTCCTTGCCATAGGACTGACCTCGATCGTGGGGCAGTTTATGGAACTCAACGAGTTCGTTCCAAACATCATCTCCATGATGGGTCTGGCGGTCGGAATCGACTACTCGCTGTTCATCCTCTCACGCTACAAAGAAGAGCGGGGAAACATGCTTGAAAAACAGCAGGCAATCGAGGCTGCAGGGGGCTCGGCGGGTACGGCCGTGGTATTCAGTGGATTGACCGTGGTGCTGGCCCTGCTCGGCATGTTGATCATCCCGGAACGTACATTCCAGGCTTTTGGAATAGGCGCAATTCTCGTTGTGTTTGCAGCAGTCATAACCGCTAGCACGCTGCTCCCGGCGATTATCGGAATCCTTGGCGATAAAGTGTCGGCCGTGCGGGCGCCGCTTCCGCTCACGCTGGGCCTCTTCATCCTGGGAGGGGCCGTCCTGACCCTCACCATAGGTTTTGGAACCGAAATCATCATGGTCTCAGCAGGGGTGATGTTGATACTCACGGTGTTGACACTTGCACGCCGATTCAGCAAATCGAACCGTTCGTTTGGCCTCGGGAACCCAACGATTTCAGACCCCGATTCCCCGACGGGTTTCTGGAACGCAATCACCGTTTCGGTGATGAAACGCCCGGTCATCAGCATGATCCTGGCTGCGGGCATCCTGCTGGTGCTTTCTTACTTCTACCTCGATCTGAAAAAGGGCACTAGCGGCATTTCAGTACTGCCCGACGAAGAACCGGTAAAGATCGGATTCGAACTGCTCGATGCCAAGTTCGGATTCGGTTCAGACGCCCCGGCAATTATCGTGATCGAAGGCGACGTTGGTTCTTCAAATATCGCAGCGGCAATCACGAAACTTGAAGGGTTGATCGACGCAGACTCGGGGTTGCAACCACCTGAAGTGCGCATTGAACCAAGTGTGAACCTGGCGAGATTGCAGGCGAAGATCCCCGGCGATCCCCAGAAACAGGCCGCGCTGAACACCATCAGACGCCTGAGGGGAGAGCTCATCCCGGAAGCATTCGAAGATGTGCCAGCGGGTTCCTACGAAGCGCTGGTGGGAGGCGATACGGCTGAAGTCGTCGATTCGGTAAAAATCACCGATGAGTACCTCCCGATCATATTTGCGGCCGTGCTCAGCCTCAGTTTCGTGCTGCTACTGTTTGCCTTCCGCTCGATCACGATCTCGATCGCTTCGATCATGATGAACCTGTTGTCGGTGGGCGCATCCTATGGACTGCTGGTGCTGGTATTCCAGAAAGGGTTCCTGATCGATCTGTTTGGTTTCAAGCAGGTCGACCAGATCGAATTCTGGTTACCCCTGTTCATGTTCAGCATCCTCTTCGGACTGTCCATGGACTATCACGTGTTCATGCTCAGCAGGATAAAGGAACGCTATGACGAAACCGGTCTCGCAGCCGAATCCGTAGCCTTCGGCCTCCGAAAAACTGCCAGTATCATCACCGGCGCTGCGCTCATCATGGTCGCGGTGTTCGGCGGGTTCGCACTCGGCGACATCGCCTTCTTCCAATCGATGGGATTCGGTCTTGGGGCAGCAGTGCTGATCGATGCAACGATCGTTCGGTCTGTGCTGGTGCCAAGCGTTCTGCGGATTCTTGGCACAAAGGCCTGGTACTTCCCGAGCTGGCTCGAATGGCTGCCGAACATCTCAATCGAGGGTCGGAAGCCGACGGCGTCACCGCTTGAGACTGCAAGCCCGGCAACAGGACCTGTGCCGACCGGGGCCGACGACTAGGTCGAGCAACTCGAATCCATGTGACCGCCCGCATCCGTTCAGTCGGAGCGGGCGGTTTGCTTTTGGCCGACCGCGAGGGCCGACCATCGCAGCTACCCGAACCGTTCGGCGATGTGTCCCGCCACGTATTCGGCGTCTTCGCCAACACCGATGAACTGCGCCGATTTCGCCCCGAACATCCATTGCAAACCCATGAAATACAGACCCGCAAAATCCGTCACGCCACGATGTTGGACAGGAAAATTACGCTCGCCTGTCACAGGTAGCCTGATCCAGTCGAAGTCATACTGAAACCCCGTCGCCCAGATAATCGTCGAAATACCTGCCTCCACCAGGTTCAGCGAAGCGGGGCTTTCTTCTTTCGGCCATTTGCCGATCCCCGGGGGCTCGAACCCATCATCAGTAGGTACCTGTATCCCATTCTGTTCGACGTACGCGTCGACTATTTGTTTCCACCTGACCGGATACTCATCCACCTTTCGCAGAATCTCGAGCAGGTCAGTCCGAAACGCCAGTACTTCACCGCCCCCGCCGATCACAGGCCCCAGTAAAATCGCGCCGTCCATTGCCATCTTGCGCAGGTAAATGTCGTGGCCTCCGGCAGCGCCGCTGGTGTGGGCTGAGGAGCCGAAGCGGGCGGCCTCGACCGACTCAACGTTCTCAATTGTTCTATCGAAGTTACCCATCGTGTAGTTCCACCACGACGAGTCCCGACCCCGATACCGTCGAGGACGTCGGCCGGCACTGCCCACAGATAAAAACACCCGGCGACCGGAATCGAGAAGTTCTTCTGCTATCTGTGCCCCGGATTGTCCGGAGCCAACGACAAGCACCGCGCCTTCGGCAAGTGCCGCTTCGTTGCTGTGCTCCGCCGAATGCATCTGGTCAATGGAACCCGGAATCCCCGGACTGAACGAAGGAATCTTCGGTATGCCGAACGCACCGGTCGCAACCACAACGCATCGAGCCGCCACCTCTTCACCGTTCGTCGTAGAAAGCACATATTGGTCTCCGTCACAGGCGAGCGACGTAATTTCCGCGCCGGTCCGCACGGGGGCGCTGAAACTCCGGGCGTAGTTGCGCAGATATTCGATCGTCTCGTTTTTCGACAGGTATCCGCCGGGGTCGGTTCCGGTGTAGTGGAACCCCGGCAACCGGACCGCCCAGTTCGGGTTCACGAGGTGGAATTCGTCCCACCGTTCGGTGATCCAGGTATTGGCGATCTCGCCCCGCTCCAGAATGACGTGCTCGATGCCAAGCTTGCCGAGAAAATAACTTGTAGCCAGCCCGGCGGATCCGGCACCAATGACCACAACGTTAAGCGACTCACGAGCTCCGGTCCTCGACACTGGATTGAGCTTCCCTTTTTCTGATTTTCGTACGCCCGCCAGACGCCCGATTTCGTTGAGCCTACCGGTGAGACGCCCCATGGGGCTACCGCTCCGGGACGAAATTGCAACATCAATTTCTCCCGCGTTCACTCCCGAATCGCCCTTGTGGCCCTTCTGAAATGCGCTGAAAATACACCCGCATTCGGCATCTTTCCATTCAGCTGCAGGTCAGGTTCAACTCCCCCTCATGAAGATCACAAAAGTCACTCCCTGGTTGTTGCACGCAAGGGCCGCCTACTACTTCGGTCGCCCGGGCGAGTACATATTTGTTGAAGTGAAGACCGACGAGGGCATTACCGGTTGGGGAGAAGTGACCACTACGCACCCGGTGGCCAACCGGGCAGTCTGCGCCATTCTCCGGGAACTGGGACCCATGATCGAAGGCGACGACCCGATCCAGATCGAGAAAATCTGGAACAAGATCTTCCGAAGATTCACCTACATGGGATCGCGGGGTGCATCGACCAACGCCATCAGTGGTATCGACATTGCGCTGTGGGACATCCGTGGCAAAGCTCTTAACCAACCGATCTACAACCTGCTCGGCGGCGCGGTCAGGGACAGCATCGAACTGTATACACACCCCGACCCTAACATCGGGCCCGATGAAGCCCGCAAACAGGGCAAAGAGATAGCCGATTCGGGCCACAAGGCGTTGAAATTCGATCCCTACCCATCAATGGCTGAGGAGCAAAACGGCTATCTCAGCGGGAAGATGGACGCCCGCGGCGAAGCTGAAGGAAACGAAATCACCGCCGCTTTTCGCGAGGGCGCAGGACCCGACATGGAACTGCTGATCGACGCGCATGGCAGGTTTGACGTACCGACCGCGGTCCGCCTATCACGGAGCGTCAGCAGCTCGAACATCCACTGGTGGGAAGAGCCGGTGCCGGTCGAAAGCACCCATGCCCTTAAAAATGTCAGGGCCCAGATAGAGCTTCCGATCAGCGTGGGCGAACGCCTGCACACCCGCTGGGAATTCGTCGCCGTCCTCGAACAGGACCTCACCGATTTCCTGATGCCCGATGTCACCTGGACAGGCGGTATCTCTGAACTGAAGAAAATCTCGACGATGGCCGAGGCATACTACGTGCCGATCTCGCCACACGATGCCAGCGGGCCGATCAACGTGCTCGCCGGCGCACATGTCATGATGAGTGTCCCCAACTTCTACAAGCTCGAGACCGCGCGCCACCGGCTCGATGCCTACGATGTCTTTATCGAAACCCCCATCGATGTGCGAGAGGGCAGCCTGCACGTCCCCGACGCCCCCGGACTGGGGATCGAGATCAACATGGACTTCCTCAGGGCCAACGCCGACGAGAATTACCGAGGAGACTAGCCGGAGTGCGCCCCGTACGCCCGGAGCCTTGCGCGTCTCCCCCTCCTTCGGGAGGGGTTAGGGGAGGGTGGATTGCAGCCGCGACCAAGCAGGAATGTGCGCCCGGAGCAAAACGACGACGCCCGGAACGAACGGCCTGGGTTATCCTGCTCGCCTACAGGCTCTGGCGTGCCCCGCGGAGCTTCCTGCGCGACCTAGTCGTCCGATGACGCCCGGAGCAAATCACATGAACATCAGGTCAGTTAAAGCCATAGAAGTCGACGTATCGCCCCAGATTAACACCCGGCCGCGGGTTCCGAAAATCGAAACCGATGGCTTCGTCAGCCCGATGCAGCGTTACCCCGAACTCAAACGTTCCGACTGGGGCAATCCGTGGAAACGGACGGCATGTGTGGTCACCGCGGACGATGGCACTTGGGGCTTCGGCCTGACACTCCACAGCGGGGTGACCGTGCCGCTCATCAACGATCATCTCGGACCGCTGATCGAGGGTGCGAACTGCATGGCCACTGAGCGGCTTTGGGACCTGATGCAGAAGGCCGTTTCGCCATACGGGGCCGGCGGGGTGACCAGCTTCGCCATAAGCGCGGTCGACAACGCCCTGTGGGATCTGAAAGGGAAACTACTCGGCGTACCAGTTTACGAACTGATCGGTGGTCCGCAGAAAGAGAAAATCTTCTGCTACGCCAGCAATACGGATATCTCGTACCGCACGGAAAACTCCATTGAGTGGTTCCTCGAGCTTGGCTTCAAAGCGGTCAAACTTTTTCTGCGAGAAGGACCCGACGCCGGGCTCGCTGGAATCAACCGCAGCGAAGAGTTGGTCGCCGGAACCCGGGAGCAGGTGGGTGATGACATCGAGATTGCAGTCGATGGCTGGATGTCGCTGAACACCGACTATGCGGTGCGTCTTTCCGAGGCACTCCGCCCGTACCGGATCAAGTGGCTTGAGGACTACATGCTGCCCGATGACATGGACAGCTACTTTAATCTACGCCAGCGTATTCCCTATCAGACGCTCGCCACCGGAGAGCACTGGTACGGAATTCACCCGTTCGCGCTCGCAGCGAGCCACGGCCTCGTAGATATCTTCCAGCCAGATCTCCAGTGGGTGGGTGGAATGACCGCAGGTATCAAGATCTGCCATCTGGCGGAGGCATACGGACTCACCGTGATCCCGCATGCCAGCACGAACTACCCGTACGGCCAGCACCTCGCCTACGCGATGCCGGCCGTAATGTGGGCCGAACGGTCTGAGGGGGTATCGCCACCCGGAGTCCCGCTGGAAGAAATGGTCGTGCTTCCGGGGACGCCGGTCATCAAGGACGGCTACCTGAAACCCTCTGATGCGCCCGGCTTCGGATTCGAGTTCGACCTTGACTGGGTAGAGAGCAAAGCTATTTAGACCGAAGCGATCTCTTTGAGCTCCGGGCATCGTCTCACGACTTGCCAGAAGACTGGCGTAAGCAAGTTGCCGCGACTTCTCCCGAAGTCAATACTCATTCACCTCGGGGCGGGAGTAGTATGGCGCCGATGTCCAACCTGAACGCTTCCGTAGCACGCCTTTCTGCCGCTCTGTGTCACACCGACGACCCCGCTTGACCGACTCGTCCAGAGTTTCCGGCACGGAGCCCCCGGCCCCACGGTCGACCAGGCCGACAAGCCCAGACGATTCCTACAAATGGAAAGCCTTCGCGGCGATCGCAATCTCGTTCGTCACCATGGTCGCCAGCATGTCGATGGTCTTCGTCGGGCTATCGGAAATTGCCGACCACTTCGATGTCACTCTCCGCTCAGTTTCCTGGGTAGTCATCGCTCAGGGTCTGACCATCAGCGCCCTGATGATGCCGATGGGCAGGCTGGCAGACATCATCGGACGCCGCAAAGTTCACCTGATCGGGTTGGTCCTCTTCGGCGGCGGTGCGGTCTTTACAGCACTGGCGCCGACCTTCGGTCTACTGATCACGGCTCGAGTTGTAACGGCCATCGGGAACTCGATGGGTCAATCAGTCGGAACCGCCATGGTGATTTCCGTATTCCCTGCCCGTGAGCGGGGTAAGGCCATTGGAAGCCAGACCACTGCCGTGGCGCTCGGCGGTGCATCGGGTCCAATCATCGCCGGGTTGATGTTGCAATGGCTACCCTGGCAGGCGATGTTCTGGGCCCTGACGATTCCGATTGGAATCGCGTTCGTAGCCGGTTACTTCATTCTCGATGAGAATCGGGTTAGCCCGAACCGACCGCAGCAGCGGCCCTCGTTCGACTGGCTGGGTGCAATCCTGTCGGGTGCAACCGTCATCATCGCCGTAATTCTCATCAACAACCCGTTCGGTGTCCCCGTCCTTTCCCCGCTGATCCTCGGTGGCACGGTGACGGCCGTGATGCTGTTCACCGTGTTCGTCTGGTGGGAGATCAAGACAGATTCGCCGATGCTGGAACTGCGTTTGTTCCGGAACCTCATTTTCACCATGGCGGTGGCGACCCGGTTCCTGGGATTTCTTGGCACGACGGCAGTCCGGTTCCTGATGCCGATCTACCTGATCAGCCTGCGAAGTCTCGAAGAGGCGGCCGCAGGCGGAGTGTTGTTCCTTACATCGCTTGGAATGGGGATTGCCGCCCAGAGTTCAGGACGCCTCGGCGATAAATTCGGCGAGCGCCCGTTCGCGATATTCGGTTTCGTGATGCTGGTTGTCACCGCGGTTGCGTTCATGACCTTCACATCCGATACCGAAATGTGGAAAGTGATGGTCGTAATGCTGGTCAACGGCCTTGCCATGGGACTGTGGAATGTGCCGAACAACAGCATCATCATGGGCGCGGTGCCGCGGGGTTCGCTCGGGGTGGTCGGCGCATTGACCAACCTGACCCGAAACGTCGGGAACGTAACCGGGCAGGCGATCGGGTCGGCTACCATCGTGGGAGTTATGGTCTCGGAGGGATTTGACATTCCGCTAAGCGAAATCGGGGGCGACCAGGCGGCTGGCCGGTCGTTCATGAACGGCTGGCGATTGGCCTACGTATTCGTTACGGCCTTTTCGCTGCTCGGGTTGCTGCTGTCGATACTGACGAAGCCTGTTCGCGCCGAGCAAACAGAGCCAGATTAGTCGCTACCCTGCCGGTTCGACCATATCGTGCAGCCGGTTCAGGTCCACATCATTCAGGTTCGTTTCAACGCCGCTCGGCCATTCGATGGCCACGTCCACTCTGCTGGCATCCCCGAGCCCGAAATTAAGTTCGGTCGAACTCATTGAGAGGAAGCTCGACGAAGCCAGGACTTCCCTGACCTGGGTAATCGGTGTGCCGTTCGGCCCGATGTGGGTAACCATGATTCTGGTACCTATCGCATCGGCATTCGACCCGCTCCCGTCAATCGCCATGCGCCCGGTCAGGCGGAACGAAATCCAGTTGTTGTCGTTACTCGAGTTCATCCACACGAATAACGGACCGCCAACGACTATCGGGTCGCCACCCGCATCAAAGGTCTCGCCGTTGCTGTTCGTCGCGATAACGTCCACCGCTCCGTCGCCGTTAAGGTCTCCGACCGCCACACCTTTACCGTTTTCGTGGAATTCGATGCCCAGCCGCTGTTTTGCCGCGCTGAAATCGGGGTCGTCTGTATCGAGAATCGAATAGTCCACGCCAAGCGAATCGACCAGCTGTGCCTCAACGGTGACATCTCTGAAGCCACCACTGCCGGTGTTCTGCAGCATGCGCCCGATTCCCGGGGCTAAATTGCCGTTCGGGCCTTCCCCGCGTGATGCCAGGGAGCCCAGCCAGTAGAGGTCCTGGTCGGCGTCGTTGTCCATGTCGAAGAAGACCGTGCCGAAGCCGAACTCGTAAGCTTCAAGTCCTGAAATGGGGCCATCGTCGGCTGCCTTGAATTCACCCGTCAGCGAAGTGGGAGGCAGGACCGCACTCGGCTCGACCTCGGTGCTTCCTGTCACGATTTGCCACGCACCGCGGCGATCGGGGTCGGCTCCTTCATTTACCCGGTTCTCGATCAGCGCATGGAAGCAAGTACCCGATTCCGAGGCATGGTAGTAGAGACAATCGGCCGAAGGGACGCCGTTCCAGGGTCGGGCAAGGGGTTGGAACCCCATGTTGGTGACGAACACATCAAGATCGCCATCGCCGTCATAGTCGCCCAGTGCAAACCCCATCCACTGGCCCATCTGGTCGATATCCAGCTGCTCTTCGATGCTCGTAAACGCCAGACCTGCGGCCGTCGAGTCGTTGCGGTAAACCTTCAACCTGTCGCCATCGTCGGCAATCCACAAGTCGAGGTCGCCGTCAGAGTCATGGTCGAAAAACATCGTCGCCCATGTCTGCCCCGCAGGATCGCCCACAACATTGCCGTTTGCATCGACAAAGCTAATGTCGAATCCTTCGATCGGTTCTCCACCCTGACCGGAGAAGGTAATCGGATTGCCGTCGGTGTCCCGCATCCGGATCGGTGGCGAGACGAGGCCCGCCTCTTCCGTCATATCCGAGAAGGTCAGATCTCCGTTGTCGTCTACACCGTTGTTGCTGAACAGCGTGTTGTAGTTGCCATGATGACGGGAGGTGTCGAAACGTACGAAGTCCTGATCGGCCCTGTTTCCAACGTAGATATCAGTCCAGCCGTCGTTGTCAACGTCCCCGCATGCAACGCTGGCCGTCGAACGAATGTTGACGTGTTCTGCGAAGGCGGTAGCGGTGATATCGGTAAATGTTCCATCGCCGTTGTTATGGAAGAGCCGGTCCTGCACCACAACGGCCAGCTCGAGGTCCTGTGCGGCAGACCGATAGTCGAGGTTGTCGCCAATGCGCCCCTGCGCCCCGACATACAAGTCCTGGTAGCCGTCATTGTCGAAATCGCAGGCTGCGACAGCAGTCGAGTTTTGCGTGTCTGCAGTAACACCGGCGATTGCTGCGACATCAATGAAGCGCCCATCGCCTTCGTTTCTGAACAACCTGTTCGGCCCACCGCGAGTTATCTGGAACACTGCGTTTGTCTCAGCCGAAGTTACATAGAAGTCGAGGTCGCCATCTCTGTCGAAGTCGAAGATCGCCACTCCCGGGTACCGGTTTTCGATCAGCGCATCCGTCCCGATCAAGGGCGCGACGTTGCGGAACGGGGCGAATTCGTCGCTGGTGGGAATGCCGTCGAAAACCCCTGGGTAATCGGCGGGGTCGACCGGGTCTCCGGTCGACGCGACGAAAAGCTCTTCGACCGTTGGCGTCCCAGCCGCCTTCGCCACCCTGTCGCTGAGGCCCGCGTCTTCCCAGAAATACGCCCCGCCAAGCAACACCAGCAACCCGCCGGCCGCTCCAACCGCCCAGGTCGCAGTGGCGAATGTGGCGATGGCCTTGCGCGGCATTAGCCGGGCCAGCCCCCAGAAGGTCACCGGCCCCCCGGCAGCCGCCGCAAACAACAGCGTCGCTGCTGGTGCTGTGCCCATGCCCAGCAAAAGCAAAAGTGCAACCAGCGGTATTTCAAACAGCAACGGTACGTTGATCAACACGCCGAACGTTGCCGCGATCAAAACCCCCTGTACGTCGTTGCCAAGATATGTCGCAACGACTTCCGGACTCAGCCACTGGATCACCAGGCCACTGGCGAATCCGGCAAGAATCATGATTGGCGAGAGGCGGATGGCATATCCGATACTCGATTTCGCCCATTGCCTGAAGGCCGGCAGCAAGACCTGTCTCCAGCCCAGAAGATCGGCTGGGTGCTTGAACGTATCGGGAATCTCAACGGGCTGCACCCTGTCCCGCCGTACGCTCATCACGACGATCGGCCCGATTATCAGCGCACCGACAATCGCGAAGATCAGGCGGCTGAACCCGAGAATGGGGCTGAACACGAAAAACACCATCGCCAGCGCCGGAATATTCAGCGTGGTCGAGCCCTGGACCATCGCGACCGCGCCTTCGATGCTCGCCCGCCGGTGGAAAGCCGACGAAACGGGGACGATGCAGGCCGAACACAGATTCATCATCCCGCCGGCTGCTGCACCCTGGACCGTCCGCCGGAACATTCCGGCTGTAGGCAGGCCCCTGCCGACAGATTTCGAAAACAGAAACGCCTCAGCAAGCCCGGCAGTGATGAAAGCGAACGTCATGCCGACGGTGACAAGCCTCAAATACGAAATTGAAAACTTGACCCACCGGGTGATAAAACTCGTTCCGGGGTCACGGTCGATACAGAAACCCTGGAAACACTGGCGTCCGGGCGAGCTGACCGCATCGAGGTCTTCGCCCACGATGCCGATCTTCGGCAGGCGATTGAACGCAAGAAACATCCCCATGATGATGATCAGCAGCACAAGGCCGACGAGAAGTCGTTTGCGATCGGCGGTTGCAAACATTATTTACGGAACCTGTCGCGCAGCCGACTGGCGAAGTCCGACTCACCCTCTGGGGCCGGAATCGTGATCCACATGATGAGCAGCCCGCCGAACACCACGGAAGGGAGCATCACTTCAAGTAACCACTCAGGCATTTACCACTCGATTCTCACTGCTCGTTAGCGGCCACCCGGTCAACCAGTCTGCGATTCGGCCATTTTGCAACCGGGCAATCCGTCATACGGACCACTTGAAAAAAGCGACTGCATAACGATACCTCGAACCAGCTTCACTACCGGTCTGCTTTCAGAGCGCGTTGTCAACTTATTTCGATTCCTGGTTCAGGCAACCGCCACCTGCAGGGGCTCGACGGGCTGAAGTTGCCGGTCGTACTCAAAATGTGGGGATATTGAGCGAGGGTCATAATATCGGCTTGCGAACGTTACGGCCCGTGGTTGGTCGAACAACATCGGTATTCAGGGTCGAAATCTTGGTCAAGTTGGTTAACGTTTTTCTGATCGCCCTGCGGTTGGGGCTGACTTCTTTCGGTGGACCGATAGCGCACATCGGTTATTTCCGGGAAGAGTACGTGGCCCGCCGCGGCTGGCTCGACGACAGGTCGTTCAGTGACCTTGTGGCACTCTGTCAGCTATTGCCCGGACCCGCCAGCAGCCAGCTCGGTATTGCGATAGGCACACTGCGCGCCGGGCATGCCGGTGGATTTGCAGCCTGGCTCGGTTTCACCATGCCGTCGGCAATCGTCCTGATAGTTTTCGCTTATGGCGTATCCGAAGTCGAAAATGTTGCCGAATCCCCCTGGTTATCCGGGCTGAAACTGGCAGTGGTTGCAGTCGTTGCGCTCGCGGTCTGGAGCATGGCGGGAACGCTCTGGTCGGACCGCCGCCGTATCACGATTGGAATCGCGGCGACTGTATTCATGCTGCTTGTGCCAGGAGCTCTATGGCAGGTCGCGGTGATAGTTTTTGGCGGGATTCTCGGACTACTACTCTTCCGGGGAGCCGGGCGCGATTCCAACCCAGAACAGGACGGCGCTGTCAGTTCGCCATCGGCCAGTTCAGGACCCAGAAAACTGGCGCTCGCGGTTCTCGTCGGGTTTTTCGTGCTCCTCGTCGGACTCCCTGCACTTGCCGAAACGACAGGTCGGGACGAAATTGATGTCACCGAAAATTTCTACCGTTCAGGCTCGCTTGTATTTGGCGGAGGCCACGTTGTGCTGCCACTGCTGCACTCGGAAACGGTCGAAGCCGGATACATAGACAACGATCAGTTTGTCGCTGGGTACGGCGCAGCGCAGGCCGTTCCGGGGCCGCTGTTCGCATTCGCTGCCTTCCTCGGCACTTCGATCAGCAACCCAGACGATGGCGACGGCTTATTTTCACAGCCGTGGATAGGCGGTCTTGTCGCCCTGGCAGCGATTTATGTGCCTTCGTTCTTGCTCGTATGGGGTGTTTTGCCGTTCTGGAAACATCTCGGCCAAAGCAACCGGGTGCGGGGCGCCATCGCGGGGGTGAATGCGGTCGTCGTAGGTTTGCTGTTATCGGCTCTCTACAGTCCGATATGGACCGGCAGCGTGCGCAATGCAGAAGATTTCGGACTCGTAATCGTGTTGTTCGGGTTGCTGGCAATCTGGAAACTGCCGCCCTGGTCAGTTGTCGTTGTTGCCGCAGCAGGCGGGTTTGTGCTGGAATTGCTTTAGCCGCGTTTGGGAGGGAGAAGGAAATCGACGATTGATTCTGCTCGAACGTTGCTGGGGGCGATATCCTCCATGCCTGCCTGCGTGATAAACCCATTCGCAACCAATGTCTCTAAGCCACTTTCCTGACCTCGACCTGCCCGAATTACGCGATGCCCGGCTGCGGGAAGATGTGCTGGTCGTCCCCGCTGTCGTGGTCGATGCTTACGGACTTGGCGGCGCAGCAATATCACCTCTCGACACCGGTTCGTACAACATTCATTTCAGGGTAGAGCGGGCAGGGGAAGCGTTCGATCTCAGGAGGACCAACCGGCCCAACGCTCCCGGTAATCTTGCCTGCGAATCGGCGATTCTTGTGCACATGCGGCAAAACGGCTTCAATCTCGCGCCGGAGATTGCCCCGGCCAGATCCGGTGAATCGAACGTATGGCGGGACGGCGCAGGATGGACGATGTTTCGGTTGGCGCAGACCACGTGATCGATTACACCCGGGAAGACTTCACCCGAAACGGCGAGCAGTACGACCTGATAATCGACGTCGCGACGCACCGTTCTGTCTTCGATTACAAGCGGGCGCTAAGTCCCGGCGGAGCCTACTGTGTGATCGGTGGCTCCTAGGTCAGGTTTTTCCAGACGATGTTCATGGGCATCTGGATTTCGATATTCAGCGGTAAGAAAATGGGCACGGGTGGGGCAAAACCGAACGATTGCCTGGATTTCATACTGGAACTCTTTGAAGCCGGCAAGGTAGTACCGGTTATCGACAGAACTTACCCGCTAAGCGAAGTTGCCGAGGCATTTCGGTACTTCGGAGACGGACACGTCAAGGGCAAGATCGTCATCACCATGTGAGGGGACCCCGGTCAACGGTCCGAGAATTCCCACCGGGCCCCTCACCCACCCGGTATAACCGGCAGGATGAGCTGCGACGGATACTCAGCAGAGTGAAAAACGGCCTGGCGGGCCACCCTCATATCGGTTTCGCTGTACAGATCGCCACCAGTGTTGAGGTTGCGGTCGTACCTCGGGAAGTTTGACGATGAAACTTCGAGACGAATCCGGTGTCCCTTTTTGAACACGTTGCTCGTTACGCCAACCTTGATTTCGTACTCGTAGACCGCACCGGCTTCCAGCAGCACGGCCTTGTCGAAGCCCTGGCGATAGCGCGCCCTGATGATCCCGTCGCACAGGTTCTTCGCATATCCCGTTGGCGAAACGTCGACCAACTTGGCGGTCCAGTCGGTGTCGAGGCCGTCGGTGGCGGCGAAGAGTTGCAGGCGTATCGGCCCTGTCACCTCCAGATCGTCGGTCAGCACATCGGTCGTGTAGCAGAGCACGTCGCGGCGCGCCTCGGCCGGACGCTGGTCGTACGGCCCCCACGGGACGATGTCGGGAGAACAGCAGTTGTTGCCCCCGAGGGTTTGTACTGGGAACTCGGGATCGTAGGTGAAGCGATCGACTTGATCGTCTGCGCCCGACCCTTCGCTGAACGATTCTGTCGATAGCCTGCCGTCTCCCCTCGCCGAGTTCGCTCCGTCGGCCGATTGCAGGTTCCACGATTGCCAGTCGGTCCGCGCCAGCGGCCATTCCTGTTCGTCACGCCACCTGTTGACGCCCATAACGAACAGCCTGATCGGTGCATCTTCGGTACCGGAATCGTTGTTCTTCAGCCATCTGTCGAACCACGCCAGTTCGATGGAATCGAGGTCAAGTCTGGACCCTGCGCCGAAGTCGATATCACCCGTCTTGGTCGATACGCTCAGCGCGTGTGGCCATGGCCCCACGATCAGTTTCGAGCCGCGTGCCGCCTCGCTGCCTCCCCGTTCCCTGAGCCCGGTGAAGTTGTCGAAAGTATCGATGGCGTAGAGGTCGTACCAGCCGCCCATGATCAGCGATGGAACCTCGATCTCGTCGAACCGCCGGTCGGTGTTGACCTCGTTCCAGTACTCGTCGTCGTCCGGGTGAACGAGCCAGTCCTGCCAGAACGGCAGGTCTCTTCCCGCGTTTCCGGCGAGGTTGGTGAGTGGCAGCGACCGAAACGCCTCGGTCCAGTTGTGAAAATCGATACTCTGGCCGGTGCGGCCGTTGGTCCGCATCCCCCAGGTCATCATCACGTTGAGTTGAAAGGCCCCGCCGGGGTGCATCAGGCCCTGGTAGTAGTCGGTGCACATCACCCGGGGCACCATCGTCTTGAGGTACTGGCTCTTCAGGGGAGCGCTGAGCCACTGGACACAGCCACCGTAAGAACCGCCCGCCGTGCCGATGTTTCCATCGCACCAGTCCTGCTGGCCGACCCACTCCTGGGTGTCGAACCCATCATTGATCTCTTGGTGAAAGGCGTAGTACTCGCCCTGTGAGTCCCACCTGCCCCTGACATCCTGCATAACGCACACGTAACCGCGGTTTGCCAGGCCCCTCGCCTTCATGATGACCGGGTCCATGTTGTTGCTGTAGGGCGTACGCATCAGGACTACCGGGAACGGCCCGGCCGCCTCAGGAAGATAGATATCTGCCGAAAGTTCAATGCCGTCACGCATCGGAACTTTTACGTCCAGCCGCATCTCGACTTCAAAGTTGTCACTCATACCTGTCGTTGCTCCAATCGAATTTCCGCGCAGCAGTCAGATGCCGGATCAGATCTTGGCCGCCACGCCCCCATCGATGTTGATGATCTCGCTTGTGATGAACCGTGACTCGTCCGAGACGAGGAACAGCACCAGGTTCGCCACGTCGACCGGGTAACCCGGTCCTTCAACGATCTGCATCAGGTCGAACAGTTTCTCGAACGCGTGGTGTCCGCCGTCGGGATCCGTGATGGTCCCGCGTGTTGCTCCGGGCGTCATGATCTGGCCGGGACGAATGCCGTTGACCCTGATGTTGTGCGCCCCACCGACCCCGGCCATGTAGCGGGTGAGGGCATCGACCCCGGCCTTGGCTGCCCAGTACGAAGCTGAAGTTGAGCCGAACATTTCGTGCATTTTCGGGCTGGCACCCCGCTGGGCCGCGAGCGACGACATGTTTACCACCGCCCCACCACCGGCGGCAACGATGTGCGGCCATGCGGCCCGACTGACGTAAAACGTGCCGTTCAGGTTCACGTTGATTACGCGGCTGAACTCTTCGGTCGGTTCATCCGGAAAATGGCCCCTGCCACCGCCACCGGCGTTGTTGAACAGAATGTGGATCGCACCGTACGTTCCGGCAGCTTCTGCGATGGCCGACTCGACCGAGTCTTCATCTCCAACGTCGCACGAGATGAACGTAACTTCACCGCCTTCATCCCTGATAGCTGACGCTACGGCCTGCCCCTGTTCTTCGCGGCGGGCCAACAGGATCACTCTGGCCCCTTCTTTCGCCAACAGGTGCGCCGTGCCCTCTCCGATACCGCTGTTCCCGCCGGTGATGATCGCAACTTTGCTGTCGAGTCGTTTTGCCAAAATTTTTCTCCCTGGATACTGAACCGGCCATTCTAGGCGACATAATTACCGGCCGGTCCGTCCGGCGGGTCTACGGGGATCAACTGGCAGACCCGGCACTGACAGGCTGAATACCGGACGGGACTGCCCCGGTCAGGGTTTCGACGCCGTTTTCATTGACCAGCACCGTGTCGCTGCACCCGATCGCCCCGACACCCCTGAGTCGCATCGTCGTAATCAGGTGGAACGACATTCCGGCCTGAAGAGGGCGCTGCTCGTCTTTGTTGATCGAGAAAATTTCACCTTCGTCCCACCCGGGCGGGAAGGCTATTCCGATGCCGTAGGCGATGCGTCGGCCCTGCCGGTAGCCTATGTCCGCGCCATCGATTACCGCTCGCCCCGCTTCGAACACTTCGTTTGCTGCAACACCCGGCCGCATCATGCTTTTGGCCGTTTCGAGCGCCGTCTTCGCAATCTCGCCGGCGCGCTGGACGAGATCGGGTGGATCCCCGACGAAAACACTTCTCGAGTGGGCGGTGTGGTACCGGTTCGAGGAGCCGGGAATTTCGAGAAAGACCAGTTCGCCGTGGGCGATTTTTCTGGGCGACCATGTCGCGTGCACAAGTTCGGTGCGGGGACCGGAGGTGATGAAGGCAGGGAGCCCCGTGTACTCGGAGCCTGCCAGGTCGAGGGCCGTGTGAACCGCGGCCGCTATCTCGAGTTCGGTAGCACTGGCACTGATCGCGGCCATCCCGGCCTGCATTCCCAGTTCAGAAAATCCGGCTGCCTTTCGCAGATAGTCCTGTTCCAGTGGTGACTTGATCAGGCGGCACGACTCGATTAAGCCCGCACCCCCGGGCAAGGTCGCACCGGGCAGTCTAGCGGCGAGACCGTCCCGCAACTCGACGGTGAGGAACCACGACCGGGTTTCCAGACCCACGCGTGCCGAGGCGAGTCCCATTTCTTCGAGCAATCCGGCCGTGACCTCTGCCCAGTCGGAGGTGTCGGGGTAGAGCCGCACATCGTTCACCCAGCAGAATTCAGGGACCAGCGACGCCTCGTGGGGCGGC
>Ga0208113_1000234_pt1 | contig 28221 bp, 22 predicted proteins | sample Knorr_S7_td_NADW_FD_185598 | JGI IMG/M metagenome (GOLD analysis project Ga0208113, IMG submission 185598) | Marine microbial communities from Southern Atlantic Ocean transect - Knorr_S7_td_NADW_ad_2505m_LV_A (SPAdes) (version 2) | ecosystem: Environmental > Aquatic > Marine > Oceanic | place...
CGCCCTGGACGGCGTTCGAGTGCTCGACTTCACCTGGGTCCGGGCTGGCCCGATGGCCACCCGTTGGCTGGGTATCTTCGGGGCCGAGGTCATCAAGGTGGAGTGGCCGGAGCGGTTGGACTCCTTCCGACGCAATGTGGTGACCGTGCCGACGGGCATCGAACCGGGTCCAAACTCGCCTGGGATGTTCGCAGATCAGCACGTCAACAAGCGGGGCATCACGCTGAACGTCCGGTCAGACAAAGGCATGGATATACTGAAGCGTCTCATCGCCGTTTCCGACATCGTAATCGAGAATTTTTCGTCTCGCGTTATGCAGAGTTGGGGTCTGGGCTACGAGGAACAAAAGAAGCTCAACCCTGAGATCATCTACGTCTCGATGGCCGGACTCGGCCAGACCGGGCCGGACCATGCCTACACAACAATGGGGCCATCTGCCCAGGCGCTTTCCGGCCAGACGTTCCTTTCTGGCCTTCCGGGCCAGCCTCCCGCAGGCTGGGGATGGTCATATATGGATGACTCAGGAGGCATGTACGGAGCGATATCCGCGCTCACAGCCCTCCGGCATCGGGACGCGACGGGCGAAGGCCAGCACGTCGATTTGTCCCAGATGACGACAGGCATCACGCTGATTGGATCAGCGTTTCTGGATAAAACGGTCAACGGTCGTCCGTCGAGGCGTCCGGGGTACCCGCCTGGAAACCGCACGACGTGGCCTGGAACTCCGGTGATGAATAATTATCGAGGCCCAACCACCGCTCCTCATAACACTTACCGCACCAGCGGAGACGATTACAACGCCTGGTGCGTAATCGCCTGTTTCTCCGATGACGAATGGACAAATCTGGTCAACGTAATGGGCAGTCCCGACTGGGCAAAGGACGCGAAGTTCACAAGCCTAGCTGGCCGACTCCAGTATCAAGAGGCGCTGGACCAAGGCATTGAGTCTTGGACTCGCACGTTGGACAAGTACGATGTTATGGAGCGGTGCCAGAACGCCGGGGTCCGAGCCATGCCCGTCCAGAGTTCCGAGAACCGTGTAGAGCACGACCCTCAACTCAAAGCGCGAGGGATGTTCAGCGAGTTGGAACACCCAGTCGTAGGCGTCCGAAAGGTCCAGAACGCCCCATTCAGGTTGTCTAAAAACTCGGTGGAGATCAACCGCCATGCACCGCTTATTGGACAACACACCGTTGAGGTGATGGAGGGTTTGCTTGGCATTAGCCATCGGGAGGTTGCAGAAGGGTACGACGACGGCACGTTCTGGCCGTCTGGCATGCCGATGTACGCGTATGTCGAGGAGGCCCTGAGATGACTATTCCTCTAACCTCAAACAGGCGAGGCCCGCTGTCAGGACTCCTGGTCTTGGAATTGGCTGACGAGAAGGGCCAGTTCTGCGGCAAGATGATGGCCGATCTCGGCGCCAACGTCATCAAGGTGGAGCCTCCCAGAGGCCAGAACACCCGACGCGTAGGCCCATTTCTCGACGACATCCCTCACCCGGAACGCAGTCTGTACTTCTGGCATTACAACACGTCAAAGCACAGCGTCACTCTGAATCTTGACACGGCCGACGGCAAGGCGATTTTCGGAATGATGGCAGGCATCGCCGACGTGATTATCGAATCGTACGCGCCCGACTATCTGACTTCGCGAGGCTTGGGTTACGACACCCTGTCTCGGACCAACCCCGGACTGATAATGTGCTCGATAACGCCCTTCGGCCAGACCGGTCCGTGGCGCGACTACCAGACCTCAGACCTGCTACACATGGGCGCCGGAGGACAGATGGCGTCCACCGGATACAACGAGGAGGACGTTCCCGACGCTCCACCCATCGCACCGGGAGGCGGCAACGCATGGCACATGGGCTGCAACTTCGCCTACATGTCCATCATGGCCGCCCTACACTACCGGCACGTTGCACAAGAAGGCCAGTATATCGACGTCTCGATTCACGAGGCGTGTCACCTGACCACGGAAGCCGCCGTTCCCAACTACATCTACCGGGGAGAGGTTGTGCAGCGGAACACGGGGCGTCACCATTCGGTCGGCCCGTCCTTCGCGTCCCAGATCGAGTCCAGCGACGGAGGGTGGGTCCAGACCACGGGCTCAGGAGGAAACCCGACCCCTCGAAGGCTTCGAGGTCTCGCAGAGTGGATGGACACCTACGGCCTCGCCGAAGACCTGCTAGACGACAAGTATCTCGACCTCGACACATTCCAGGCGAGCCTGCCCCACATCAACTCAGTAATTTCAGAGTTCATCAAGCAGGTGCCCCAAGAAGAGGCATGGCGCGGAGGCCAAAAGCATGGCTACCCGTGGGGCGCGATCAGAACGCTGGACGAGATCGTGGAGGACGAACACTTGAAAGAGCGGGGATTCTTCACTGAGGTAGAGCATCCAGAGCTAGACCGCACGTTCACATATCCAGGCCCAGCGGCCATCTACAACGGCTCCCCGTGGGCCATCTCCCGCCGAGCGCCGTTGATTGGCGAGCACAACGTCCAGATTTTCTGCGAGGAGCTTGGATTGTCAAAAGGCGAGCTAACCGCCCTGGCCGAAGGCGGCGTCATCTAGCCATTCTGTCTGCGTTGGTCACAGCTGATCAGATTCCAAAGCTAAGGGGGCATTGAACATGATGCCCTTTTTTCTTACAGTGATTTCATGACTGGTTGCCAATAGTTCGGTGACCTACAAAACTTGGGGGAACGGTGAGAGCACTGTGTTCAGAATAATATCATCCAAGTCATTTGTTTTATCGCTGTTAGTAACTCTCGCCCATATGTATCCGGCTTCCGCGCTAGCCGTCACCTTTCCCGTTGACACGCATAAATATAGCTACCGCAAACCCGTGCCGGGATTAAGCCTAAAGGAGGCCATTGTGGCTGCCGAGGGAACCCCAGGGCCTGACACCATTGAGTTCAACATGACCTTCCCAGCTACAATTGCGCTGGCCTGACCGCTTACGAGCTATTTTAAAATGGCGACAGCCATTACACCAACGCCCCGGAAATCGCGATCTCGGTTATCTCGTCGTCGGTCATGCCCAGGAGATCGCGCAGGACGAAATCGTTGTGTTCTCCCAGCATCGGCGCGGCGAAACGCGGCCCGTTGTCGTAGCCTTTGATGCGGAACTGGTGTCCGGTGTACGGCACGTTGCCGACTTCTGAATGTTCCAACTCTCGGAAGAACTTGCGATGTTTGAGTTGAGGGTCGCGCATCAGGTCGCTGCTTCGTTGAACGACTCCCGCTGGCACGCCTGCCACTTGGAGAATCTCCATCACATCCTGGGGCGACTTGTCGGCTGTCCACTGACTGATACCCTTGTCGATTTCGTCGTGGCGGCTGAGTCGGCCTTCTGTTGTGGAAAATCGGTCTTCATTGGTCCAGGTCGGGTTGCCCATCGCTGAGCGCAGATTCGCCCAATCCTCGTCGGTCTCGACGGCTATGGCGCACCACTGGTCCTCGCCGCTACACTGGTACGCTCCCTGCGGAGCCGCGATGCGAGACCTGTTGCCTATTCGAGACACCATCCGTCCGCTGGCATTATAGTCGATGATTTGAGGCGCCAGCATCTGGAGCGACATCTCCAGTTGGGACGCGTCGATGAACTGGCCTTCCCCGGTTCTTCGACGATGGTCGAGCGCCGCCATCATAATCGCTGCCAGGAACCGTGGCGCGACGCCGTCGGTGTATGCGGTGAAAGGGCCGTCCGGCGGCAGATCGGGCCATCCGGTTATCTCGTAGAAACCGGCTATCGCCCCAGCGTGGAATCCGAAACCGGCATAGGTCGATGCCAACCCGGTTTGTCCCATAAGGGAAGTGCTGACCATTATCACTGAAGGATTGAGTTTCTTCACAGTCTCGTATCCGATGCCGAGATCGTCCATCTTCCCCGTCGCGAAGCTCTCGATCACGATGTCAGCCCAACCGATAAGACGCCGGGCGACGTTGGCTCCCTGCGGGTTTTTCAGGTCGAGAGACAGGCTGTACTTCGAGGTGTTGAAATCGCCGAAGCTGTGAGACCGATTCGTGCCCGGCTCGCCATCTTTGAACGGCCCAACGGTCCGGACCAGGTCTGGCGGGCTTTCCGTTTCAACACGGACGACCGTCGCCCCGTGGTCGGCGAAATACTTGGAAGTGGTTGGCGCGGCCCATATCCAGGCAAAATCTGCGACCTTGATTCCGTCGAAGGGCAGCGTTGTGGTCATTATTCCTTCTCCTGTGGTATCGTCGCGCCGCCCTCGATGGCTTGAGCCTCGGACATGCCGAGCATTTCGATCAGTATCTCGTGATTGTGCTGGCCCAACTTCGGAGCCCATCGCTTCACGTCCAGCGGCGTCTCTGACAATTGGGCAAGGATGCCAGCGACGGCCGTATCGGTTCCATCAGGCAAGGGAGCCATCAGCCAGTAGCCGCGCTCTTCGAGCTGATGGAACTTGGTCAGGTCTTCGACTGTGTTGATGGGCGCAATCGTCACATTGTCTCTGAGTCCCCGATCCAGCATGTCCGCCTTGGTGTGGAGCAAAACGTAACGGCGAATCGCGTCAAACACGTCCTCAAGCGCATAGACCACTGGTTGCTGCTGGAGGAAACGGAAGTCATACGTCGCCCAGTCTTCTCCTTCGATCCACTCCTCCGGCACGATTCCGTCCTCAACCATCCAGGGAACCATTCCCGTCATGGTTGCTCCAGTTGGAATCAGCACCACATAGCCGTCTGCGCATTCGTGGACAAGCGGCAACTCGATGGCGCCTGCCTGCAAAACCGAACCGGCCCGCTCCATGTCGGAACCCTGTATGGCATGGGCGAGACGGGCATGGAGCATCGTCGCAATCATGGAGGTTTGAGCCGAGACGTCCACGAACTGGCCATGACCGGTCTGAATCATGAGAGCGTGAGCGGTAAGAGCCGCGACCGCCGCCTCGGACGACGCGTGAAGCCATGCTTGGGGAACCGACAGTCTGACAGGCGCCCGCTCCGGGTTGCCTTGAACGCTCATAGGGCCACCCATCGCGGCCAAGGTCAGATCGCTGGCAGCGTAATCAGCTTGGGGGCCGTCCTGTCCGAATGCGCTGATAGCAACATAGATAATTCTGGGGTTGGCCTTCTCGAAGGCGTCGAATCCCAACCCTAGTTTCGCCATCTCTCCAGGGCCAGCCGACTCGATCACAAAATCTGCCTTCTCGGCGAGTCGAAGCAACGCGGCGCGACCGGCTTTTGTTGTGACATCCAGCGTCACCCCGCGTTTGTTGCGGTTGAAGGCAAAGAATTGGAGGCTGTTCTCTGGCTCTGGCGCGTCTTCCAAGAACGGCCCCATGCGCCTGCTCGATGACCCGTAAGGCGGTTCGACCTTGACAACGTTTGCGCCTAGATCGCCCAGAATCATGCTCGCCATCTCGCCTCGGTCGTCGGACAGGTCTAACACGGTGTAGGGGCTGAGCATCGACCACTCCTTGCCTGCAATTGAGCGAATGGTGTTGAGTTCGCCGATTGTATCAGACCAACAGTGATTTACTTAGACATGACGCCGTTGTAAACTCGCCACACACAACGAAGGAGGTCGAACCCTGTGAGCATGAGAGGTCAAGCGGCAATCGTCGGCATCGGCGAACTGCCCACCGAGAGACGAATCAACGGCAGGTCAACCAATTCCCTGCTGTCCCAAGCCGCCCGTCTGGCCATCGCCGACGCGGGCCTGCGAAAAGAGGACATCGACGGTATAATTACGCGAGGCTCGGACGTCGGCCCGATGGACCTTGCCGAGTACATGGGCCTGAGTCTCACATTCTGCGAGGGCAACACTCAGCACGGCTCCGCCGGAGCGCACTCGGTCGCGATGGCGGCGGCGGCGATTCACGCCGGGCTTGCCACCACCATCATGTGCCTGTTCGGCGGAACTCGCGACCCCAACGAGGGCGGGTTCGGCCCTGGCATAACTCGCGGCCCGGCCCCGGCCAACAAGCTGACCGAGTTCGAAGCTCCCTTCGGCCCAGCGGCGGGCGCAGGCACCGGCTACGGAATGATGAAGCACCGCCATATGTACGAGTTCGGCACCACTCAGGAACAGTTCGCCAAGATGGCCGTGAACCAGCGGTTCAACGCCCTCACCAACCCGAACGCCGTGTTCAAAGGAGAACCCATCACTGTGGACGATGTCCTCAACTCTCGGATGGTCAACGACCCTCTGCACCTACTGGAGTGCGTCATGCCATGCGCCGGAGCGGCAGCGTGCATCGTGACCTCAGCAGAGCGGGCGAATTCCCTACCCAACCCTCCGGTTTACATCCTGGGAGCGGCCACCGGAGTCAGCGACCACGACACCATCTGGCAGGCTGAACGCATCACTACGACGCCTGTTGCCATCTCGGCGCGCAAAGCTTACGAGATGGCAGGTTACGGCCCGCGGGACATCCAGCTTGCCCAGTTCTACGATTGATACACCATTCTCGCGGCCGTTGGCCTCGAAGATGCCGGATTCTGCGAAAAGGGCGAGATTGGCCCCTTTTATGAGTCCGTGGACACAACCTATAAAGGATCATTCCCGATTAACACAGACGGAGGGCAGCTTTCCGCCGGTCAGCCTGTTGGCGGGGCGGGCGGGTTCCGGCACGTCATCGAGGGAGCGCGCCAAGTGATGGGAAGGGCCGAAGATCGTCAGGTGGCCAGGAACGACCTGTGCATGGTCAACGGTTGAGGAGGCACCGCGAGCGTGATGTGCACGCTCATACTCGGCTCCGAAGCCACTGTGTAGGCTCTCGCCAACACCGAACGCCGTGTCATGCAAGCCTTGACGCCTGAAAACCCGACACCTGAAAACCCGATTCCAAAGGAATCCAGATATGACATCCGAATACACCAAACCGCTCCCCAGACCAATGAGCGAGGAACGCACTCGGCCGTTCTGGGACGCCACAAAGCGACACGAACTCGTAATGCCCCGATGCAAGACCTGCGACCAAAAGTTTTTCTATCCTCGGGAGGACTGCCCCAAGTGCCTCTCCAACAACCTGGAGTGGGTCCAAGTAAGCGGCAAAGCCAGGCTGCACAGCTTCACGATTATTCGTCAACCGGCCAACCCGGTGTTCATCGAAGACGTGCCATACATCTACGCGATGGTGCAACTCGACGAAGGTCCCAGAATGATCTCAACCGTCGTTCAGTGCGACATTGAAGACGCGGAAATCGACATGCCACTGGTCGCGGTCTTCGACGACATCACGCCCGAATGGACACTGGTCAAGTTCAGGCCCGCTTGAAGATCATTGGCCTGAATATTGACGGCTGATAGCTGACGGTTGCCTACACCGGGATGTCTGTAATCTGAAGCCGCCACTCCTCGGCCACAGCCTCGATGAATTGGAAACCGGCTTTGTCTGCGAAGAAACGGTCAATGTCCGTGTCGCCGACATGGTAGTAAACGTCGGCCTGGAACCGGGCCATGACGTCTCCGAGGTTCTGTTTCAGCACGGTGAAATCTACAGAAATTTCATGCTCGTCCCAGATACGCTCCTGAGTGCTGATGGGGCGGTCTGAGCAGCTTCCCACCAGGTAACCCAACTTCTGGGCGGTCCTCACCACCTCCATCGAAAGAAAGCCGGGCGGGTCTCCGGCCTCCAGAGTGCCGTCTATGTCAAAACTAATCAGCTTGGCCAATCGGTTGTTCTCCTGAAAGTTCGGTGTGATTCTCGCTTCGATATTTAGCAGAAATCGAAGCCTTGATGCCATACATTACCGGCTATGTTAACCTATCTTGCCTACGGAGGTCAGGCTCTTCTCCACAGTTCATCAGTCAGCGAGGCACACACATGGGATACCCAACCGTCACTTACAAAGAAGAGGGCATGCGCGAGGGGATGCAGATCGAAGACGCGTCCATCCCAGTCGAGGATAAGGTTCGACTCCTCGATGCCCTGTCCGAAACTGGACTAAAACACATCGTCGTCGGCTCCTTCGTCAGTCCCAGGTACACGCCACAGATGGCAGAGATCGACGATGTGATGGCTCGATTCACTCCCAAACCCGGTGTGCGATACACTGCCCTGGCCCTCAACGAGCGGGGCCGAGAGCGGGCCCAGCAATACTCGCCCCCTCTGGACACGGGGGAGAACAGCACGTACCGTCCCACCCTGCGTTGCCATATGTGTGACGTGTTCGCTCGACGCAACACCAACCGATCTCAAGCCCAAGAGATGGCGGACTGGGAACAGATCGTCTCAACCGCCAAAGCGTTGGGCGCGACCGAAGCGGGTATCGGGACCAACGCATCGTGGGGCTCCAACTTCGTCGGCAAGTTCTCAAACGCCGATCGAATGGACATCTTTGAACGCCAGCATGCCATGTGGGACGAGGCCGAGATTCCGGTCACGGCGGTCAGTCTCGGAGACCCGATGAGTTGGTGCATGCCCCACGAGGTCAAGTCCCAGCTTGTGGAGATAAAATCCCGCTGGCCCGACATCAGGGACTTCACCCTGCACCTTCACAACGGTCGAGGCATGGCGCTGGTCTCAGCCTATGCTGCTCTGGAAACGTTGGACGAGACGGACACCCTGAACCTCGACGGCACCATAGGCGGAATCGGAGGCTGCCCGTACTGCGGCAACGGACGAGCCACGGGCCAGATGCCTACCGAGGACGCCATTAACATGCTGGAAGAGATGGGCATCGACACCGGTGTGGACATCGACAAGGTTATCGACTGCGTGTGGATGCTGGAGGATATGCTGGGACGCGCGACGTTGGGCCACGTCTCGAAGGCAGGCCCTCGACCCAAGACCATTGAGGAGTGGTACGACCCCAACGCCCCCTTCGTCGAAACCTTCGAGGAGGCACGACACTTCAAGCTCGGCCCGTCGGTTTACGAAGGCGGAATTTACCCCTGGCGGGAGCCAATCCGCAGCGAACAGCGTCCTGACACACTTGAGGTAGCAGACTAAGGGAGCTTTCATGTCAGACGGAGCCACCGGAAAAACCGGCCCGCTGGACGGCCTGAGAGTCATCGACTGGACGATGTGGCAGTTCGGACCTGTCTCCACCATGATGTTGGCGGACATGGGCGCAGAGGTCATCAAGGTCGAATCGTTGGACGGCGATCACGGACGACAGTTTGAAGGAATCCGAGGCCACCCGACCAAAACAAAAGGCGGGCTGTCTGCCTACTTCGAGGGATTGAACCGACAGAAGCTGGGCATCGCTCTCGACCTCAAGAACCCTAGCGGGCTGAAGGTCATGCGCGAGCTTGCGGCCAAGTCGGACATCTTCGTCCAGAATTTTCGCAAGGGCGTGGCCGAGCGTCTCGGAGTCGGGTACGAAGATTTAATCAAGGACAACCCTCAGATCATCTACGCATCAGCGTCTGGTTATGGCCCGAACGGGCCGGATTCTGACAAGCCCGCTTTTGCTCTGACCGCCGAGGCCCGGTCCGGCGCGCTCTGGTGGTTCGGACCGGACGACGACACGCCCCACGAACTCGATATTGCCGACCAGATAGCGGGGATGATGCTTTCCTACGGTGTCATTGGCGCGGTGGTCGCCAGAGAACGGTTCGGCTACGGTCAGAAAGTCGATGTTTCTCATCTTGGCAGCATGGTCTGGGCGCGAGGGATGCAGAACGGAATCTCGTTCCTGCAAGACTTCGAGGTTCCCAGGTTCGAGCGCGAGATGGCCGGATCGGTGCTGTGGAATTACTACAAGTGCTCCGACGGCGAATGGATAGCCTTCAGCATGGGCCAGGGAGACCGATACTGGCCGACGTTCTGCAAGGCCATAGACCGGCCAGACCTGAACGAGAACCCAAAGTTCAACAACCAGGCCGCCCGATTCGACAACCGCGGCGAGTTGATTACCATTCTCGATTCGGTGTTCATCGCCCGTCCCAGGCCCGATTGGGAGAAGCGTCTTGACGAGGCGGGCGACCTGATCTGGGAGCGGGTCCAACGCACCCTTGACCTACCCAACGACCCGCAGGTCACGGCCAACAATTACGTGATAGACTTCGACCATCCAGTGATCGGGCCATCCAAGTGGGCGCAGACTCCCGTCGGGTACAGCAAGACTCCGCTGTCCACCCGAAAGATGGCCCCAGCCCACGGCGAGGACACCGAGGACATATTGCTCAACGTGCTGGGGTACGATTGGGACGAGATTGTGTCTTTGAAGAACGACGGCGCGATACTCTGAGGCAGCCCGCCAGCTATCAGCCGTCAGCGCCATGTCATTCTGAGTCGCTGCGAAGAATCTGGTCGCGAGTAGGACAACGGTTGTTTCATCAGCGATCAGATGCTTCACTCCGTTCAGAATGACAAGTGGCAAGCGCAACGCTCAGACGCGAGAGGTGACATGACAATGGAAAAATCCGAGTACCTTCAACCCGTGACCCAGGCCATCGACGCCAACCGCGAGGAGTTGGTGGACATCAGCCTCGACATCCACTCGCACCCGGAGCTTAACTTCCAGGAGCATCACGCCGCCAAGTTGTTGGCCGACACTCTCGAACAGCACGGATTTCAGGTCGAGCGTGGTGTTGGCGGCGTGGAAACTGCGTTCCGTGGGACGCTGGAGGGCGGAGGCGGTGACGGCCCGACGGTGGCTCTGCTGGCAGAGTACGACGCCCTGCCGGAGATCGGCCACGGATGCGGACACAACCTCATCGCGATATCCAACCTCGGCGCGGGTCTCGGAGTTCAGGCGGCTATGGCTAACCTTCCAGGCCGTCTCGTGGTCCTGGGCACTCCAGCCGAGGAAGGCGGCGGCGGGAAGAATCGAATGATAGACGCTGGCGTGTTTGACGACGTGGACATTTCGCTGTCCTCGCACCCGTCATCAAACCTCACAGTCTTCGGCACTGAAGCCGCCATCGACGAGACATGGAGCCTAGCTATGGTGCGCTATCGGTTCGATTTCTACGGCAAGGCCGCCCACGCCGCAGTCGCGCCCGAGGCGGGAATCAACGCGCTCAATGCCGTGATTCACACTTTCAACGGCATCGACTCCATGCGACAACACCTGCGGCCCGACACCCGAATCCACGGCATCATCACCGACGGCGGGACCGCACCCAACGTGGTGCCCGAGTTCGCCTCTGCCGACTTCATCCTGAGATCGCGGGATCGCGTGTATTTGAACGAGATCGTCCAGAAGGTCGTCGCCATCGCCAACGGTGCGGCCATGATGACCGGAGCGCGACTGGAGATGCCCACGCCCAACGTCATGTACGAAGACGTCCGGCCCAACACCACCTTGGCCAGAGCTGTCGAGTCCAACGCTCATGCCATCAGCATGAAAGTCGATCCCCTGATTCCTGGACGCGGCGGCAGCGGGGCATCCACCGACTTCGGCAACGTCAGCCACAGAATGCCGTCCTTCGCCATGCGATTCGCCGTGGCCGAGGAACCCGTGCCCGGACACTCTCGCCTCTTGACCGCAGCGGCCAAGTCGCCGTTGGCTCAGGAGAGCGCCATCAACACTGCCAAGGCGCTGGCGATCACCGCCTGCGACCTGCTGACGAATCCCGCCCTGGTAGATGCAGCCCGCGCCGAGTTCGCAGAACGGGGCGACTGACCACTCATTCTCATTGAAACCAAAGGGGGAAATATGGCCGATCTGTCCAAAATAAAAGCTCTGACATTCGATGTCGGAGGCACGGTCTTCGATTGGAGAGGAACAATCGAAGAGGAGCTTCGTCGTCTTGCGTTGGAGCAGAACGCCGACCTGGACGTCCCTCAATTCGCCACAGACTGGCGGAGAGGCATGTTTCAAGAACTGGGCCGAGTCCGAACCGGACAAGTGCCCTGGATGAACGCCGACCAGCTTCACCGCAGCGTTCTGGATGATGTTCTGGCGAAGCACACCGCTATCGAGCTTTCGGATTCCGGGCGCGACGAACTGAATGACGTATGGCACCGACTCAACGCCTGGCCTGACGCTCCGGCGGTCATCGAAAAGCTAAGGTGCCGATACATGGTCGTTGTGCTGACCGTTCTGAGCTGGTCTATCGTGGTGGACTGCTCCAAGCACAACGGCATCAGCTGGGACGGGATTCTGTCCTGCGAGTTCCTGGGCTACTACAAGCCCGACGCTGAGGCGTACCAGAAGGGTGTCAGCCTGTTGAGGCTGGAGCCTGCCCAGGCGATGATGATCGCGGCCCACGAGGGAGACCTTCAAGCGGCTATGGCGGCGGGACTGCGTTCAGCATACGTTCATCGTGAAGGCGAATCGGCCCCGATTTTTGAAGTTGCCGATACCGCACCCGAGTGGGACGTCAACACCAGGGATTTCGCTGAACTGGGTAGCCAGCTTCTGGCTTGAGCTCCCTTCGCTACGCTTAAATCGAGCCAAGCCACTCCGAGATGACGTCGCCAACCTCGGCAGGCGAATCCTCTTGGATGAAATGACTGCCCTTGACCGTGACCTCCTGTTGGTTCGGCCATGTGCGGCAGAACTCCCGCTGATCTCCTGTCAGAATCGCTCCGGGTTCTGCGTTTATGAAGAGCTTCGGCACATCGCTGGATGCCAACCACCGAGAGTACGCCGTCGCTATCTCGTGAACGTCGGCTGGCTCGCCCTCGATTGGGATTTCGCGGGGCCAGGTCAGAGTCGGGCGCCGGGATTCTCCAGGCTCCAGATACGGCTTCCGGTACACTTCCATCTCTTCGACAGTTAGCTCACGGATGACGCTCGCAGGTAGAACGCGCTCCACAAACATATTCTTCTCCAGAACCATGCCCTCTCCTGCGTCAGAGCGCATACCCTGGAATATTCGTGTAGCGTCATCAGGCCAGTTATCCCACGTTAGCGGACCAACTATGGCTTCCATATAGGCGATGCCCTTGACCCGCTCTGAATGTCGGTGCGCCCAGTGGAAGGCCAATGCAGAGCCCCAATCGTGGCACACAAGAGTCATGTTGGATGTCAAACCCAGAGCATCGAACCAGGCGTCGATATACCGAACGTGGTCCACAAACCTATACGACCCGTCCGATGCCTTTCCCGAATCTCCCATGCCCACCAGATCGGGAGCCAGGCATCGAGCTCCGCCTTCGACCTCTGAGATTACGTTTCGCCAAAGGTACGAGCTTGTGGGATTGCCATGCAGGAACACCACAGGGTCGCCCTCGCCCGTGTCGACATATGCGATTTCGGTGTCCAGAACTGCGACTCGTTTTCGGGAATAGTTATCTTGAGATGATATTGTCATGGTTCCTCGATATTAGTCGGGCGTCCAAACTCTGGTTATCATGTCTTCGTCGTTGAAGGCGACTATGCCCACGCTGTCGATGTCCACTGAGAACAGGTGAAACTCTGGCTCGGTCGGCCTCCATTGGGTATTCACGTACACCGCGTTGCCGTAACGCGCCCTCTGCTCCAGGTCCAGAATCGGGATTGCCCGTCCATAAACTTTGAATTCGCCCTCGCTTCCGTCGCGGTTGCCGACGGTGTTATGCACTGTGCAACGAGGGTCTCTCAAAAGGTCCTGCGCCTTCTTTGAATTCCACATCATCCCCAAATATAGGTGGCCGTCGACGAACATCGGCTCCACGGGCGATATTCGAGGGTAACCATTCTTTCTAAGCGTGCCGACAAGCACAAGCCCAGTGCGTTCAAACCGTTCTCGTCCGATGTCTGCCATCTCCGGTGCGCTGTCCTTGAACTCTTCCCAGATCACGTCGTTTCACTCCATGAGTTTTTGAGACGTTTGCGTCTTCTCTGTTAGCACGCTGGGATTCTATCAGATTTGGCCCCTTCCATTACTCTCACAACGAGGACACGCCAGTTTCTGTTCGTGATTCCCAACCTTGGTTGCTGCTACCATAATCGCGCAGTCTAATATCATCCTTTGCGTTAGACGATATTAGACTGCGCTCGGAATCACGATGTACAAAAGTCCCATAGCCATAGTTACACTCCACCCATCTTGCGCCGCCATGAATCTCGTGAATGAGCAAGAATCGAATCTTAGCGTAACGTCCTGATAACTGGTCGCATAAAAACAAGGGGCGTTCCCTATATGGGAAAAGCCCCTCGCTACATGGCTGAACAATTCCGGTCAACGCCCGGATTGCAGACCTAATACCCCATCAACGCGCTGGCGCGGTTGGAGCTGGTCACCATGGTCTCCATCGGCTCAGAGATTACGTTGACACAGGCGACTTGGCCCCGCAGAGTGGCGGCATACGCCCGCTCCAGGGCGGGACGAATCTCGTCAGGGTCGGTGACGTTCTCGGCGTGTCCACCAAAGGCTTCGATCAGCTTGTCGTAGCGAATCTCAGGCGTGAATTGGGCGATTCTCTCCTCGTAGCCTTCCGGTAAACCCATGCGGGATTCAAGGTTGCCCCCAACTATGCCCGAGTTGTTGTTGACTATGAACACGATGGGCAGGTTGTGACGCACCGCCGTCTCCAGTTCCATCGCGTTGAAACCGAATGCGCAGTCGCCGTTGACGCTCACCACCGGCACGTCTGGTCGGGCCAGTTTTGCGCCCACCGCGAAGGGCACACCCACGCCCATGCAGCCGTTTGAAGCAGAGTTCAAACGGCTGGCCGGCGTGTGGCTGGGAAGCACCTGGCGACCTGTCGCCAGCGTGGTCTGGCCATCGACAGTGTAAATGGTCTCTCGCGGGAACACGCTCTGAATTTCGCTCAATAGCCGGTAGGTGCGGATTGGAGACTCGTCGGAAGCCATCAGAGGTTCGAGAGACTTGGCGTTAGTCTCGGCCTTCTCACGTAAGGCGTTCAGCCACGGCCCTTCTTCGGCCTTGTCTGCCATGCCCTCGGTCTTGCCTTCGATCTCGGCCAGAATCTGCTGCAGAGCGACCTTGGCGTCGCCGACGATACCGACTTCAACTGCCCTGTTGATTCCGATTTCCTCAGGCTCGATGTCGATGTGGATAATCTTAGCGTCCGGCGCAAACCGGCGTCCGAAGTCGAACATCCAGTTCAACCTCGCGCCAACGACCAAAATGACATCAGCATCCCGCATTATGGAACTGCGCGCCGAGCCCATGTTCATCGGATGGTCGTCAGGGATGAACCCTCGACCCATCGGGGAGGTGAGGAAGGGCATGCCCAGGTTTTCGACCATTTGGGCAAGCTCTTCGGTCGGCTCAGACCATCGAACGCCTTTGCCAATAATCATGGCAGGGCGCTCGGCGTTCAAAAGAAGCTCCGCGGCTTCTTTGACGCTCTCAGGATTGCCGGCCGGAGGCGCGCCGGAGAATGTCCCGGTCGGCCAATCCACCTGGTCCTCGTCAACCTGCTCCTGAAGGACGTCGGAAGGGAAGTCCAGATATACAGGGCCAGGTCGCCCGCTCTTGGCCGTTCGGAAAGCCATCGCCATGAAATAAGGAATCCGGGCCGCGCTGTCCACCTGGACCGACATCTTTGTGATGTTGGTGAACATCGGGACGTTCTCGGTCTCCTGGAACGTGCCAGAGTAGCGTCCGCCTTGGGGGCCTGAGCCTCCAAGAAGCAACAGCGGCATGCAGTTGTCATACGCGACGTGAGCGCCAGTCACAGCATTGGTAACAGCCGGGCCTGCCGCCAGCACGCACACGCCTACCTTATTTTGAACGAAACCCCAGGCCGTGGCAGAAAAAGCGGCGGCTTGCTCGTGTCGGACCCCGATGGGTCGGACTCCGTGGTGAGGCGCGAAGCCCATGATCTCCACAATCGGCCCGCCGGGAAGTCCGAACAACACGTCGACGCCCTCTTTCGCTATCGCTTGAGCAACCAGTTCACTGCCTTCAATTTTGCCCATGTCATTCCTCCGAAATTTCTGTATTTGGTCAACCGCTACTTGCTGCCAGACCAATCATGTCTGGCATAATCGTTACCTCATTTTCCACTGGGGCCTGCGCTTCTCGGAGAAAGCTTTGGGGCCTTCAATCGAGTCCTCGGTGAGAGTTATTCGTTCGGAAATAGGTCCGGCCAGCTTTTGAGCGTATTCCACCGGCAGGTTCCGCCCATGATAGACGATCTGTTTGATGGCCTGAACCGCCAATGGAGCGCACATCTTGATCTCGCCAGCGACACGGTCAACAGTCCCAAAGAGGGCGTCCCGATCCGCTACAACTTCTTGAATGAGTCCAATCTGGTAGGCGCGTTCGGAATTAATCCTGCGTCCTGAAAGCTGCATGTACAAGGACTCGCCCAACGGTATCATGCGGTTGAGGTTGTGCAGGCCGTATCCCGCCAGTATGCTCCACCGAGGCTCAGGCAAGCCGAACTCCGATTTTTCGGTGGCTATGCGTATGTCGCACTGGAGGGAAACCTCCAGCCCTCCAGCAACGCAGAAGCCGTCAATAGCGGCGATCAAAGGTTTGTACACGCCCATATCAACGAAGGAACCTGCGCCTCGCGGGTCGACGGTTCTCTTGTCGCCTTCGGCGTCCAGGCTGGCACGCTCTTTGAGGTCCATTCCGGCTGAGAACGCCCGACCTCCGGCTCCTGTCAGCACCCCCAGTATCACCTCTGGGTCGTCTCGCACCTCGGCCAACGCCTCTCTGAGACCGCCGCTCAGTTCACGATTCAGCGCGTTGAGGGAGTCCGGCCGGTTCAGGGTGATGTACCCGACCCCGTCTCGTTTCTCGTACAGAATGGTGGGTGTCGAGATAACCATAATCGCTCCCAGCTCTAGTTTTTATGAAGGCCGCCAGCCACGGGCCTCTAGTCGTAATCGCGAGTGTATTCTGAACATCAACACGTGTCAATATGATAGACCGACCTCTGTGACGCCAGGCATATCACACACGATTCTTTACACTCTCACCTGCGGAGAGCTGGACTTGATGATCGAAGTACGAAAAAGGCTTCGACGGAGACGAGTAAGAGAAAACGTCAGGCTTCAGAGAGTCTGTAGGGTCAAGACCACTTGCCCACGGTGAGAGCAGACGCCGAGACCTCCTCCGAATATCCCTCCTGAGTCGCGGACCTAAAGGCACAAGTTAACAAGACCTGCGCCGAGTAGGTTCTGCCGGATTCGCCCACCGTTAACAAGGGCGGGGGCATGAACACGTGCCCTGAAAATGAGCGCTCCGCATCATGCGGGGAACTTGGATGGTACCACGGGTATTTTCGAATTTTCAACCCGTCCCTTAATTGGGACGGGCCTTTTGTATTTCGTGAATCTTGTGATCTGTCACAAAACGAGGCGAGAACAAAGGAAGAAACAATGACACAGGTAGAGTTATACGACACAACGCTTCGCGACGGCGCACAGCATGACGGCATATCGCTGTCCGTTGAGGACAAGTTGACCATCACCGATAGGCTGGACCAGTTGGGCGTCCACTACATCGAGGGAGGCTGGTCTGGCTCCAATCCCAAAGACGCCGAATTTTTCGAGGCAATTAGCGGTCCGTTGCCATTCATCGCCGGTAATTACTGCTAAAGTAATTACCTCAGAGGCAGACGAGTGGATATGCTTAACTGGCAACCGCTGGCAGCGCTCAATTCTATAGACTTGAACTCAAGGTCCAACGTCAAGAATCGAGAGTTGAATATCTGACATTAGCGTCGGGATAATCCTAACAAAAAGGGCGCTGGGAAATGCGGCTCAAATTCCTGCAATTAACCCAATTCACGCCACAAACGAGCCAAAATCTTAACCTTATCCTAACAATTGTATAATACCCGACAGATTGTGCGTGATTTTGGGATAAAAATTGACGACAAAGCCATGCGGTGTTACCGTCCTATCTAACTAATATAGGCCACTTTAACCCAGCCAATCCAAATCGAATTGCTGACACGGATTTCTAACTCAGATCAAGGGGGGACACTATGGAAGCTGTAGCGTTCATTCTCATCGGTGGAGCGTTGTTCTCGCAGTCCTGGAATGTGCTGGGCCTGTATGCTGACGGGCGCACGTCCGGGTTGCTCACCGCGGTTTTGGCCGTGATGGCTCTGCTAATATTTCGCATGGCTCCAACGGCTCCGATGTTGTTCATCGGGGGCGCTGATTCCAACGTGGCGGCAGAGATGAACATCCTGGAAATGTTGGTCATCGTCTGGGCAGTCTATGGAATTGGCGTAGGCGCTCAGGCGCTTTGGGACTTCGATGATCGGGCCATCGGATTCACCGCGGTAATCGTAACCGCTATAAGCGCCACCGCGCTATTCTACTATGCGTTCACGCTGGTGGACCCGTACGGAAATTCAGTCATGTTGGCGATGGCCGCTTCGGGATTGATTCTGTCAGTCATTGGAGGCTTGGTTTTCTTCTACCTCACATTCCCGTTCATGGCGCTACGACTGGTCACAGGATGGTTCATGCTCTTAGGCTCTATCGGACTCATGGCCATCGGAATCTCCGTGATTACGACATGGGTAGTCCCCATCTAGACGGTCGCAGGCAATCACTTTGTCGCTGGGTGAAAGTATGAATCACATGCTAGACATAGACCAACTGCTGGAGACTTCAAAAGAAGAATTTGGTAGGTACGACTGGGACGGGACCTTCGCCGAATACCTGGAGATGGTGCGAGAAGACCCATCGGTCTCGCGACTCTCTCACAGGTTGATCTACGACGCCATCCTTGATCAGGGTGTCGAGGAGTCGCCTTTTGGCGACCCTATTTACACCCTGTTCAAGGACAAAATCTACGGCCAAGATGAGGGTCTGAGACGGATTATTGAGTATTTCGGTTCTGCCTCGCGCAGGCTAGAGATACGAAAAAGAATCCTTCTGCTTTTAGGGCCCCCAGCCAGCGGCAAGTCGTCGGTGGTCACTCTGATCAAAGACGCCCTGGAACGATACACACGCACTGAGGTAGGCACGGTCTATGCGATCAAAGGCTGCCCAATGCAGGAGGAGCCGCTTCACCTGATCCCTGATCAATTGAGGCCGGACTTGCTGAAGGAGTCGGGCATCTACGTGGAAGGCCACCTGTGCCCTCGTTGCCGATACGAATTGGCTACAAAGTACAAGGGAGACATCGCCAAGATGCCTGTGGCGCGAGTGGTCTTCTCCGAACAGGCGGCTGTGGGCATCGGTTACTACGTTGCTCAAAGCGCCAGCGCCGACGATGCTTCATTGCTGGTGGGCAGTATCGACGAGGACGAGTTGCGAGGCGAGCGTCTCGAAGTGGCGGGCAAAGCGTTCCGCCTCGACGGCGAGTTCAACGTCGCCAACCGTGGATTGATCGAGTTCGTCGAGATATTCAAGGCAGACCAACACCTGCTCACAACCCTTCTTGGCCTTGCCCAGGAACAGCTAGTCAAGATGGAGCGGTTCGGCTCGGTTTACGCCGACGAAACTATCATCGCCCATTCCAACGAAGGCGACTACACGAAGTTCATGGCAGACCAGTTCTCTGAGGCTCTGAGGGACCGGATAATCGCGGTGCAGGTTCCCTATAACCTTCAGGTCAAAGACGAGGTGCAGATATACACCAAGATGATTGAGGAGAGCGGCCTGGAAGGCGTTCATCTGCCGCCCTTGGCCTTGACCACCATGAGCGTGTTTGCCATTCTCTCGCGACTGACCCCGCCACCTAAGGGCCGGGCCATCAAGCTCCTGGACATTCTGAGATTGTACGACGATCAGGTGTTGCCGCGATTTTCCCCGAACGACGTGGCCGTGTTAAAACGCCGTGATCCAAATGAGGGGATGAGCGGCATCTCCCCGCGTTACGTCATGAACCGGCTCAGTCGAGTCGCCAACACCCCACATCTGCGTTGTATCTCTCCACTGCGGGCTATCGATAGCCTGTGGCGCGGTCTCAGTGAGAACATAGCACTTGACGAGTCTGACCATAAAAAGTGGCTGATGTTCGTCGAAGACACCATCGACGAGTACGGCAAACGGGCCGTCCGAGAAGTCCAGAGAGCCTTCGAGGAACGTTTCGAGCACACCGCCGACCAGCTTCTGAACGACTATCTGACCGAAGTCGAAACCTACCTGTCAGGAGAGGCCGCCCCGGTGATGAGCCGCAGGTCAAAAGAGCCTGACATGATGCGCGAGATCGAAAAACACGCAGGCGTCAAGGAGAGGGATCGCGACAGGTTCAGGGAGGAAATCCACCTGTTCTTCTCCATCCTCAAAGGGCGCAATGTGAAATATGACTACTCAACCGAGCCGCGCATGAAGGCGGCCATCGAATCACGGTTGTTCCCAAGCCAACGCCACATGGAGCGAACACTCAGTCGCCCTAGATTTGCCCGTCAACAGGTCGAGTGGGCAAGAAAAAGAGGCGCCATCTTCAATCGGATGATGCAGGACTACGGGTACTGCGACATCTGCGCCAACGACACGATAGATTACGCGGGGCATATCCTTAGAGGCGGCAGGGTTCTCCGCCAGCTCAAGAACAACGAGATCGAGTGGAGCTGGACTCTAGAACCAGAACCGCCGACACAGGGGATTCAACAACCGGCAGACACCCCAGAATAACACGGCTAGGAGACTTCTCGTCCCTCGTGTAACGCGAGGGATATTGCACTCCGAGAGGTCTTGTGGCCCTCTCTTCATCTCGACTCCGAACGGCTGCCATTTGCACGCTAGATGCCCAAACAGCCGATTGCAATCGACTCCACATTACCTAAACACCCGCTCCCGACCGACTCTCCGAACTGTCTTTCATGGTTGTCGCCCGTCTCAAACCATAGTTGACGCAAAGTTGACCACATGTGCGCGCCACTTTATAGTCTGAGTCATCCAGAGTTAATGGACTTTCGTGTCCAAACAGATCTCTGGAAATATCGCACAGAGGCAGGCATTTGACAGCAAGACTCGAAGGCAAAGTCGCAATAGTCACTGGCGGAAACAGCGGAATCGGTGAGGCGACAGCCCATCTATTTGCGAAAGAAGGGGCGAAGGTCGCGATCATGGCACGGCGAGAAGAGCAGGGCCAGCAAGTTCAAGATGCAATACGCCAACAAGGCGGAGATGCCACTTTCATAAGCTGTGACATCATGGATCGGAAGGCGGTGGACTCTGCTGTTGAGAAGGCGATTTCAACCTACGGCGGCGTCAACATCCTGTTCAACAACGCGGGTTTTGGCGCGGGCCAGAATTTTCCCGATGAGGATGATGAAGGTTGGGACAGAGTGATAAAGGTCAACCTGAACGGGACCTTTTATATGTCGAGAGCCGTATGGCCCCATCTGATTGAAGCCGGAGGCGGCGCCATCGTCAATATGTCATCAATCGCTGCTGTGATCGGGTTCAGCAAGAATATGTACGACATCTCCGGCGGGGTGCCGTCGTCATCATACTACGTGGCAAAAGCCGGAGTTGACGCCTTCACCAGATACACAGCGAGTATGGGAGGACAGCACAAAATCCGCGTGAACTGCGTGCGGCCCGGGCAGATAATCACGCCTGGCGCAACCCGTGGAACTATGGAGGACCACGTCTTCAAGGCCATGTTCGATCTGACTCAGATACTTGACGGCCCCGGCCATCCGATAGACGTGGCAAACGTCGTCCTGTTTCTGGCCTCCGATGATGCGCGGTTTGTAACCGGCGAGATCATCAACATCGATGGCGGAACGCCAAGAAAACTGTAACCCTTTCTGCCAGGGCAAGTATCATTTGATAGTCAATAAGCTGGGCCAGTCGTTCGTTTTTGCGATAATTATGGTTACACCGACAGCATCAACACGATCCAGAATGCGGTTGCCGCTATCAATATGACGGATGCACGTGTGCGTCCATCCCAGGCGAGCTTCGCGGGGTACCCAAAAACCAGTGCGCCTAAAGTACATATCGAAGTGACGAAGATTGCCCCAATGACCGTGGTCATTGGGGTCACATCAAACAGGCTATCGTAAATCTCCGGATCTCTGATGGAATCTACGATAGTTTGCAGAACCAGATATAGACCAACATATAAGCCAGTTCCCAAAGCTTGAAGCCGTCACAAAAGAGCGATTTTCATCAAGCTTAGTTTGGCTATTTTGTTCTCTAAAGTGTAGTGCTTTAGAAATTCGTCGCTCACCGTATACGACCTTGGGCATCCTTTTTCTGGGATGTTAGTTGACTTCAAATCCGATTGTACTGGCTGCTCAAGTTAATAACCCACGATTTCGATGTCCTTTCAACTCATGGAGAAAGAATTACCAAAAAAGCTGTTAATAGTCAGCGTGGCTTAAGGCAATCAGCCAATGTCATGCTGAACGGAGTGAAGCATCTGGTCACTGCACAACAACGCTTGTATTTCTTCGACCAGATTCGTCGAAGCTCCTATCAGAATCGCGTTGTGTTTCGCGCCGGCTGGCCATGCTGAATCGAGGCGAAGCATCTGATCGTGTCCCTGACAATCGTTGGATGCCAACGACCAGATTCTTCGAGGCCCTCCTCAGCATCGTGTGAGTTGACGGCCTGAAACCGACGGCTGACAGCTATTCCCTACCCTCCACCATCTCGACGGAGAGTCATCAGGCGATCCCATTGCTCATCGGACAACTCAGGGAATGCTTCGCCCTTCTGACGAATTCCGCCGGTGAATTCAGGGGGGCGTTTCTCCAGGAACGCGGCCCTGCCTTCGTCGCCGTCGGTGGTGAACTGGGTGAGCAGGGCGTTCATAAGCGTTTGCACCCTCCATGCCTCGGTGACGGGAACGTCTTTGAATTTGAGGACAAATTCCTTCATCATCCGCACGGCGATGGGCGGAACTTTGGTGATCTGAGTTGCTAACTCTTCGGCGCGGCTCATCAGGTTGTCGTGGGGCACGACCTCGTTAATCAGGTTGATTCTCAAGGCTTCTTTGGCATCGAAAGGTTCGTCGGTCAGCAGGATACGCATGGCGTCGGCGTGGGCGATCTGGCGAGGCAGGTACGTGGCCCCCGGCCCAGAGCCGACCCACCCCTGACTGAGCAACGCGAACTTAAACCGGGCATGTTCCTCGCAGGCGATGCGGATGTCCATTGAGGTAAGCATGATGTAAAATCCGGCTCCAGCGGCCCATCCGTTGATAGCTCCAATGACGGGTTTCATGATCTGTGGATAGTGGTCGCCCAGCCGTCCATCTGCGCCTATGTTCGCCTGGTTAACCGTGCCAGCCAGAGGCCAGAACACGCTCTCGGCGCGCATGCGGGTCCGCTCGTCCTCCGTCACTCCGGGTCTGGGCGCGAGGTTGTGTCCGGCGCAGAAATGCCGGTCCCCGGCTCCCGTCAGAATGGCGCAGCGGATGTCCCGATCCTCCCAGACCTCCTTCCATGCTTCGCTGATCTCGTCGGAGGTCTCCTTGTCCAAGATATTGGCCTTCTCCGGGTTGTTGAGGGTGATGTACGCGATTTTGTTTTTCTTCTCGAACAGAATTCCCATTTTTTAGCCCCGCATATCAGGCGATGATAGCCTGCTTTGTCAGTTGTCAGTAAATAATCTGGTCTACAACAAGCTGGGCGATCTCAGATTCCGACAGCCCCAATAGTTCTCGGTAAATTCGATCATTGTCCTGCGCTAGGTCCGGCGCGGCGGCGATGCGCGGCCCGCTCTGCCCTTCAAATCGCCACGGCAGGCTGGGCAAGTCTCTGATTTCGCCATCGTTCGTTTTCACCTGATACAAGTACCCGCTTGAACGCAAATGGGGGTCATTGTAGACCCTCGATACATCGAGAGACGGCCCAGCGGGAATGCCCGCATTCTGAAGAATTTCAGCAGCATCGTAGTCGTCGTGCTGTGATGTCCACTGGCTGATGGCCGCGTCGATCTCGTCTCTATGGTCCCGCCTGACCTCGGCATTATCGAACCCAGGCTTTGACGCCAACTCCGGTTTGCCGATGGCGCAGCAGAGGGCCTTCCATTCCTGGTTGGTAGTCACTGCGATGGCGACCCAAGAGTCAGAGCCTTTGCAGTGGTACATGCCGTGAGGCGAGTTCCAATCGTCGTCGTTGCCCATCGGTTCCTTGACGGCGCCGTTCATCTGGTAGTGCAAGATGGCCTCTGGGATGCTGGCGCTCAGAGCCTCGGCCATCGAAAAGTCGATATACTGCCCCTCTCCTGTCACAACCCTGTGATTCAGGGCGGCGACGGCGACCATCGTCAGCTCCATTCCCACCCAGGGGTCTGCCCAAAGGCCACCCTTGATTGGCTCTTGTCCTGGGTAGCCAGACACCGTGTTCCAGCCTGTATAGTGCTGCAGCAGGCTCCCATATGCCACGTAGTCCTTATCCGGCCCGCTGTGTCCGGTGCCAGAAGACGAGATCATGATGACATTAGGGTTGACCTCTCGCATCGCCTCGTAACCCAAACCGAGGCGCTCGACGACTCCCGCAGCGAAATTCTCAACGACGATATCCGAGAGGGCAACCAGAGACATCGCCATTTCGAGACCCTCTGGGCGGGAAATATTGAGAGCAGCGTAGCTCTTGGACTGGTTGTACACTTGGAACGGTGGACTACCGGTCGATGGGTCAGGACGCCGAGCGCTGCCCAATTTGATGACGTCAGCCCCCATGATCGCGAGACACCGGGTCGATGTCGGCCCTGCGATTATCCAGCTGAGGTCAAGGACTCTGGTTCCTTCCAGCGGAAGTCCGTTGATCATGAATCCAGCCCTTCGAGGATTTCCTGATTATGCTCTCCCAATAACGGGGCCGGGCGGGCGTCCAGTGGAAAAGGGGTGTTCGAGAATCGGTAAGGCGGGCCTGGGTACTTTAACCTCCCAGCGACGGGATGGTCGATTTCCTGGAAGAACTCCCGGACTGCAAGGTGTTCGTTCGCCAGAAGGTCAGATATCGTGTTGACCGCGAAACAGGGGATACGCTTGTCCTGTCCTCGGCGGGCGATGTCGTGTTTTGAATGCTGACGCGACCACTGGGATAGAAGCTCCCAAAGCGCCTCGGTATGAGTCTGTCGCCCCTTGCGAGTGACGAACCGCTCATCGGTGGCCCACTCGGGGTTGCCCATGACACCCAGCCAACGCTCCCACTGTGCGTCCTCTCTGGGAGATATTGCGACGTAGCCGTCGTTGGTAGGCAGGACGCCTCCTACGGCCCCCGCCATGCCGCTGATGTAGGTTTCGCGCACCTCTTTGAGGCTTCGGGTCGGCGCGGGCCTGCCGTAGGCCGAGTTTGCGAGACCCGCGATTGTTTGATTCACCATCGCCTCGTACTCGGAAACGTCAACATGGCTTCCATTGCCAGTCATGCGCTTTTGGAATAGCGCGATCAACGAGGCGGTCGTTGCCGCCATGCCCGCGACGAACTCGGACTGATGCCCGCCCGCGCGTATCGGAGGTTCGGTGTCAGGGTCTTCCACCGGCCCCAGCAGGCCGGAGGCGTTGCTGCTCATGTGGAACAGGGTCAGGTCGGTGGCCTTCCAATTCATGTTGACGCCACGATTTCCAAAGGGAGTTATGGACGTGACAATGATGCCGGGCGTATTCTCTCTAAGAGTATCGTAGCCAAATCCCAAGTTGTTCAGGTGTCCCAGCGGGAGGTTATCGACCACGATGTCGGCGGTTTTGGCGAGCTTGCGAAATGCGCTTGCTCCCTCTTCGGTGGTCAGGTCGAGAGTGACGCCCTTCTTGTTGATGTTGAGCGCCAGGAACAGGCCGCTTTTTTCAGGATGGGGACCATCTGAAGGGAACGGCCCCATGTGTCGCGATTCGTCGCCTTCCGGCGGCTCGATCTTGATCACGTCGGCGCCCATACTCGCCAGTGTCCTGGCGCAATACGGGCCGGATATCCGCCTCCCGACATCCAGAACTCTAACCCCAGACATTAACCCTGTGACTGCGATGGCCTTGACCTCACTTTCGTATCACCGATTTCTGTCAACCTACACAGAAATCGCCGGAGACATTCTCTACCTCGACGCGCCTGGTTGTCAAAACTTGCGGCGCCTATGCTTTCGGCCCCCAGATTGCACGTTAGCGCCTAAAAGGCGCCTTCTTTGTCCCGAACATACTTTGGAGAAACGGTTACAACTTATACCTAATACATCAACATGCTTATGTCCGCTGCGATTGTGAAGTGTCGATGATTTGTTGCACAGATCCCTTGAGGCATCGAGAGTGTGGCGTGTTCAGGATAGTAATGTCGATATCGAGAGGTATTTCAAAGGTTTTGGTTTGAAATTGACGATATTTAACTGTAATGATATCGTGCGCTCCAAGCCAATGCGGTGAGTAAGCCCGCAACGAGGTAATAATGAACACATTGATTTCCACTTTTTCAGACAGTCGCCAAATGCCCAATATTAGAAATCTAGGCCGTGCCATTGGATCGGGCAGGTCCGCATTGGGGTTGTTGCCATTGCTGGTGGCTGTGCTGGCAGTCTTCCTAAGTGGCGAACTTTGCACTGCCAGGCGCGGCCCAGGCGGACGCGCCCACCAAGATGTACTGGACGGAGCAACAAGCCAGCGTTATCAAGCGCGCCAACGTGGATGGCACCAGTATCGAGACCCTTGTCACTAGTCTCGGCCTGCCTGCTGGCATCGCGCTGGATGGTTCCGGCAAAATGTACTGGGCGAAGTTCAGTGGCAACGTGATCAAGCGCGCCAACCTGGATGGCACGAGTGTCGGGACCGTTATCACTGGCCTCGGTGGCCCAGTCGCGTTCGTCCTCATTGGCCCTCCAGGGGTGACACCACCAGATGCAGACCTCAAAGTAGTGAAGACCGACGCCCCGAACCCTGTGATCGCTGGCACAAACCTCACCTACACGCTCACTGTCACCAACTTGAGCACAACCACCGCTGCAACCAACGCACAAGTTAAGGACAAGATCCCGCCTAGAACGACATTGGTGTCATCGGTCGCCACCGGAGGAGGGTCGCGTAGTGGGACGACAGACATAACGTGGACGTTCAGCAGTCTCGGCTTTGGATCGTCGACCACGGCAAAGATTGTGGTGTCAGTCAATTCCACAACCACCAGGCCGCTGATCAACGTCGCGACCACGACCGCTGACACGATGGATCTGTGATCAGCAACAACACGTTCAAGGCGGTCACGACAGGACCGCCAGTGCCCAGCATGTCGGTGTGGGCGCTGGCGATACTCGCCGGATTGCTGCTGCTGACATTCAATGGCAGGATCAGGCGCGAAATCTGGCGAGTGAGTCCGTCACGAGGATAATCAGCTAAGGGACGATTGTCTGGTGTGGCGTCCGTCAGTCCTTTGAAGTCAGGGTGCCCGATCTCTACCCTGACGCCTCGAAATGTCAAAACGTTCGTGATCTCACTCCCGAGTGTTCAGCGGCACATTGCCGATGACATCGCGCTCTTCCAGCGAGCATAGCTCGTCAGCAGTCAGGCCCAGAATCTCGCCCAGCACGTTGTCGTTATGCTCTCCGAGACCGGGGGCAGGAAGCCTAGCATGGACAGGCGTGTCCGACAGCTTCCACGGCATGCCTATGTCGCGATACGTTCCTACGTCTGGATGGGTGACCTCCTCGAAGAAGCCTCGCGCCTCGAAGTGTTGATCTTCCAACAGTTGCTGATTAGTCAATACCGCTCCGGCAGGTATCCTTTGCGACTGGAGCAGCCGCATCGCCTCGTGCTGATCTTGCTGGCGAGTCCACTCTCCGATGATTCGGTCCAGCTCGTCCTGGTTTTGCAAGCGGTTGGACCCCGAGGAGTATCGGAGGTCGTTCGCCAGAGTCGGATGTTCGATCGCTTCGCACAAAGACCGAAACTGCTTGTCTGATTTGACGGCTATGGCGAGCCAAGCATCGTCTCCCAGGCAAGGATAGACGCCGTGGGGCGCGAACTGGGGGTGTCGGTTGCCTATGGACTCTTGGACTCGGTCGTTCATGGTGTAGTCAAAGACAAGCTCTGGCAGTATCGAGGCGAAGGCCTCCCGTTGTGACAAGTCGATGCGCTGTCCCTCTCCAGTGATGCTCCGATGCCACAAGGCCGTCATCACTGCGGTTGCCCCGAAAAGGCCGCCGGTGGGGTCGCCGTAGAACACCCCGGTGTCTATGGGAATTTCGCCGGGGTATCCGGTGATTCCCGACAGCCCTGACATGGCCTCCTGCGTGAGGCCGTAGGCGGCGTATCCGGCCTCCGGGCCGTCGCTGCCGAATCCGGGCAAGGCGATGAAGATGATGTCAGGCCTCAGCTTTCGGCACTTCTCATAGTCCAACCCCAGGCGCTTCATGACGCCGACGCTGAAATTCTCCACCACCACATCGGATATCTCGACCAGATTTCGCATCAGATCTTTCCCGTCCCCAGAGCGCAGGTCGAGAGTCAGCCCGATCTTGGAGCGGTTGTACGAGTTGAACCGTCCCGCCCGATTGTACGGGCGCTCCCCAGGCTCGCCATCGGGG
>Ga0208113_1000235_pt1 | contig 28198 bp, 31 predicted proteins | sample Knorr_S7_td_NADW_FD_185598 | JGI IMG/M metagenome (GOLD analysis project Ga0208113, IMG submission 185598) | Marine microbial communities from Southern Atlantic Ocean transect - Knorr_S7_td_NADW_ad_2505m_LV_A (SPAdes) (version 2) | ecosystem: Environmental > Aquatic > Marine > Oceanic | place...
TAGGGGTCACACGACCAGATGGCTGGCGAACACCTTTCTGGCCCGGGCGTCCATTGTGGCGGTGGTCAGGCGTGCATAAACGAGAGTGTTCTGGATATTCTTGTGGCCGACCCAATCTTTGACGAAATAGAGTTCTTCGCCAGCATCTAGCAGATGGGTACAGATTGAGTGCTTGAGGATGTGGAAATCTTGTTTCTCCGGTGGAATCTCAGCCAGGGCGCCGTATTTCTTCATGAGCACCAAGAGGGTGCGGCGGTCAATGGGCAACCTTCGGTTCGAGGGAAACAAAAAGGGGACCTCGTCGTCTCTCGTCCGGAGATAGGACCGGAGAGCCTTCACGGTGTCTGCGGACATTGGGTAGACTCCAGAGAGCGAACCCTTCAGCCGGTTGATGGTGATGCGTGCTCGTTTGAGATCCAAATCGGTCTTCTCAAGCATCCCGACCTCAGACGCTCTGAGGCCGTGACGGTAAGCAACCTTGAAGATGGCGATATCTCGCTTGGACTTGATGACAGAGAAGAGCTGTCGGACCTGCTCCTGGGTGAGGAACTCAGGGAGTCGGTCGCGTTTTCGTCTTTGAGGCTTTGGTGTTGTTGAGTTTGGCATAATTGGTCAGAATAACTGTTCTGACTAATATCGTAGCATGATGGACAGGATTTGCAAGCTAAACGACCCTATAGACCAAGAGTCGTTTGTTACTGTAATGACTAATTGTAGATGATTTGGAGTTATGTGCTGACAGATGCTTGTGGTCCAACGGTTCCTGTGATCTCCATACTACCTCTTTTGGACGGATTGCATAGCTTTCTGATGGAGAGGAGCGCCTCGAGCTGTTTTCTGAATCTCTCGATGACGCTCATGACATCTATGGCGCGTGCGCTTAAGCCCGGCATTCCTTTCAACGACTATTCGTTGCAATTGTAGCTGCCCTCATCCTCTGGAGCTGCTATATCTTTTTTCTTAGCAAGTTCGCGCTCGGCGCCACCCCGATACGGGGTTCTGAGAATCCACCAACCGACAGCGCCGCATATCAGCGATGCTACGAATATGGCCAGTTTGGACTCGGAGACCAACTCTTCGCCGTCGAGGGCTAGGCCGGTTATGAATATGGACATGGTGAATCCAATGCCCCCCAGCCAGGATATACCATAGATTTGCCTCCAGGTGACGCCGTTGGGTTTGACGGCGATTCCAGTTTGGATGGCCAGCCATGCGAATGCGAATATCCCAAGTTGTTTGCCGATTATCAACCCTATCAGGACTCCCAGAGCCACACGTCCGGATAGTGCATCCAGCAGGCCACCGTCCAGCGCCACGCCCGCGTTGGCTAAAGCGAACACGGGCATGACTACGAAGGCTACCCATGGGTGCAGGTCGTGCTCCAACTGCTGGAGCGGCGATTCGACGTCCATACAGGCTCGCTCCAGCTCCTCTACGGCAGCGCTCTGTTCGATGGTCGCATGATCGCCGTGAGTCCGTCTTATGCCCCGCTCGAACTGGTCAAGCATTGCCCTGCCATGTTCGACGAATTCCCTCGGGTCGATACGAACACTGCTGGGTATAGTGGCAGCGATCAGGATTCCTGCGACTGTGGCGTGGATGCCAGAGGTCAGAAAGGAGAGCCAAACTCCTATTCCCAGGATGGTGTACACAACAGCATGGCGGACACCCAGCCAGTTGAGGAGACCAAGAACACCCAACAATCCAACTGCGACCACTACGTTCGCCCAGGCTACTTCGTCGGTGTAGAACAGGGCGATGACGGCCACAGCGCCGATGTCGTCCACGATAGCGAAGGCTGTGAGGAAAACTTTGAGCGAGATGGGGATTCGACTGCCCAACAGGGCTAAAACCCCCAGGGAGAAAGCGATGTCTGTCGCCATCGGAATTCCCCAGCCCGAGGACCCTTCTCCTCCTACGTTCAGCGCCGCGTACAGCGCCGCCGGTATCGCCATTCCCCCAATCGCTGCCACGACGGGCAGGGCCGCCTGTTTAGGACTGGCAAGCTCGCCCACCAGGATGGACCGCTTAATCTCCAGCCCTACCACAAAGAAGAACACGGCCATGAGCGCGTCGTTGATCCAGAAGTGCAGTGGTTTGTCCAGTGTGTAGTTTGCGAATCCGACCTTGAGATGCGTGTCCCACAATTCATGATAGCTGTGGGACCACGGCGAATTGGCCCAAATCAACGCCACGATGGTGCAGGCCAACAGCACAATTCCCGCCGACGCCTCTTGGGCGGTAAACCTCTGGAACGGGCGCACAACATGGTCGATGTGTGGTTGTTCAGAACCAAAGTCTAAACGTTTGATGATCTGCACAGAGCCTCCTGGAGGACTAGGACAGGGCGCTGATATGGACCTGGACGCGTTGGAGCGTCATTCACCCTGCGATCCGAAACAATACAATCAGACTCTAATAGAAAGTGTTAAGGACTACAGTATGCAGAACGGTCAGTTTTCAGTGGAAGTGTTCGCCAACCCTTCGGGCGATTGCAGGAACCACGATCGTCGATTTTTCTGCAAATATGTTCTGATAGGCTTCCAGGCTACGTTGGAACGCGTAAAAGTCTATGTCTGCCCCGATGGCGTCGGCGAATATCTGCACCGCCTGGGCTTCGCCTCCGCCTCTGGTGATGTTGGCTGTTTTCTCAGCGTTGGCAACTATAATTGTCGCTTGCTTGTCCACATCGGCTCGAACCGTAGCGTCGATTTCAGCGCCCTCGGCTCGTTCCTTATCGGCTTTGCGCTGGCGCTTGGCCTGCATACGGGAATAGACGCTTTCGGCGATTTCAGGTGGAAAGTCGGCGCGTTTGATTCGCACATCGATCAGTTCGATCCCGAATTCGGCCAATTTGGGTTTCGAGTTATCTCGGATTCTTCCCATTATGGGTTCACGACTGGTTGTGATTATCTCCGCCTAGTTATCCCCGGCGATCTCCGCCCTCATCTACGAGGTGATTATATCAACTGCGCGGGACGCTGCCTGTGTCTCGGTTCTGACCGTCTCACGAAACAGCTTAGGGTCCACGATTCGCCCCCTGGCATAGACGTCGATAATCAGGCGTTTCTTGTCTTTGGTGAGCAGCGAGTCGGGTGGGGCATCGAATATCAGGAGTCGTTTCTCGAAGTAGGTCACTGAATCGACGAACGGTGTCTTGGCATACAGCCCTGGACTCTGGACCTCTTGCTGCACGTCACCGAATCGGGTGACGATGGCGACTTGCTTCTCGTCAACGACGAAGAATATCTGTGGCCCGAGAAGTCCAGCGATCAGTGCACCGACAACTAACAGAATTGCGATGAGTTTCATTTCGAATACCTATGGTTGGTTGAGGCCAAGTTCGGCCGGGAAGTTGGTAGACTGTTCCGTAAGAGGAAGGAACTGAAGCAGACCTCCGCCTGCTTCCTCAGACACTACGAATTTGGTAATGCCTGGCAAAATGTCCTCCATGGCTTCTAGATACAGCCTCTGCCGAGTGACCAAAGGCGCTTTCTCGTACTCCGCCAGGATCGAAAGGAACCTTGCGGCCTGACCTTCGGCTGACGCGATCTTTTCCTGTTTGAAGGCTTCTGCCCCTTGCAAGAGCGCAGCGCCCTGACCTCTTGATCTTGGCAGGATGTCTTCTTTGTAAGCGTCCGCGAGGTTGATTATTCTAGCCTTGTCTTCCTGAGCGCGGACTACGTCGTCGAAGGCATCTTTGACCTGTTCAAGGGCGAACACGTTCAATAGCTTCACCTCGCGGATGTTGATGCCGGTCTGGTAATTATCCATAAGGCCCTGCAAAAGCAGTTTGGTTTCCGCCTGGATGTCCTCTTTACCATCAGTCAGCACGTCGTCGATGGGACGACCTGCCGCAGAGCAGTCTCGGTGGCATCTTTCATGGTTGCGCCCGCGGGATCAACCGATTTATATAGGAAACTCTCCAGGTCCTTGATGTCGAATTGGACCAGCAACTGCACGTCCACGATGTTAGGCGCTTCTCCTGGCAGTCCGGACTCGTCAGGATCGCCGGTGATCATCAGAGACTCCAGCAGGACGGGCGTTCCGCTGCGCGCCCCGATCTCCAGCCTGCGGATCTCGTCTACCTGGACTATGTCTCGTGAACCTATGGGCGTCGGCCAATACCAGTTCAAGCCCGGCCCCTGGATGTTGTTGAATTTCCCGAGTTTGCGCAAAGCCGCCTGCTCACCAGGCTGGACGGTATAGAATCCGGTTGCCATCCATACCGCAAGCGCGGCCACGAACACAACGACTACCACCGTCGCTCCGACGAAGCCGCCACCGCCCAGACGAAACCGTCCGAAGGATTTTTTGATGCGTTCCATAAACTCCTCTAAGTTTACTTGTGGCTCTTCAGGTCTGTACATCTGTCCCTCGTTTTCTGAAGTTATTCGTTGATGTGTTAACCGGAATTTCCCAGTTGGAACACTAATATACTTGCCACTACATACAGTCCAATCAACGTGACTGCCTCGAACGTCCAGAATTTGTTGGGCCTCGTTCGATCTCTGTCATTCAACGAAACAATCACCACTGTCGTCATAATGACCGCGACGATCGCAGTTAGCGCATGAACCTGGGAAATGTTACTCCATAAAGCGCCGTCAATGAGCGCCGCATCGTCAACAAAAAGAACGAAGCCCATATTGAACAGATTGCTTCCGAGTAAGTTGGATATTGCGAGAGTTGGAGCATTTAGTCGTACTGCGGCAACTGCGGTGGCTAATTCCGGTAACGAAGTGCTAAGCGCCAGGAATTGAGTGCCAACAAAGCTTGCATCCCAACCCATCTCCTCCGCTATGTTGTCCCCGGTTTGCGCCAGCCAAATCGCGGAACCTAAGATTACACCCGCAGACACCAGAAACATCACTGTTGCAGCCCCGCCGCTATTCTGGGCGTACTCGCTGTTCATCTCGATATCGGAATCGTCTTGCGTCTGCTCAAATCGGTAAATCATAAACAGGGCAACCATGAACGCTAATACTAAGACAATCGAGACCGGGCTTATGGGCCACGTTGAAGCAGTTGTGGTCATGCCATGAATCACGATTGCGCTCATGGCTATGGCGATGAGCCCGATTCCCAGAGCGCCCACTAGGATAGAGGTCGCGCTGACCATCGTCAGAATGGGGTCCTTCCGCGAAAAGATATCCAACAGGCCGATTATCAGGAGATTGAACAGATTGCTTCCAAATGCGTCACCCGCAGCGAGGTCAGGAGCGTCAAAGAATGTCACCGAACTGACGCCGGTGCCCAATTCGGGGAGCGATGTCGCGGTCGCAAGGAGCACAACTCCAATAAGCGACTGGCCCAGGCCAGTCTTGAATGAGATGATGTCCGCGGATTTCGCTAGAAAGTGGGAAGCAGTGACGATTATGATTGTGACTCCGGCTAGCTGGAGCCATAAAAGGGCAATCGGCATCAAGCATTCCTGCCGGAAATATCCCAGGTCCCCAGTGCGTTGTAAACGGATCGAGTTTCAGCGGTCGCCTGATGGCGACCAGCGGATTTCCTCGCAATCAGCACCGGGCGTAGTGCGGCACGCACCACTTCCTGGCTTACGCTCCTCAGCAATACTCTGCCCACAATGCCTCGACCTCGGTAACCAACGATGATGAAATAGATTTTCTTATCCTCCGCGACTTGACAGATTGCATCTCCAACTCGGCCTTGCCTAAACTCTGTCTCTGAGGCAATGCCTACATCAACTGGTGGCTTTTGATTGAGGCGAAGAACCAACCTTCCCGCCTCTATCAGCGTGATGGCAAACGTCGGGTTCACGTCAAGACCGGTATTAGTCCCGGCCAGCGGTGAACAGGTGTAAGACCCGTTGCCGGTCGACGACCACCATTACGGCCGCGAGGCCAAAGTACACGAACGCGAATATCCGCCGGGCTTCCGCGTCTGGGAAGAACAGGTGCGCAGCAAAAAGGACCAGGAGGAGCGCCCCCATCCACGGGTGGATTAATCTCGGTGCAATGAGCAGTATCGCGAAGGCTGAAACCGCTGTCGTCAACATGAATTCGATCGATTGACGGTCATCCAACGGAAAGTTGAGGAGAGGTCATTGATCTAGTCAGACCTCCCGGCGGTCATCGCAAGACAGGTTGTGATATGCACTATGCCATCGGTTGTCTGGATCCGCTTCGTGACCAGATCTGCGACCGCGCTCAAAGAACAAGCACACTATCGCTTATATTATGATGCAAGTATATTATTGCCGGTATTATCATGCTATATAATCAAATAATAGCCATTGCCGAGTAACCTGTCAACGGCCCGCATTGCCTCATATTAAATGTTACTGAAAGTAGAATCGTTGCCCCAGGAGGAATTTTACCGAGCGACGGATATGCATGAACCGCGGCAGGGCAAATGGGTATGTGGGAGCGACACGTGCTGAATATCGTAAAGCGGCCACCCGAGCGGAAAGGTTCGACAGCATGAGCCGGACGCTGGTGTTTGTGTCTTTAGCGGTGGCAGTGGCGATGCACATCGATGATGATGGAGGCGGTAGGCGCCTGGGAGATGTCTTGCTCACGACCGTTCTAGCGTTATTGGCATTTGCAGGACCTTGGTATGGGGCTCGGCAATTCACGGAAGCACAAATGCAGAAAGCTCCCCGATTGAAACCACGATTATAAAAATTAAATATGCTCTACGTCAGACTTCAATCGTAAAAATTGCGACGGCCACCAGCTGTTGAAGCTAATAATCCAGTGAAGGCCGGAACATTGGAAACGCTTTACAGTCGGTGCGCTGATCGCAGACATTCTCAGACCACTAAACGAGCGATCGTACATGTATGTTAGCTTTGCTGAATTCAGCATGGAGGCCCGTAATCATGATATCCGCTCCACGGTGGACCTTCATTACTAATCACGGGTTGGTGTTGAGTTACATCTCCCACAGCCCCACCAGTACGGCTCGCGAGATCGCCGAGTTCATCGGCGTGACCGAACGGACGACTCACAAAATCATTTCTGACCTGGAGTTCGCAGGGTACATCACTCGCAAGAAGAGCGGTCGCCGAAATACGTATAGCGTGGACCCTCAGCTTCCGCTGCGTCACCACACCAAGCAGGACATCCTGGTATCGGAGTTGCTAGAGGCGCTGGCCAGCCAGTCGCTGCGAGATTTGATGGGACCTGAAGCAGAATCTGCGGTGGGTTAAATTCCCACCGGCTAACGCGAGCATCGCCCCCATTGACCAGACTTTGGTCTGACTCTAGAGCTCTTATCCGGATATCCGGAATTTCCCAGATGGTATCCAGTGTTTCCATAAACATGCCCTCCTGAGACAGCGCAGACCGTATATACCATTGCTGACTCAAACCACATATGCCGAGCTAATATCAGAAGTTGTGGAAATAGGGATTTGGGCAGAAGAGAAAAAGCGTACCCTTCTCAGGTGAAATAAACCTGCCCGGAATGGCCGGGACAATTGAAGGGATACGCTATGACAGCAGGATATCAGAACGTTGGCAGCAACGAAGGTGACCAGGTCCAAGATGCCTTGGAAACGCTGGTGACCGAGGGCGCAAGGAGGATGCTTGAATCGGCCCTGGAAGAGGAGGTGAGCGCATTCTTGGGCAGGGCCGGTATCAGAAGAGCAGCGATTTTCGGGGTTACCGCAACGGCTTTCATCGTTCTCGCGAGATCACGGTCGGACTCAACGCTGTCCAGGTGAAGGTTCCTCGGGTGTCACAGGTGCCTGCCGAAGTGTCGAAGGATGGATTTACGTCCCAGATAGTCCGTCGGTATGAGAGGGTATCGAAGAAGACACAAGATCTGTTCAGAAAGCTGTATCTGGAAGGACTGGCCACTGGGGACTTCGAGCCGGTGTTTCGGGAGTTGGTGGGAGAGACGGCGGCGCTGTCGGCCAACACGATAGTCCGACTGAAAGCAAAGTGGGAACAAGATTACCAGGCATGGCGCGCCCGATCTTTGGAAGCTCACACCTACGCATACGTTTGGGCCGATGGGATGTATCTGGGAGCCGGAAGCGAAGAGGACAAAACAGCCCTGCTGTGCGTGCTGGGCTCCCGAGAGGACGGTGTGAAGGAACTATTGGCGATGGAATTGGGGTATCGAGAGAGCACAGAGAGCTGGGCTGATGTGCTTCGAGGGTTGCGAGATCGAGGCCTTTGTGCGCCGCTGGTGGCCGTGGGAGACGGGGCTTTGGGGCTGTGGGCAGCCCTCGATCAGGTCTTCCCTCAGACAGACCATCAACGATGCTGGAACCATCGTGTGCTCAATATTCAGGCCAAGCTGTCTCAACGCCTGCAAGCTCAGGCTCGCGGGCGCATACGGGCGATATCCAATGCCCCGACCTTGAGAGAATGTGAGGAACTGCGAGACATCTACGTTGCCGAGTTGATTGAAAGCGGCCACCGGGATGCAGCCGAGACTATGCTGAGGGACTGGGAGTCATTCATCACATTCTATCGGTATCCCAAAGAACACTGGGTGCACCTTCGGACCTCCAACCCACTGGAGTCGATCTTCAGTGGCGTTCGGATCAGGACTGACGCGGCCAGACGAATGAAACGTCGAGACAGCGCGCTATATCTGGTGTTCAAAATCGTCGAACGTCTCAGCCAACGCTGGAGGTCGTTGAATGGAGGAGCGAATCTGATGAGCCTGGTCCTGGAGGGATGCGTATTCAAGGACGGCATTCTCCAGCGCACCGAGAGCTTCCAGATGCAGACTGCAGCAGACTAAATAACCGTAATCTTGGAAGGGAGTTTCCACAACTCTTGACACAAGCTCTAACAATCACGAAAGACCTCTATACCCATCTGATGCCTGGAGCAGCAGAACAGTTAATGGGCAGACCCGACGACTTGCTTGCAGGATAGGGCGCTCTCACCTGGTGGGTGTCAAAATGGGTGTCAAACGGTAAACATATGGATTTGAAGAAGGTGGCGCTTATCATAGAATAACGGGTCTTCGTGCCTGAATTGGTGGTGCCCAGGAAAGGACTCGAACCTTCACTCTCTTATCGAGAAGCGGATTTTAAGTCGCTGAAAGCGCATTCCCCTTCGGGTAATGTCCGCCTCGGCGATAGCTTTATTTCAGATAGGAAATTAAATTGAAGATTACGCCGTACCGTGAAGATTCCAACTGGGAATTCGAAATGAATGATAATATAGGGCCCGTTTCCTATTACTGACGAATAATTGTTAGGGGATTTTATGTCGAACGTACCGATCATTCGTAGTATTCATCTTTCGAGATACCGGTTCCCGTTCAACGATCACGGGAGTGATCTAATCGGTGGCTTCTACGAACCCGGAACCAAAGGTTCGCGATCAGTATTGGGAATACGGATAGATACTGACACAGGGATTGCCGGAGAGTACATGAGTATTGCTCCAGGTACTTATGAACAGATTCAAAGTTTTGCTTCATTTCTGATAGGAAAAGACGCAACCCACAGGGAATTATTCTACAATCAGGCCAAGACCATACTTCGCAAACAGGACAAGATGGGTATTGGGCCAATCGATATAGCCTTGTGGGATCTCGCCGGCAAATTACACAAGGCTCCGATTTACCGATTGCTGGGCGGGCACAGGGAGAAACTACCTGTTTATGCCAGCACTTACTTTGCTGATAACGTGGCGGGCGGATTAAATAGTCCTGAAGCGTATGCTGACTTTGCTGAACAGTGTTTGGAAATGGGCTACAAAGGTTTCAAAATCCATTCATGGGGAGCCGAGGCTGGCGCCAATATTAAGAGAGAAATAGATACGGTCCACGCCGTCGGTTCCAGAGTAGGGGCCAAGATGGCTCTTATGATAGATCCATGTTGTGTGTACGACACTTTCGCGGATACCTTGGCAGTTGGAAGAGCCTGCGATGAAGAGAACTTTTTTTGGTACGAGGATCCTTTGAGAGATAGCGGAGTCTCACAATATGCTCACAAACAACTAAAAAGAATGATAAAAACCCCGCTTCTGCAAGGGGAACACCTCCATTTGGTTGAGGCACATACGGACATGGCAATTGCGGAAGCGACGGATTTCTGGCGCGCAGACCCTGAATATGACGGTGGCATCACAGGAGTTATGAAGGTTGCTCACGCTGCGGAAGGGTTCGGCATGGACTTGGAACTGCATATCGCAGGCCCGGCACAGCGTCACTGTATGGCGGCTATGAGAAATTCTAACTTCTATGAGATGGGTCTTGTCCATCCAAAACTGTCAAACATAGTCAACCCCCCGATATATAGTTGTGGATACTCGGATCAACTCGATTCGATAGATGCGGATGGATATGTTGAGGTGCCGAAGGGCCCGGGATTAGGGGTGGAATATGACTGGAACGGGATAAAAAAGTTCCAGTACGATGAGGTTGTGATCAAATAAGGCGGTGTAACCAGAGCATTCATTGTGTGTCTAAACCACTGGCTGGCTGATTGACTTGGGTCTCCGCACCCACAGCACAAGAATTGCTCCCAAGAAATTCAGTATTGCGAAGGTGAAGAACGGGGTCTGGTAGGTCCCGGTGGTGTCGAACATGTAGGCGGCGAACAGCGGCGCAAACATCATGGCGATGTTGTTGGGCATCTGAGACAACCCCATTATTGTGGCGAAGGCCTTTCGTCCGAAGTACTCGCCTCGGATGGCGGTCAACAGCGGGATTCTGCCTCCGAATCCGATTCCATAGATTATGGCGAACAGGAAGGCCATTCGGACGTCTTCAGTAAAGGCCAGTATCATGATAGCCGACGCCTGGAGGGACAGAAAAAAGAACAGCACAAGCGGCTTGGGCAATTTATCCGCTATGGCGCCGGCGAGCATCTGGGACGGCAGGGCCGTGGCCGTGTAGGTCAACACTACCAGCCCGGCGGCGCTGAGCGACATTCCCAAGTCCGTCAGTTTCGGGATCAGGTGCAAGGACAACGTGACTATGGAGATGGTGGAGGAGATGTGGACTATAGTGAGAATCCAAAAGGCCGACGTCATCAGCGCCTGTTTGACCGTGAAGTCCTCTTCCTCGTCCTGAACGCTCTCGGCCTTGCCACCGTTCTTGTCTGCGGCTGACTGAACTGGAGCTGTGATCCCGTCCGGTTTTAGTCCCATATCCTCGGGGCGGTTGCGGACTACTTTGACCACAGGCCCGATCATCACAAGCATGAACACTCCGATGCCCAGAGTGGCCCATCGAAAACCGTGGGTCTCGACGCCCAGGGCCAGCACAGGAACCAGGAAGCCGCCGAAGTGAATTCCCGTCATGGTGGTTGCCATTGCCATGGATCTTTTGCGATTGAACCAGTTGTTAATCATGGATATGATCGCCAGCCAACCGCCAACGCCAGAGCCGAGAGTGATAATGATGAAGGCCAGGTAGAACTGCCACAAGCTCTGGATCATCGACAGGAAGATGAACCCCAGGCCCATAATGCAGTAGCCGATGAGTATCAACCGGCGGGAGCCGAACTTGTCGATGAGGACGCCTTCCAGCGGGCCAAGCACCGCGCCCTCGCCACGGGCCAACGTGAAAGCTCCCGACATGGCGGTCCGGCTCCACCCGAACTTCGTCTCCAGGGCCACCAGAAAAGTCCCCAGACCTTGAAACACGCTGACGGCCATGAGGGTTAGCAGGAACGTGCCCAAGCCAACTAATTTCCAACCATAGAATATGCCTCTGGCCTGTTGGAGGGCGTGGGCAGGGGTCATGGTCGAGAGGGAAGGAATTCGCATCGAGGCAAGTCTACCAAAGTATGAGGGGATTGGGGTATAAATGCGCTCGGAAATGTGAGCCAATCTTCTGGAAATAACAGTCAACAATCCGGTCTCATATTTGCCATTCGCCGTGATACAATTCCGCCCAGCAATCTGACGGGTGAGTTAAACAACACAAATGGCCCTGCTATCCTATTTCTCGGGAAACGTCACCTGGGCCGCATCCTTCAAGTATCGGGACTATCGGTTGCTTTGGGTCGCCACGGTGTTTCAGTCGGTGGGCATGGGGATGGAACACGTTGCGTTGGGTTGGCTGGTGCTGGAGTTGACCGACTCCGCCTTCATGGTGGGCGTGGCTTCTGCGGCTCGGATGGCTCCGTTCTTCTTCCTGGGCATCGTCTCCGGCGCTGTTGCGGACCGCGTTGAACGCAGGATGTTCCTCCGAATGCTGGCCCTTGCCGGAGCAATTGTGTCTGGCCTCACTGCCCTGGTCCTATATCAGGACACCGGATTAGTCTGGCCCATCATCCTTCTGGCGATGAGCATGGGGTGCGTCTGGGCCTTCACGATGACCATGAGGCAGGCGTACACTTTCGATATCGTTGGCCCCGAAGCAGCGTTGAACGGCCTGGCGCTGACTTCACTGAGCCAGCGGGTTGGCGGAGTGCTGGGAGCGCTCGTGGCGGGTCTCATAATCGCCTGGGTGGGCGTTGCGAGCCAGTTCGTGGCGATCGCCGTAGTTTACGTCATTGGCGGAGCATTGTTGATGCTGACTCGGTCATCGGGACAGGCTGCCGTTGCAGACCCCCAGTCCGTCTGGCAAAATCTCAAGGGAACTTTTCACATTCTTAGCACAAACCGGATTCTGCTCATTCTGATGATTCTGGCGGCGGTGACGGAGGTGCTAGGCTTCACGCACCAGACTCTGATTCCGGTGTTTGCAAGAGACGAGTTGGGACTTGGCTCGGCAGGGTTCGGGATGATGAGCGCGGTGAGACAGTTAGGCGGGCTATTCGGCCTTATGGTGCTCGCGAACATGGGAGGTTTCCAGCGCAAAGGCTTGCTGATGTTCGTGCTGGCGGCGGGGTTCGGGCTGGGAGAGATGTCTTTCTGGCTTGCTAACGGCGTGGTCACCTTCGTCCTGGCGCTACTGTTCATAAACGCCTGCGCTTCGGGGGTCGACACGCTGTACAAGACTCTGATGCAGTCCAACGTGCCCAACGAACAGCGAGGCAGGGCGATGGGGTCGTGGGTGGTGAGCATCGGCGTCGCACCGGTGGGACACCTTAGCCTTGGAGCCATCGCGGGAGCGTTGGGCGCGCCGGGAGCGTTGCTCATCAACGGCAGTCTCCTGCTGGGAGTCAGTATCGCAACCGCGCTGGGACTGCCCAACATCCGCCGACTAAAATAAACGACTTGAAAATCACCACACACGGAGGCATACGATGGCAACTCAATCAGTAACCATCATGGGTGGAGGCAACACGGGCTTTGCGACCGCGGCAAGGTTGACCTTCAAAGGGTTCGAGGTCACACTATTCGAGCTTCCAGAGTTCGCCAGCGCCATCGAACCCATTCTGGAGTCCAAGACGATCCAACTGGACGGAGTTCTGGAGACAGGCCCCGCCAAAATCCACGGTGTCACTTCCGATGTCAAGGAAGCTCTGGACGCTTCAGACCTTGTTTTGCTCATCGTTCCTGCGTATGCCCATCGGGCTTTCGCCGAAGCGTGCGCTCCCCACCTCCGCGCTGAACATACGGTCGTGCTGATGCCCGGAACCTTTGGTTCTCTGGAATGGGCGCAGATTCTGAAAAGCCACGACGTCAGCGGAGTCATACTTGCAGAGGTGGATACCGCCCCTTACGTGTGCCGCAAAACATCTCCTGACGGAGCGACAATCTGGGGCGAAGTAACTGCCTTGGGCATGGGCGTTCTCCCATCCACTGAGACCGAACGGGTCCGGCAAGCTCTAGACCCACTGTTTCCCGGAATCACCGCCTACCCGGACGTGATGGCGTGCGGGCTGTCGGCGATGAACCCCGTGGTGCATCCGCCAGGAGTTCTGATGAACGCCGGACGGGTCGAATACTCCCGAGGCGAGTTCTACTTCTACGACGAGGGCGTCTCGCCGACCGTGGCAGATGTCATCATGCGTGTGGACGATGAACGGCTCGCGGTGGGAAGGGCATTGGGATACGATCTCACTCCGGCCAACGAGGCGTTCCACAAGGCGGGATTCGGGCCGGCGGGAGACCTGTGGGCGACGATCAACGGAAGCCGGATGCTCACGGCGCTCAAGGCTCCGGGCAACCTCCAGAGTCGATGGTTGACCGAGGACATCCCCTACGGACTGGCCGCCTGGAGCAAGCTGGGAGCGCAGTTCGGGATTGAGACTCCGCTGATGCGTTCCTTCGTGGACATCGGCTCGATAGTCATGGGCTTCGACGGCTGGACCGAGGGACGCGGCCCCCAGGAATTGGGCATCGCAGGCATGGACATCGAAGAGTTGAAGGGGTTTCTCGCGACCGGGGTGAGGTGACACTTTAGAGCAGCTTCAAGATGTCAGGCAGTCCGAGATTCCCGATCCTGAAGCCATTTTTTAAGCGACGACTGGCTCTCAGCGGAAGCCTTGCTTGCCAGCAGTCCCTCGACACTAACTTCCTCGTCCAAGTCTTCCCATTGGTCGCCTTCACCTTCGCCGATCAGTCGCGCTCGTTGTAGCTGGTGTGGGCAAGGCGAATGTGCCAGACCAAAGGCACGGACATTGTGCACACGCCACTCAGGTCCGTAGTGAGTGTGTCGTCAGTTGTGGTGACATCTCATGCGTCGCGAACCTGGATATCAACCGTAGCAGTACGCATCCCAGGACTCTAATAGTTTTCGTTGGTTTGCTACTAGTATTCGTCCGATGTCACGGATTTTTGCGCATCTGCATTTACCACTTTTTTCAATTCGTGTTGGATCAAGCCAGAACTTGGCAACGTTTCGTTAGCAAGCAGAACGTTACCATTGCTCATCGAGGAGTTCGTTTCGTTGTAATTTCAGAGGTAAACGTACAAATAATATGCATCCCCATTTATCTCGTTCACGCAGTATTCGATCGAAAAGAGCGACCCGTTACGGTCAGCGCCTGAAGGTTCGATGTGCAGTCAGGGCTGGTTTCGAATGACATCTTCAATAATCTGTAGCGGAACTTGAGGTTCAACCATGACGGAGTGGTTGCTGAGCTTGGAAGAAATAATCCGATCATCGATTTTGGACCCTACCACTACTAGGGCCACGACGGTTACAAACAGACTTGTTGTGGTCAGCAGGGTGCGAAAGGCGCGATCAGATTCGATAAACATGAAATTCTCAATATTGGATCTGAGTCCATATCAAGCAACTGTCCCTATCGTGATCGTGATTCAGCTAGCAACGATTCACCTGCCATTGAGTTTGCAGTGAAAGATGATACGAGATTTCCACCTGCCAACGCCCGTACTTCGGAAATTGCGTCTGAGCGTGAATTGTTTGGTTTCGACTAGCATGGAAAGGCAGCGATGGGCGTCGAAAGGTCAATCATCTTCTCAATGCCAGATGCCTCGGGACGACTGATCCTGAGCTAGTCGGAGCTATGAATTAAGAAGGTGGTGCGGTCAGTTGCGCGGCGAGTTGTGTGGTGTAGCTGCCGTCTTGGAATCGTTCAGATTCGAGAGCCTTGATGTGAAACGGCACGTTGGTCTTGATGCCCTCGATACGGGCATTACGAAGGGTCGATAGCATTTTATCGATAGCGGCAGACCTATCGTCGGCGTGGATCAGAATTTTTGCGATTAGAGGGTCGAAGTAGCTGGAAACCTCGTCGCCTGCGCGCACTCCCGACTCGACGCGGATGCCGTCGCCGGATGGAATGCTCCAATCTGACAGCAGGCCAGGGGACGGGAGAAAGCTATCCGGGTCCTCGGCGCAGATGCGAACTTCGAGGGAGTGGCCCTGGGGTCGGATGTCCGACTGAGTTATGTCCAGAGGTTCACCGGATGCGACTCGAATCTGTTGCTCCACCAGATCGAATCCCGTGGTCATCTCGGTGATGCCATGTTCAACTTGAAGGCGAGTGTTGGTCTCCAGAAAGTAGAATTTTCCATCAGGATCGACCAGAAACTCGAAGGTTCCGGCGTTCTGATATCCAATGCCACGCGCCGCAGTCAGGGCGGCTTCGGTTATCGCGGCTCGTTGAGAGTTAGAAAACAGGGGCGCGGGAGTCTCCTCGATGAGTTTCTGGTGCCTTCGTTGGACCGAACACTCCCGCTCGAACAGGTGAATCACGTTTCCGTGTTTGTCTCCCAACACTTGCACCTCGACGTGCCGAGCGTCGGGGATGTATTTTTCGAGATAGAGGTCGTCGCTTCCGAAGGCACGATTGGACGCAGAGCCAGCGCGTCTGAGGGCGCGACTCAGCCGTTCAGGCCCCGGAATTATCCCCAGTCCGATTCCTCCTCCGCCCTCACTGGCCTTGACCATGACGGGATATCCGATGGCCTGCGCCTGTTCCTCGATGTCGGCGGAGCCGTCCAGAGAACCCGACGTCCCCGACAGCACGGGAACGCCCAGACCTCGAAGCGTCTCGCGCGCTTCGCGCTTGTTCGCCATCGAACTGATGACTTCAGCCGGTGGCCCGATGAAGGCTATCCCCGCCTCGACGGATGCTCGCGCGAAGTTGGGATTCTCGGAGAGGAAACCGTAACCAGGATGAATGGCGTCAACTCCGGCTTTTGCGCCGATGGCTACGAGGCCGTCGATGTCCAGGTACCCGTAACCAGGCATTTCATGTTCCGGCACAGGATATGCTTCGTCGGCCATCTCCACCTGGAGGCTGGATTTTTCTATTCTCGAATACACCGCCACTGATCTGATTCCCAGGCTTTTACAGGCGCGAAGAACCCGGCAGGCTATCTCCCCACGATTGGCGACCAGAATTTTTTGTATTTTTCTCAGGTTATTGATAGTCATAGCTCACACCGAATGCAACCAAGCTGATAGCTGACGGCTAATCAGTAGTAATCTCCAGCATGGGGTCGCCCTCTGAGACGTTCTGGTCATCGGCGACCATGAGCTTGGAAAGCGTGCCTTCGTGCTGGCTGAAGACCTCGTTCTCCATCTTCATAGACTCGATGACTACCAGCATGTCACCTACGGTCACGCTGTCGCCCTCAGCGACGTTGATCTCGATGATTCTGCCCGTCATAGGCGCGTTCATAGTTACAGATGCCATTTCTTATTCACCTTCGCTCAAATTATTTCGGAGTCTTTATTCTTTCATCAGTCCGATGATTCCATGTTCCGCATGCCTGTCTATCTCAGCGTTCGACATTGAGAGCAGATTGTGCAACAACTGGCGGGTGTGCTCTCCTAGTTGAGGGGATGGGTTCTGTTTGGTCGCCGGAGTTGATGACAACCGAATGGCCTGCCCCGGGTATCGCTTGACACCCAGGTCTGGCTCGTCGATGTCCATCATGAAACCACGCTGGTTCATGTGCGGGTCTTCTAGCATTTGCCAGTTGTTCACTGCTGCTCCCGCTGCTATGCTGAGGCTCTGAAGCGTTACGGTCAGCTCACGGGAATCGTGTTTGACGCTCCATTGGCCCACCAACTCATCCAACTCGGCCCTGTGGCTCACTCGGCTGGCGCTGCTGGCGAATCGGGAGTCGTCCCCATCCGAGTTGCCCATTAGCTTTTGGAGTATAGCCCACTGGTCGTCGGATGTGACACATATGGCGATCCACTGGTCGTCGTCTGAGCAGGGATAGACGCCGTAAGGCGCATGATTGGGATGTGTGTTGCCGATGCGCAGGGGCTGAGTTCCAGCGCGGGAGAACGCGACGATATGCTCGCCAATCTGGCACACCGGGCCTTCGGAGAGCGCGAGGTCGATGAACTGTCCCTGCCCGGTCCTCTGACGATGCAGCAGCGCCGACATCAGGGCGCCTGCCCCGTTCATCGCAGCGAGGGGGTCGGGGTAGGCAATGCCGGAGACCATCGGCGGGCCGCCCGGATAGCCCATCAGGCTGGATATTCCGGTCATCGTCTCCACAGAAGGGCCGAAGGCGGGGTACTCGGCGTACTCGCCCTCCGAGCCGAATCCCGGCATCGAGCACATGATGATGTCTGGCTTCACGGTCTTCAAGTCCTCGTAGGTAAGATCGAAGTTTCGCATGACGCGCGGCCTGAAGTTCTCGATCACCACGTCGCTGATGTTAGTCAGGTCCAAAAGCAGTTGGCGGCCTTCAGGCTCGTCGAGGCGCAGGGCAAGGCCCAGCTTGTTGCGATTCAGCTTGTTGTTGGTGCCGCTCTCGCGGTCAACGGGAACGCGAGGGTCGCTGATCTTAATGACTTCGGCACCGAAATCAGCCAGCATCCGCAGAGCCAGCGGGCCGGCCCAGACCCTGGTGAGGTCGAGAATCCGTATGTTTGATAGAGGTCCCACGCGCTATGACTGCTCCAGACTGCGCGATACGTCGGCAAGCATGCTGTACGCAGCGACGTCTTTGAAGTGATCGTAATGCCACTCGGACTGACGCTCCGTGCCTTCGTAAGTGAATCCCAGGCGTTCTGGCACTGCTCGACTGGGCAAATTATCCACTGCGGCCCGAATGACTATTCGGTTGTAGTCCAGTTCGTTGAATCCATAGGCAATCATCGCCGTGCAGGCTCTGGTTATCAGGCCTTTTCCTTGCCGATCTTCGCTAATACAGTAGCCAATCTCGGCGGCCCGGTTACTGGAATTGACGCGAGTGAAACCGACCGTGCCGACCAATTTACCCAGATGCCAGATGCCCAGCGGCAGCAGTTCGCCTCGCCCAAAGGATTCCAGAGACGCCTTGATGAAGTCCGGTTCGTCATCCGCAGTGAGCGTGCCGTCCAGCCACGGAAGCCATTCCCATAAGTAGGCGCGGTTGCGGTCAACGAGAACGAACAGTTCATCAGCGTGCCGTTCATGGTGGAGGCGCAGTTCCGTGTCTTCATCTATTCGGTGACTGAACATCTGATCACCTCTGGGTCTGTCTATCCAGACACAGATACTGAAGATTGTGTTCACCCAAAGTCGGGGCGCGGTCGAAGGTCGGTTGTGTCTCGGTCATCTGGACGGGAAGAGTCGGATAGGTGAGTTTGCCTGCAACGGGATGGTCCAGAGTCGTCCAAAGCCCCCTGCTCTGATACTGTGAGTCGTTCATTACCTCGTCGAGATCGGACACCGGAGCCACCGGAACGGCCCAGATTCCCGCCGCTTCCCTGAAGATGTCCTCTTTTGTTTTATCCTTCATCCAGTCGATCAGAATGTCGTCGATCTCAGGAGCGAGCTGGCGTCTTTCTGGGAAGGTGGCGAAACGCGGGTCGCTCAGCATGTCCTGACGACCGATCAGAGTGCACATATTCTCCCACTGATGCTCGATGGACACCGCGAATGAGACGTGCCCATCCTTGCACGGCAGCATAGTTATGGGATACCGCCCATAGACTCCCAACTGTTCAAAACGGTTGCCGTGGCGCGACCTGACTACGTTGCTATAAGTGTGCATGACCGTCGTGAACTGATGCAGTGCGGCCAGCGATTCTATGACCGCGACTTCCACTTGCTGGCCCTCGCCAGTGTAATCTCGTGACCACAGGGCCGTCGTCGCGCCGAGGTAGCCGTGGAGTCCTGCCAGGTAGTCGGCCTGATAACCGGGGAGCATCAACGGCTCTCGGTTCTCGTCACCGGAAAGATACAGATAGCCTCCAAGAGCTAAACTAACCAGTGGAGTAGATTTCCAGTCGCGGTACGGTCCGGAGTTTCCAAAGTCGGTTATCGAGATGGCAATCAGGCCTGGATACTTATTGTGAAGCTGGTCGAACCCAAGCTCGAGACCATCCAGTGTTCCCGACGGACTGGTGTCCAAGAGAATATCCGCCGATTCCAGCAGGCCGTCCAGAGTTGAGCGGTTGTTAGCGCAACGCCAGTCCAGCGTGACGCTCTTTTTGCCTGTGTTCAGGTAGAGGAAGAGAGCGCTGGACTCCGGCTCTTCGACGTCGGGAAGGATCGGCTCCGCCCCACGGGTCCAGTCCCCGACTTGTAGCCGTTCGACCTTGATAACCTCGGCTCCGAAAGCGGCAAGCAACCTGCCACAGTACGGGCCTGCGACCCCTTCGGCCAGCTCCAGCACCTTCAGGCCGTCCAGCGCGGTGGCGTTCACTATTTGATCACCCCGTCCTCTTTGAGCTTCGCTATCTCCTCCTCGGATATGCCGAGGTCTTCGGACAGCACCTGGTTGGTATGCTCTCCCAACAGAGGCGGAGGCCCTTGAGGTGAGGCGGGAGTGCGGCTCAGGTGCTGCAACGCGCTGGCAAGCAGAGGCAGTTTGCCGATGGTCGGGTGATCGACTTCCCACAGGGACTTTCGAGCCTTCGCCTGCGGGTCCTTGAACACGTCTCCCAGAGTGTTGACCGGAGTGACCGTCACGCCGACACCGGCGATGGCCTCAATCCAGTGATCGCGGGTGTTGGTTTTGAACACTTCGGCGATCTTTCCTGCAAGCTCTTCACGATTCGCGATACGGGCGGCGTTGTCCTTGTATCGTGCATCGTCAGGCAGGGTCGTCAGGCCGAGAACGTCGCAGAACCGGCGGAACTGGTCGTCGTTGCCCACGGCTATCATGAAGTGGCCGTCCGTTGCCTCGAAGGACTGGTACGGCGCGACCTGGGGATGAGCTGTTCCGATGCGACCCGGAACGACGTTATCGGTGAGGTAGCTCTGGGCGAGGTTCGCCATCGAGACGATGCCCACGTCGAACAGCGAAACGTCAACATGCTGGCCCAAACCGCTATTCTCCCGATCATAGAGGGCAGACAGGATGCCGATGGTGGCAGTCAGGCCTGTGAGGATGTCGATCCAGGCGACACCGACCTTGGAGGGCGGGCCGTCCGTTTCTCCGGTGACGCTCATGACGCCCGTCATTCCCTGAAGGGCTGCGTCATACCCCGGTTCAGGAGCGCGGGGGCCTGTTTGCCCGAATCCGGTCACGGACGCGTAGATGAGCCGAGGGTTGATCTTGGACACACTGTCGTAATCCAGGCCGCGACGGGCCAGGTCTCCGACCTTGAAATTCTCAACCAGGATGTCGGCCTTTTGGGCCATCTGCTTGATAATCGCCTGTCCGCGTTCGTCACGCAGGTTGACGATCATACTTTTCTTGCCCCGATTGGCCGAGAGGTAGTACGCGCTCTCCCCCTCGATAAACGGAGGCCCCCACTTGCGGGTGTCATCACCCCAGGGAGACTCGATCTTCCAGACCGTCGCGCCCAAGTCAGAGAGTATTTGAGTCGAAAACGGCCCCGCAAGAATGCGGGAAAGGTCAAGCACGACGATATTGTCTAATGGTCCCATTCAATCACCTTTTGGTTAGCCTTCAGCCAACAGCTATCAGCCGTCAGCGGTTGTAGATTCAGCGCCAATGTTAAATGTTTGGCGATGCCAGCACAACATGATGGCCGACCGCTTCAGGTGTCGCTGACGGTCGGGATGTTATCATGCCTTTCAACCATCACACTCGGAGGAATCACCATGGACATCCAGCCGTTTCACATCCACGTTCCAGAGTCAGACTTGAGCGACCTTCTAGACCGCCTGATCCAGACTCGATGGCCAGACGAGATTGAGGGCGCCGAGTGGGATTACGGGTCGAACCTCGCCTACACGAAAGAACTGGTCGAATACTGGATTTCGGAGTTTGAATGGCGCCCGCAGGAGGCGTCCCTCAACAGCCTGTCCAACTTTCGCGCGGAGGTCGACGACGGACTGAGCATTCACTTCATCCACGAAAAAGGCGTCGGCCCCGACCCCATGCCTCTGATTATCACCCACGGCTGGCCCAGCAGCATTGCCGAAATGCAGAAGATCATCCCCCTGCTGACCGACCCCGGAAGCCACGGAGGTGACCCAGCGGAGGCCTTCGACGTGGTTGTTCCCTCGATGCCGGGCTACGGGTACTCGGACAGGCCCAAGAATCCGGGGATGAACCCGACCGAGATCGCTAGATTGTGGCACAAGCTGATGACAGAGGGGTTGGGTTACGAGCGGTTCGCCGCTCAGGGCGGAGACTGGGGATCGGCTATCACGTCGCGTCTGGGATTCGACTACCCGGACAACGTGGCGGGTATCCATATCACAATGGCCGGCAGCGTGGTTCCGACGCCTCCAGACTCGGAGCTTACGGACGCCGAACGCCAGCACGTGGCCGAGCGCGCCGAGTGGCAGCAGTCCGAGGGCGGTTACGGACACATCCAGGGAACCAAGCCCCAGACCCTCGCCTACGGACTCAACGACTCCCCGGCCGGCCTTGCGGCGTGGATCGTCGAGAAATTCCGCACCTGGAGCGACTGCAACGGAGACGTCGAGACCCGATTCACGAAGGAAGAGTTGCTGACCAACATCGCTATCTACTGGTTCACCCAGTCCATCAGCAGTTCGGTGCGACTGTACTACGAATCCCGCCGCTCATCCTCGGCATTCGGCTTCAGAGAGAAGGTCACAGTTCCAACAGCCTTCGCCGCGTTCCCTGTCGAGATCGGCCACCCGCCCCGCGAGTGGGTCGAGCGGGCCTACAACGTCCAGCGCTGGACCCAAATGCCCACCGGAGGTCACTTCGCCGCCCAGGAAGAACCGGAACTTCTGGCGCAGGATATTCGTGAGTTCTTTAGCACTGTGAGGTAATCGCGTCCAAGATTATCCGGCACTAAGAACAACTCAACCCAACATTCTTGTGTAAATGCGTTCTCCCCTCTAGTATTGCAGGACACCTGAATTCAATTGGAGGAGAATAGCATGAAACTGCTAGTAGTATCCGGCGGAAGACACCCCTATGAAGAATCAACGCCTGTCCTGGAGGGGTTCCTCAAGGGCGCAGGTCACAATGTGACCGTCACCGATGATCCAAGCGTGCTGGCCGACTCTGGCGCGATGGGCGGTTACGACGCCCTCGTGTTCAACACTCTGAGGGCCGGCGACACAACGTTGTCCGACGCAGAACAGAACGGCATGAAGGATTTCATTTCTGGAGGCAAGGGCTTCATTTGCGTCCACATATCCGGGGTTGTTCCTGAAACATGGCAAGAGTACCTGGAGATCACAGGCGGTGGATGGGTCATGGGCACGAGCTACCACCCTCCCTATGGCAACTACACAGTGAACGTGACACAGCCAGGTCACCCCGGCGTCGCGGGAGTCTCCGACTTTGATACAGACGACGAACTGTACATGGGCATCGACTACCAGGACGGAAACGATGTCTATATGACAGGCACCTCCGAGGATGGCACTTGGCCCTGGGGCGGCAAGGACACATTCATGGCCGGCGGGACGTTCCCCCTGGGCTGGACTCGCAGCTATGGCGATGGCAAGGTGTTCGTCACCCTGCTTGGTCACGACGGCAAGAGCCAGGAGTCGTCGGAGTTTCAGAAGATCGTCCTAAACGGCGTGGACTGGGCTACCTCGTAAGACGAACCTCCAAAATACGCTCGCCTTACTGAGCGAAGTCGAATTATCTGGTCCCCATAAACTCGAGGTCGAATTACAGGGCCAGGCTCTTCGACTATGGCCTCATCATGGCAAATGTATATGTTGGGTAGTCTAGGATTCAGCCCTCGCCCGAATTACGTCCACCGCTAAACAATGAAAAACACGGACATGGGAGATTGTGATATGACGGCTCCAACTTACGAACCTAACGTCGTACTTTCGACAAAAGAGTTCAGCGTCGTGGGCACGCGACCGATTCGGCACGATGGCGCGGACAAGGTGACGGGACGGGCTGTGTATGGCGCCGACGTCCAGCCGACAGGACTGCTTCATGGGAAGATACTTCGCAGCCCTCACGCCCACGCTCGAATCAAGTCCATCGACACATCGAAAGCTGAATCTCTAGATGGAGTGCGCGCAGTCGTAGTAGCCTCAGACCTCCCTCATACAGATCAGGGCGCAACGGTTGACTATGGCGAAGGAGCGATGGATCTTTCTTTCATGAGGCAGAACGTTCTTGCTCAGGACAAAGTTCTGTACGCCGGACACGCCATCGCAGGCGTTGCCGCTGTCGACGCTCACGTGGCAGAGGAAGCGTTGGGCCTCATTGACGTGGAGTACGAAGTCCTGCCGTCCGTGACCACAGCCCCAGATGGCATGGCTGATGGCGCGCCGATTATCCTCGAAGGTCTCAGGACTCAGGAGCTTGGCGAAGAGTTGGACGGAGCCAGCAACGTTGCGGAACACTTCCAGCACAGCCTCGGTGATCTGGGCAAGGGTTTCGAGCAGGCCGACGTGACCATCGAACGCGAGTTCACGACCGCAATGGTGCATCAGGGCTACATCGAGCCTCAGAACGTCACAGCCTTGTGGAATAACGACGGCAGGGTTCACATATGGACCAGCACACAGGGGCCTTTCGAGGTGCGTGGCGCTGTCGCGGCCTCTCTTGATTTGAACGTCTCGCGGGTTAAGGTGACGCCTATGGAGATCGGCGGAGGCTTCGGCGGAAAATTCCCGCTGTACCACGATCCCGTTGCTGCGCTCCTCTCGAAGAAGACGGGCCACCCGGTGAAGATCATAATGTCTCGCAAGGAGGTGTTCGAGAGCACCGGCCCAACCTCTGGTTCGACCATCAAAATAAAGATGGGGGCAACAAAGGAAGGCAAGATTACCGCCGCTTACGCATGGTTAGCCTACGAGGCCGGAGCCTTCCCTGGCTCGCCTGTCGGGGCGGGAGCCGAGTGCGTGTTCACTCCTTACGATATCCCCAACGTGGTAATCGACGGCTACGACGTTGTCGTGAACAAACCCAAAGCCGGAGCGTATCGTGCCCCCGGAGCCAGCAACGCCGGTTTCGCGGCTGAAACCGTTGTTGATGAATTGGCGATTGAGCTTGGATTGGACCCCATAGACTTTCGCCTGATGAACTCCGCTAAAGAGGGCACTCGCAGGGCCAGCGGCCCGATACATCCCCGAATCGGTATGGTCGAAACTTTGGAAGCCATGAAGGCGCACCCCCATTGGAACTCTCCGCTGGAAGGGCCAAACCGTGGACGCGGCGTCGGAGTCGCGTTTTGGATGAACGGTGGGGCCGAGTCCTCATGCTCCATCAGCACCAACGCCGACGGGACTATAAACCTTACAGAGGGTTCGGCGGACATCGGCGGAACCCGTGCATCCGCAGCCATGATGGCCGCCGAGGTATTGGGAATCCGCGCCGAAGACGTGCAGCCTGCCGTCGTGGATACCGATTCCACAGGCTACACCAGCGGCACCGGCGGCAGCAGCGTTACCTTCAAACTTGGCTGGGCGACTCATGAGGCGGCGCAAGACCTCAAGTCGCAGATGATCGAGCGCGCCGGAGTAATCTGGGACGTTGAACCAGATTCAGTCGCGCTTGAGAACGGCGTGTTCCAGTCCAAGAGCGACCCGGAACTCAGCATGACATTCAAGGAGTTGACCGCGCAGTTGAATGCCACTGGCGGGCCGATAGTGGGCCGCGCCGCTGTCAACGCCACGGGCGTTGGGGCAGCCTTCGCCGGATGTATCGCCGACGTCGAAGTGGACCCTGAGACAGGCAAGGTGGACGTTCTGAGGTTCACCATCGTCCAGGATGCCGGAAAGGCCATCCACCCAAGCTACGTCGAGGGCCAGATGCAGGGCGGCGCCGTCCAGGGTATCGGCTGGGCGTTGAACGAAGAATACTACATGAGCGACGATGGGCTGATGCAAAACTCCAGTTTCCTCGATTACCGCATGCCCACAGCGCTGGACATGCCAATGATCGACACCGTAATCGTCGAGGTTGCCAACCCCGGCCACCCCTTCGGAGTGCGGGGAGTCGGCGAGGTGTCCATCGTTCCCCCTCCCGCCGCTATCGCTAACGCCATCCACCGAGCCACCGGCGTTCGGATGGAGGTTTTGCCCATGAACCCCGGTGCGGTCATGGAGGCTATCTGGAAACGTGGGAATTAGGGGTCAGGTTTCAGGAATCACGGGAACGAGGACACGCATGCAACCGAACTACGAAGTCGAGATGAGATTGAACGTCCGAACGCCCATGCGGGACGGCGTCGAGCTTTCCTCAGACATCTACCTTCCCAGGGGGGAGGGGAAATTCCCGACTGTCCTGATGCGGACCCCTTACGACAACAATGGCGAGGCAATGATCGAGAAGGGGCGTCGGCTAGCCAACAACGGCTACGCATGCGTCATTCAGGACGTGCGCGGGCGGTGGGACTCCGACGGAACACACTATGCGCTGTTCAATCACGCCGAGGACGGGTTCGACACTCAGGAGTGGATCGGCCAACAGGAATGGAGCGACGGCAATATCGGCATGGCCGGCGGTTCCTACGGCGGTTGGGTGCAGTGGCAGAGCGCCCCGCTCCGAAGCGAATACCTCAAGTGCCTTGCTCCCAGGGTCATGTGCGGCGACCTGTACACCGGCCTTATCCATCCCGGAGGGGCGTTCCAGCTAAACGTCGCCCTCACATGGGGGATGCGGACTAACGGACGCACCGCCCAGAGCATCGAGTATCACAACTGGACAGAAGCCTTCCGCAGCACGCCGGTGGTCGACATGGATCATCTGGCGGGTCGGGAACTCCGTTTTTGGCGAGACTGGGTGTCGCACACCGAGTACGATGAATACTGGGATTCGGTGAACATCGAGACAAAGTGGGACCAGTTTGCAGTGCCTGCTCTAATCATGGGCGGATGGTATGACATCTACTCCCAGAACGCCTTTATAAATTTCAACGGCCTGAAGCTCAATGGCCGTACTGAGGAGGCGCGGCAAAGTCGGTTGATCGTCGGCCCGTGGCCCCACGCCCTGAGCGCCTCCACCAAGACAGGCGATATCGACTTCGGCGTCAACTCGATGGTCGATTTGGAGTCCCTGGAGCTTCGGTGGTTCGATTACTGGATGAGAGGGGCGGACAACGGAGTCGCGGACGAGGCTCCGTTGACGCTGTTCATCATGGGCGTAAACGAGTGGCGCGACGAGCACGAATGGCCGCTGGCGAGGACTGATTGGCAGAAGTGGAATTTTCACTCGTCCGGCACTGCCAACACGCTTGGGGGCGACGGAAGTTTGAGCCTCTCCGAACCTGGCGACGAGACGCCCGACACGTTTGTCTTCGACCCGGAACATCCGGCGCAGACCGTGGGTGGAAACAACTGCTGTTCCCCTCACATCGTGGCATGGGGGCCGTACGACCAGCGAGGCGTGGAGATGAGGGCCGATGTCCTCTGCTACACCAGCAACCCTCTGGAATCAGACATCGAGGTCACGGGGCCGATCAAAGTCGTTCTGTACGCGGCCACCGATGGCTCGGACACAGACTGGACGGCCAAGCTGGTGGATGTATCCGACACTGGCTATGCCCAGAACCTCTGCGATGGAATCATCCGAGCGCGCTATCGCGACAGCTTCACTGAACCCTCGCTGCTCGAAGCCAACAAAGTCTACCGGTACGAGATTGACCTCGCTGTCACTGGCAATGTGTTCAAGAAGGGCCATCGGATTCGGGTGGAGGTGTCATCGTCCAACTTTCCGCGCTTCGACAGGAACCACAACACCGGCAACGACCTGGGAACCGACACCGAGATGCGAACCGCGCATCAGACCGTCCAACACTCAGGGGAATATCCCTCCCACATCCTGCTACCGGTGATTCCAGCTTAGTAGCGTATGAGTGTCGATTAGGAAGCAACCATGACACAAGACAATCCTATCCCGGGCAGAGACGCAGCCGTAAGTCTGCGCGAGGTGACCTATGCGAATCTCTTCGAGGTGTTAGATCTGAAGATAAAGCCCGAACAAGAATGTCTGGTCGCCCCTAATTCCGTGTCCATCTCTGAGGCGCACTTTTGGCCTACAGGATGGTTCCGTGCTATCTACGCAGATGACACGCCTGTGGGGTTCGTGATGATTGACGATCATTACCTGGCGGATGAAAACCGAAGGCTTGAATTGCGAAAAAGGGCGTGGATGACTATTACCTGTGTCGCCTCATGATGAATAGCGAGCAGCAAGGGAAAGGCTACGGCTTTCGCGCGATGGAACTTGTTATCGAACACGTAAAGTCCCGCCCAAATGCGACTCAGATGACTACGAATCATGTTACGGGCGACAGCAACGCAGGAGAGTTTTACAAGAAGTTAGGATTCGAGCACACAGGCGAAGAAGACCGAGGCGAGCTCGAAATGCGGCTGGTGTTCTAGGCGATGGTTTTGCTGTTGGACATCGCAGAGATGCTGATCAGAGTATCTAACTTTAACTAGGGTGTGTTGACGATTCTTTTCGATCTATCCCCAGAGATTGTGTCAATTAAATATTCGGCATAATCTAAGGCGAAATAGATCAAGCATCAAGGCTACCGTCAAGCGAAGCTATATCGAGACAACTTATGTAGTGTGCATGAACTTTATTGGCTCAATGGTATTTGACCTTATCGGATG
>Ga0208113_1000239_pt1 | contig 28000 bp, 22 predicted proteins | sample Knorr_S7_td_NADW_FD_185598 | JGI IMG/M metagenome (GOLD analysis project Ga0208113, IMG submission 185598) | Marine microbial communities from Southern Atlantic Ocean transect - Knorr_S7_td_NADW_ad_2505m_LV_A (SPAdes) (version 2) | ecosystem: Environmental > Aquatic > Marine > Oceanic | place...
CCGCCCGGCTCCCCAATTGGCGCTGAATTTGGCTGCTCATTTGATGATAAAATGCAAATTAATTCTAAATGACAAGGACAATCCTATGAAACGAAGAATTCTGACAACATTGATTTTGATTTCATCCGTGATAATTGCGGATGGACTCGATATGAAAAAATTTAAAGGTATGAAAGCTCGCAGCATTGGTCCTGCCGGAATGAGCGGCCGAGTGACAGCTATTGACGTCGTACTTTCAAATGCAGACGTAATGTATGTGGGTACAGCATCTGGAGGATTATGGAAATCTGAAAGTGGCGGTATTAAGTGGGAGCCCATTTTTGATGATCAAAAAGCTGCTTCTATCGGTGATGTCACGGTTGATCCAACCAATCCTGATGTGATCTGGGTTGGAACGGGAGAAGGCAATCCACGAAATAGTCAGACCGCAGGATATGGTGTCTACAAAAGTATCAATGGCGGGAAAACTTGGGAATATAAAGGTTTAGGTGAAACGCGAAATATTCATCGCCTTCTAATTAACCCAAATAATCCTGATGAAGTATATGTCGGGGCCCAGGGATCTGCCTGGGGAGATAGTGAAAACCGTGGTGTCTACAAAACGATAGATGGCGGTGAAACATGGGAAAAAATTCTTTATGTGAATGAAAGCACGGGTATTGGCGAACTGGTGATGGACCCACAAAATCCCGATAAATTGATCGCCAATATGTGGGAATTCCGCCGCTGGCCTTGGTATTTTAAATCTGGTGGTGAAGGGTCAGGATTATATGTGACCTATAATGGTGGTAAAGAGTGGAAAAAACGTACTGATAAAGATGGGTTGCCAAAAGGCGAACTGGGAAGAATGGGGGTAGCGATTGCGCGAAGTAATACAAAAATCGTGTATGCTTTGGTTGAATCCAAAAAAAATGCCCTATATAAATCGGAGGATGGGGGCTTTAAATGGAAAAAGGTTTCAGATAAAAATATTGGCAACCGACCTTTTTACTACGCTGAAATATATATTGACCCCATTAATGAAAACCGGATTTACAATCTTCATTCTACAGTAACAGTTTCCAACGATGGTGGCAAAACATTCTCCCAACTTATGACGGCCTATGGCTCAAACGGAGTGCATCCCGATCACCACGCTTTCTGGGGCCATCCCACCAATCCACATTTTATCATTGAAGGTAACGATGGCGGTTTGAATATTTCTCTTGATAGAGGAAAAACATGGCGGTTTGTGGAAAACCTGCCCTTAGCCCAATTCTATCATATCAATTATGACATGGAATGGCCATACAATGTTTATGGCGGTATGCAGGATAATGGTTCCTGGCGTGGACCTGCCTATGTCTGGCGTGCAGGAGGAATTCGAAATGCTTATTGGGAAGAACTGTATTTTGGTGATGGATTTGATGTAGTCCCCCACCCTGGTAATTCGCGCTACGGCTATGCCATGAGCCAGGGTGGTAACGTTGGCCGTTACGATTTATTAACTGGACACACTCAGCTCATCAAACCGGTTCATCCGGATGGCGAACGACTGCGATTTAACTGGAATGCGGCTATTGCTCAGGACCCCCATGATGAAGATGCGATTTATTATGGTAGTCAATATCTACATTACAGCACCGATCGTGGAAATAACTGGAAAATCATTTCGCCTGATTTAACCACCAATGACCCCGAAAAACAAAAGCAAAACAAAAGTGGTGGACTTACTTATGATGCTACCGGCGCCGAAAATTTCACAACGATTATTGCCATTGCTCCCAGTCCAACTAATCGTAATGTTATTTGGGTGGGAACCGATGATGGAAATGTTCAACTGACCCAGGATCGAGGTAAAACATGGCAGAATGTTTCTAAAAGAATTTTTGGCCCACCTGAAGGAAGCTGGATACCACAAATCACAGTATCAAACTATGATCCCAAAGAAGCAGTTGTCATAATCAATAATTATCGTCGTAATGATTGGAAACCTTACGTATTCCGTACCACAAACTATGGTAAATCCTGGAAAGCGATTGCCGATGAGGACAATGTATGGGGTTATGCTCTCAGTTACGTTCAGGATCCTTTAGAACCGAAATTACAATTTCTTGGAACTGAGTTCGGACTTTATGTAAGCATAGACGGTTCGAAAACATGGACCAAGTGGACCAGTGGGTTCCCAACGGTTTCTACTATGGATTTGAAAATTCATCCTAGAGAACATGATCTGGTCATTGGCACATTTGGCCGAGCAGCCTACATTCTAGACGATATACGTGCCTTGCGAGAAATGGCCGCCTCGAATGAAGACTTGATGAAAAAACAACTGCACTTTTTTGAACCGCCTATGGCAGTTCTAGCTATTAACCGTCAAGCTTCCGGCACACGTTTTGAAGCTAATGCCATATTCTCAGGGCAAAACCGAAAACGCGGTGCTATGTTAACCTTTGTATATAACCCCGGGAAGAAAAAGCCCGAAACAAAAAAGAAAAAAGATTCAGGTATAAAAAAAGATAATGTCAAGGAGAAAAAAGAAAAAGTCAAATTGGAAGTATTGAATAGTGATGGCAAAATCATCCGTACTGTAAAATATGATGTTGAACCTGGAGTTAACCGAATTTATTGGGACCTGCGTCGCAAAGGTGTTCGCTCGCCAAATGCACCAAAGCCAAAACCAGATGCTAAAGAACCTGGTGGTCCAGCTGTACTTCCTGGTGAATATACTGTTCGACTTTCACATGGCAAAGAATCTGCGTCTCAAGTGGTCAATGTCATCACAGATCCTCGAGTCGGAATCGTGGTAAGAAATATTGAAAATTTGCAACCCATTTATAAACAACAAATGTTACTCACATCCAAAGTAACAGAAGCGATGGATCGTATTCGCCAATCAAAATCAACTGTCGCGGCTATCAACAAAATGCTGGATGTAAAAAAGCATGAATCTCATAAGGCAATTCAGAAAAAAGGGAAAGCAATCGCAGATAGTCTGAAAATCTTGGAAGAGTTGATCGTGAATCCGAAAGGGTTGCAGGGTATTGTGCGTAACCCGAATATCCTAAGTGCAACTGTTGGTGCCGTGAACCGCTATTTATTTAGCAATTTGAGTGGCCCCAATAAAAGCCACGAATACCTTATGATAAAAGCTGAGCGGGAATCAGAACAGGTCTTAAACAAGATTAATGTATTCTTTGAAGATGAGTGGAAAAAATATCAATCCGAAGTTGAAAATGCGAATCTTTCTCTTTTCAAGAATTACGAACCAATTAAAATTGAATAATTAAATTGAGGTATAAATGATTAATAGAAGAAAATTTATCAAAACGATGTCAGCTCTGGGTATAAGTATTCCAGCAATGGCAAAATCGATCACGAAAAAGTCCTCTAATACTTCTACTGTTAAAAATAATCCAATTATTGTATGTAGCCGTGGGGAAAAATGGGGAAGAAAAGTCCTCAAACCTGGTTGGGATATTTTAAAAAATAATGGTCTGCTCTTGGATGCAGTTGAAAAATCGGCAAATGTAACAGAACTGGACCCGAAAGACACTTCGGTTGGATATGGTGGACTGCCAAATGAAAATGGCGTTGTCCAATTGGATTCATCTATTATGTACGGTCCAACTCATAATTGCGGCTCTGTGGCAGCCATTGAAGGAATCAAAACACCCTGCTCCGTAGCACGATTGGTTATGGAACGAACGGATCATATACACATAGTTGGTAAGGGAGCGCAGGATTTTGCCAAGGCCCACGGATTTAAAGTGGAAAACCTATTAACCGAACACGCCAGGAAAATATGGCTCCGTTGGAAAGAAAATCTTTCAGATCAGGATGATTGGTTCCCGCCTGCTGATGGCAATTATGATACACACCGATCAAATGGCACCATTAATGTCTTGGCTGTTGATAGTGTAGGTGATATCGCCGGTATTACCACTACAAGTGGCTTAGCCTGGAAAATTCCGGGCCGCATTGGTGACTCACCCATTATTGGTGCTGGGCTATATGTTGATAATGAAGTCGGCGCTGTAGGCGCTACTGGACGTGGTGAAGAATTATTGCGATCCTGTGGTTCATTTTATGCAATAGAACAAATGCGTGCTGGTAAATCCCCTCAAGAAGCTTGCGAGGCAGTTTGTGAAAGAATTATATATATAAATGGTGGTAAGGATAAAATCAATTTTAGTGATAAGATGGTGGCCGTAAATAAAGATGGGGATGTTGGCTGTGCCGCAATACAAGGCAGAAAGGGAGGAGAACCGGAATTGGCTTATTGGTCTAAAAAAGGATTTAAAGTTCTCAAAGGGACTTATTTAATTGAAAACTAATTCGCAGTCACAACCCACTCAAGTATTCCACTGAATTTATTCCCCTGCAGAATTGCCTTTTTTGGTTTTAAAGATGCGGTTTGGTCCACACGGGTCATATTTGCATTGACCATATAATCGTATATTTTTAAACCATCCACATCTACGAGTTGTATGAATGTGGTGTCTGTACTTTTAAATTCAGTTACTATAAGGGTTGATGCAACTGTTTTACCCTCAGGTAAGTTCAAACTAAGATCAATATTCTCTTCAAATGTATAATTATCGGCGCGTACTGAAAATGAAAAAGCAGAATTCGTATTAATAATAACCGGCAAGTTTTCCACCAAACCATGATCCGGGCCCGGCGGGCCAACACAAGCGGATAAATTCCAAATTACAACTACCAATAACCACTTTTTCATTCGCTTAATTCTTCAGGTGGTTCTCCCTGTCCCAACTCGAGTTCACTAATCCTATCCATCGGTTTTTCAAGCGCATCCTTTCGAGTCTTAGATAGATTTTCATAATGGGTATTGACAGTACCTAATGATTTTCCCAGCGCATCCATTTTCTCAATGAATTTTCCCCACTGATTTTTAAATGCCTGTACCAAATCCTGGACTTCACCAGCTTTGGATTCAAGGTGAAAACTCTGCACAGACTGACGAACCATAGCTAAAATAGCGAACAGTGTGATCGGTGAACACAATAGCACTTTATTATCCATGGCAAATTCCACCAGGTTTTCTTCACCTGTTTCCGGCTTATTTAAAAAAGCATAGATACCTTCATTGGGAATAAACATCAGAACAAAGTCCAGTGTTCCATCAGCAGGATCAATATAATCTCTTTTTGAAAGCGTCTTTACATGACCTTTCACATCTTTTAAAAACGATTTACGCTCCGTTTCTTTTTCATGTTCACTATTTACGGAGAAAAGATTCGCATAGTGGTCCCATGGAAATTTGACATCCATATTCAGCCGCTTTCCCTGCGGCAGAAAAAATGTAAAATCAGGTTTGCCTTCTTTACTGCCAGATTGGGTTTCAAAATTGATACCTTTTTTCAAACCCAAATGATCTAGGATATCTTTTACCATTCGCTCCCCCCAATGACCACGGGCCTGAGAGCTGTCCAATATCCGGCTCAACTTGGATGTCGTATCTGCAAGGCCATCAATACCTTTTTTTGATTCCTCCATCTGCCCTTTGAGTTCGGTGGTAGATTTCGTCAGCCCCTCAAGGTTTTTCTTCATGTCCTCTAAGGTTGAATCAATCAGTTTTTTCTTTTCATCCATTTGCGAGTCAGATGATTTGAGAAGTTCGCCGAACTTATTTTCTGCCAGTTTCAAAAATGTATCCAGGTTTTGATCCAAAGCCTGTTTTGAAAGATCACCGAATTCAGCCTTTAACTGATTTCGGCTAGATTGCGCAATATCGATTTCTTTTTGACGGATATACCAAATAATACCAGCCCCAATTAAAAAACCAATTAGAAACAATAAAATTCCATATAGATATGTCATGGGATTTCAATATTCCCTTTTAATCCTAATAATTCAGCTTTTTCTTTCAGTGCGTCAATCACGAATTGAATATGATCTGTCATATCCACACCAAGTTCCTCTACACTTTGATATATGTCTTCCCTCAGAACAGAAGCAGCGAACGATTTTTGCTTGAGTTTTTTCTTCACCGATTTAGGTTTCACTTCAAAAATGGATTTAGATGGCCGTACATAAGTTACTGCAAATATAAATCCGGTTAATTCATCTACAGAAAAAAGAGCCTTGGCCATATCCGTATCTCTGGGAACACCTGTATAGGTGGCATGCCCCATGATTGCCCGTGTTATCGTTTCAGGATATCCATTTTCCACTAATATCTCATTCCCACGATAGGGATGGTCCTCAATGGATGGATACATTTCATAATCAAAGTCATGCATAAGACCAGTAAGCCCCCACTCGTCACGATTACCACCATATTTTTCCGCCATCTTGCGCATGGCTTGCTCTACGCCCAGGGCATGTCGACGCAGACTGTCGCTTTTGGTGTACTCATAGAGCAGTGCCAAAGCCGAGTCTCTTAATGGCATTTTAAACAAAATCTATATCCCAATTAAATCCACAACTAAACGAATCACTTCTCCTGTGGCTGTTCCTTTGTTTAGATAGGGCAGGTCTTTATCGCCCCAAGCAGTGCCTGCAATATCAAAATGACACCAGGGAATATCGTCACCTACAAATGTTTTCAAGAATGCACCACCAGCAATGCTTCCAGCCTGACCAGATGCCCCCAAATTTTTCACATCAGCAATTTTGGATTTCACCTGTTTTAGGAATTCGACCCAGAGAGGGAATTCCCATACTTTTTCACCCGTTTTCACTGATGAAGCTTTAATGCTTTTTATTAATTCAGCATCTGTACCCATAATTCCTGTTGCGACATGGCCTAGGGCAACTACTACCGCACCAGTAAGTGTGGCAAAGTCTAAAATATATTTCGGATCGTAATGCTTGGTTGCATAGGATAAACCATCTGCTAGAATAAGGCGGCCTTCTGCATCTGTATTTAATATTTCAATTGTCTTTCCATTATAAGCTTTTAGTATATCCCCCGGTCGATATGCCTTGTCGCCACTCATATTTTCTGTCGATGGGATAATCCCCACAATATTCATTTTTGGACTTAACGCTGCTATCACTTTCATCACACCCAATACAACACCCGAACCACACATATCGTATTTCATCTCATCCATACGGCTGGCAGGTTTAATTGAAATGCCACCACTGTCAAAGGTTAATCCTTTACCCACCAATACGATAGGTTTTGCTGATTTTTTACCACCCCAATATTCCATCAAAATGAATTTGGGTGGTACTTTTGTACCCGAAGCAACACCGGCTAGGGCACCCATACCCATTTTCGTGAATTTTTCCCGGTCGAATACAGTAACTTTCATTGCACCAGATTTTCCAATGGCCTGTGCATTCTCAGCTAAATGCGTTGGTGTGGCCACATTTCCAGGACGATTATCTAAATCTCTTGCAAGACATACGCCATTGGCGATTGCCACACCCTTTTTCACAGCGTTTTGATTACCACCAACGACTGTTGCAGTTTCCATTTCAAATAGATCTTCATCAGTTGTTTTGAATTCGTTGAATTGGTAACTACCTAGAATTAATCCTTCAGCCACAGCTTGCGACATATAAGCTTCTTTTCCATCTACAGGAAGTATGAAACAAACAGATTTGACCTTATTAGCTACACAAGCTTTCGCAACTCCGGCACCTGCTTTTCGCAGAGTTTCCGGGTTTAATTCTCCTTTTTTACCTAAACCAAAGACAAAAGCCAAAGCACCTTTTTTACCAACTACTATTTTGACTTCGCTTTCTTTACCTTTTAACATGTTTGCTGCTAAAGCATTAGTTAGTCCTCTACCCAATTCACGGTTAACACCCTGAAATTGCCTAGAAATTTTGAGATCTTCATAAATGCCCACGGCAACTGCGTCCGATTTGACTCTACGCCAATCCCCAGATGAATGCTTCACTTTCGAAAGATGTGCCATTATAATCCTTTAATATTGATCTAAATAATGATTAAATAGCTGTTAAATTAGCTTTTTTGATTCCGTAATCAAATATTGTAATAAATAAATTAAGTTATCCTAATATTTCAGGGAAAACACAGATTAAGTCCCATTTTCTGGCTTTGAACATGCAGAAATTAATTCCCATTAACTTAGTTATTATTTATACGAAACAGCACCTGCTACTAGATTATCCACCACACTGGGATCTGCCAGTGTAGATATATCACCCATATTATCCAAATCTCCTTCAGCAATCTTCCTAAGAATCCGGCGCATGATCTTTCCTGAACGCGTTTTGGGCAATGCAGGTGTAAATTGAATTTTATCCGGTTTTGCATGAGGTCCTATTCCCTGGGTCACGGTGGCACGAATATCTGCTTCAATGGAAGGGTCGGATTCCACGCCTGTCATGAGTGTCACATAGGCATAAATACCCTGGCCTTTAATATCATGTGGATAACCTACGACGGCGGCTTCAGCTACACCTTCAGCTTTACCAATTTCCCCCTCCACTTCGGCTGTTCCTATCCGGTGGCCGGAAACATTTAGCACATCATCAACTCTACCCGTAATCCAGTAATAACCATCCTTATCCCGGCGGGCACCATCACCAGTAAAATAGTAGCCCGGAAATTGGGAAAAATAAGTTTCGATAAAACGCTGATGGTCACCATAAATGGTACGCATCTGTCCCGGCCATGAAGCTTTAATTGCCAGCAGTCCGGAAACATCGTTGCCCTCAATCTCTTGGCCATCTTCTGTTAAAAGAACGGGTTCAATTCCAAAAAATGGGTATGTAACTGAGCCAGGCTTGGTGGGTATCGCGCCGGGAAGGGGTGTTATTAAAATACCGCCAGTTTCCGTCTGCCACCATGTGTCGATTATCGGAGAATTTTCTTTCCCCACAACCGTATGATACCACATCCACTCCGGTTCTTTAATTGGCTCACCGACGGTACCCAGTAAACGAATGGAGGATAAGTCATGTTGGTTCACCCAGCCATTTCCTTCTTTCATTAAGGCGCGCAAAGCAGTCGGAGCTGTATAGAAAATATTGATTTTATGTTTATCCACTACTGCCCAGAACCGGCCGTAATCCGGATAATTAGGAACCCCCTCAAACATCACTGAGGTTGCACAATTTGAAAGTGGCCCATAAACAATATAGGAATGGCCGGTAATCCACCCAATATCAGCCGTACACCAAAAAATATCTTCCTTTTTATAATCGAATACTTGTTCAAATGTATAATTCGTATATACCAGATATCCACCAGTTGCATGAAGAACCCCTTTGGGCTTTCCTGTTGAACCGGAAGTATACAATATGAACAGCGGATCTTCAGCGTTCATTTCTACCGGCGCACATTCGGCATTCGCTTTTGCCATTTCTTCTTGCCACCAGATATCGCGACCATCCTCCATATCCACAGGTTCACCGGTTCTTTTGACAACAATAACATGCTCAATGGACGGCGTTTGTGCCACAGCTTTATCTGCATTGGCTTTCATGGGAATATTTTGCTTTGTACCGCGAACACCCGTATCCTGTGTTATCAATATTTTGCAAGCCGAATCATTGATCCTGTCCCGCAGCGAATCGGCACTAAAAGCACCAAATACTACGGAATGGATAGCCCCAATCCGGGCACACGCCAACATAGCAACTGGCAGTTGAGGAACCATTTGCATATAAAGGCACACCCGATCTCCTTTTCCCACACCAAGGTCTTTAAGTACATTGGCGAACTTTTGAACCTTTCGTAATAATTCACTGTACGAGAAATGCCGATCTTCCGATGGATTATTTCCTTCCCATATGAGCGCTGTCCGATCGCCTTTTCCTGCCTCTACATGACGATCAAGACAATTATAACTCATATTGAGCTTTCCCCCTTCAAACCATTTGATATTGGCATTTATAAAATCAAATTTCCCAACGGAATCCCATTTCTTTGACCATATAATTCGTTCTGCTTTTTCAGCCCAGAAAGCATCCCGATCAGCAATGGAATCGGCATAGGTTTTTTTATACTCTTCTATATTTTGAAAATGCGCATTCGCAGACCATTCCTTTTTAGGATTAAAAATTTTATCTGTCATGATTTTATTTTCATCCTTAATTATTTATATACTGATGACGCGGTAATTTTTTTTGTATGTTCATTACCACATCGATTATTTCCCGTGTTGCCTTTTGAATTTCCTCTAGAGTATTAAATCTCCCTAGACTAAAGCGAATAGATGAATGGGCCATTTCATTATCGTGGCCAAGGGCTTTTAAAACATGGGATGGCTCTAAATTAGCACTACTACACGCAGAACCTGTGGAACAGGCTATACCTTTCATTTTAGTAATAAGTGTCTCTGCATCCAAACCAGTAAAACATAAATTAATATTATGAGCTAAACGGTTTCTTCGAGGGCCATTTAATATAACTTTCGGATGCGCAGTAATAATTTCGTCAATCATTTGGTCACGATACTTTTCCAGTTTTGCATTTTCTCCATCCCGTTTCTCTTGGCAAACTTCAATTGCGCTTCCAAATCCAACAATTAGTGGGACTGGTAGCGTGCCGGAACGCATACCTCTTTCATGGCCACCCCCCTCCAATTGGATCGTTAATTTTATTTTGGGATCTTTTTGCCGCGCAAAGAGCATTCCGATTCCCTTGGGTCCATAAATCTTGTGCCCGGTAGCAGCCAGTAAATCAATATTCATTTCCTGGACATCTATTGGCAATTTGCCAAAAGACTGGCAGGCATCTACGAGGAAAAATACATTTTTGGAATGACAAATGGCACCGATCTCACTGACAGGTTGAATTGTGCCAATTTCATTATTTGCATGCATAATTGACACCAAAACGGTATCAATACGGATAGATTCCATAACTGCATCAGGATCGACACGCCCCATTGCATCAACAGGCAGGTAAGTGACCTCCCAGCCCTGTTTTTCCATAGCGACACAGGTATCTAGCACTGCTTTATGTTCTGTGACCTGAGTTATAAGATGTCTGCCTTTTTCCTTTTGTTGGTCACAGACTCCACGAATTGCCAGATTAATAGATTCCGTTGCACCGCTAGTAAAAATAATTTCTCTCGTTTGGGCATTCAATTCACTTGCAATAATTCTACGGGCCATTTCTACGGCTTCTTTTGCTTCCCGGCCATAGGCATGATGTACACTGGCAGCATTACCATGTTTGTTTTGAAAGTACGGCAGCATCGACTTTAAAACAGAAGGATCCAGGGGTGTCGTTGATTGGTTGTCTAGATAAATAGGCTGGAGCATAATTACATTATAAGAAAAAAAGTAGCCATCTTTTTTTGATGGTTAAGATTTGATTTCAGATTCTCTGGCTTCTATCATCGTGCGCATGGGATGACCTGAACCATTATTCCGCAACATAACAATTTCACACATGATGCTTAAGGCAATTTCTTCCGCAGTAGCTGCCTTCAAATCCAAACCAGTAGGAGAATAAAATCGATTTAAATCATCTTTATTCAATCCATTTTCTAATAAATAATCCGTGATAATACTTGTTTTTTTTGCACTGGCAACAACACCAACATATGGAATGCCCTTTTTCAATGCTTCATATGCGATTTTATCGTCATCCCTGTGATGAGTGGCCAAAATAAAATAATCAACCTTGAAGTCAATGTCTTCCATCTCAAGTGGCTTGGTTATAACTTGATTTGCATCCGCAAATCGGTTTTCTTCATCTTTGGGCGCTTGAATAACTACTTTGAATTTTAACAGGCTGGCTATCTGGCATAGGACTTCAACCACGCGACCCATTCCTCTAACAAGCAGAGTTGGATTAACCATTTGCGGTTCTACAATTACTGACATATACCCTCCACAAGGTATTCCCATTTCCATTAAATCACTGTCCAAATCGATATCAATAATTTTGGGATTACCATCTGATAACGATTCTTTTGCTACCGAAGCAACACGGTTTTCAATACAACCACCCCCAATATACCCAATAATACGTTTTCCCTTTTCATTGAACAGTGCTTTATCCCCGATTTTCCCCGATGATGAACCTTGGACACTAAATACAGATGCAATGGCATAGGGTATCTCAGCCTTTTCCAGGTTGCTCATCATTTCGATCAATTCTTTATGTTTCGACATAATCTGACTTTTTTGCTAACAAGTGAAAATAATCATCCTTTGTATCGCAATCAAGTACCACTTCTTGCGATTGAATCGGAATACCAATAGCATCATCCGGATACTGTTTCAAGACTTTTTTACAACCACGATCACCGGTCGAAGATAAAATCTCTGAAAAATATTTTTTGGGAAAAATCACCGGGTTTGCCTGACGGTTTTTATAAATTGGATAAATAATTCGTCTTCCCTTTTCATTAATGAACTGGTCTATTAGTAATTGTAATGTATCTCTAGAAATCATGGGCATATCTCCCAAAACAATCATATTACCATCTACATTTCCAGGTAAAGAAGATATTCCTTTATAAATAGAGCTGGCCATACCTGAATTCCAGTCTGAATTGTAAACTATATTATCTACTTCTTTTGGAATGACCTGAGATACAATTTCATTTTCATATCCTGTAATCACAATCACTGGATTGATATTCGCACTTAAAACGGTTTTACAAACATGTTGAATTATGGCTACGCCTTCAATGGGCAATAAAAGTTTATTATCATTATCCATTCTGAGAGACTGTCCTGCTGCCAAAATCGTCGCTGAAATCTTCATGCCATTGCCCTAAAGGATTGCCGTTTATCCAATTTGCCCAATACTGAACCCAGTTCAATCAGACTATCGAGATTATAGATCGGTAAAAAATCATCCACGTTCGGTAAAATACTTTGCACACCCTTAGTAATTGGTTCATAATCTTTGAAACCCAGGTTAGGATTTAGCCAGATCAGTCTATGACAGCTGCGGTGCAATCGGCTTGACTCTTTTGTCAACAGTTCAATATTCCCCGTATCCAATCCGTCACTAATAATCAATACAACCGCACCACCGGTAAGCACCCGACGTGCCCATATTTGATTAAACGTTTCCAATGTTTTTCCTATTTTTGTACCACCGGACCAATCTTTCACGGATTGATTCACCAAATCCAAAGCATCATTCGCATCTTTTCGACGCAAATAATGGGTAATACGGCTTAACCTAGTTCCAAATGTAAATGCTTCCACATGCCGGTTGACTGAATGTATAGTAAAAATAAAATGCAGTAAAATTCGCGTATAATGGTCCATGGAACCGCTAATATCAGTTAGAATGACTATGGGTCGTGGCTTTGTTTTCCTTTCTTTCCACTGTAATTCTATAAAATCTTGAGTGGGAAAAATATTTTTTCGGATAGTATTACGAATATTTAATCGATATGGGCTAGAACCGGGTTTGAGTCGCCGAAGTTTCCGCAAACTAAATTCCCAATTCCATTGATTGATAAATATTTTTGCTTCTTCCAATTCTTCTGGTGTATATGCGTCAAAACGCTTTTTTCGGAGCACCTCTTCCGGGCTATATAGAAAAACATCAAATGGCTTTTCTTCCTCTCTTTCAGCCTCCTCTTTTTCTCTTTCTTTGTATCCTTCCACCCGCTTTTTATACAATTCTTTCACTTGGTCTTTCATGCTTCCAAGTTCGGCTTTCCCTAATCGTGATTCATTTAATTTGCGCAAAATATCGGACACATTTTCTATCCGATCTGGATTGCGCCAGTAAATATCAAATAATTGGTCAAACAATGGGATGAGCTTGTGATCGGTAATAAAACAGGTTTTCAATGCCTGTCGAAAGTCTTCCCGGTTGGATAGTCCTATTTTTGAGCTTGCTTCAATAGCATTCATAATTTCCCCCGTACCTAAACTATATCCTGCCTGACGCAGAAATCGCCCAAATACGGTGATGGCGTTATGAAGTCGGGACTGGATGGCTGTAGTAGTCACAAAATATGAATCATCCAGAAATCATGTCCGCTTCTGCAAAGGCACGCTGAACCATGCCTTGGGTTGTTTCTCCATCCATTTTTTCGATATCATCTTGATATTTAAGGAGAGTACCCAATGTGTCAGAAGTGATTTCAGTGGAGAGTTCGGTTATGCCCAGTTTTATCAGTGCATTCCCCCAGTCAATCGTTTCAGCGATCCCAGGTAGTTTATAAAAATCATTTTGGCGGACGGTCTGGACAAAAGCGACGATTTGCCGACCGAGATCTTTATTGATTTCAGGAATTTTACGTTTAATGATTTCAAATTCCTGATCAGCAGACGGATAACTAATCCAATGATAAAGGCAGCGACGCTTCAGTGCATCATGAATTTCCCGAGTACGGTTTGACGTTATAACTACTATGGGCGGTTTATCAGCTTTTATTGTACCAATTTCAGGTATAGAAATTTGAAAATCCGAAAGTATCTCCAGCAAGAAAGCTTCAAATTCCTCATCAGCTCTATCCAACTCGTCAATAAGTAAAACCGGCGGATTATCACCATGATAATCAATGGCCTGATATAAAGGTCTTTTAATTATAAAATCTGTTCCGAATATCTCTTTTGATATTTTATCTTTATCTTTTTTCCCCTCAGCTTCCATCATACGTATCTGAAGTATTTGACGGGAATAATTCCACTCATATATAGCATTGTGAACATCCAGCCCTTCATAGCATTGGAGGCGGATTAATTCAGTATCCATTATTTGCGCCAAGACTTTTCCCACTTCGGTTTTACCTACACCCGGTTCCCCTTCTAAAAAAATGGGTTTTGCCATATTTAAAGATAAGTAAATGGAAGTCGCCAGCGTTCGATCCGCAATATAATTAGTCTCATTGAGACAATCTTGAATAGCTTCGACAGAATTAAGGTCTTGCAATTTCATGGCGCCGAAAGTAGGCCTTTATGATGTAAATGTCAATAATAGTGAAATTAGTCCAATTCCAATTTGATTTGGATTATAATTTCTTTTTATTTACACTTGTCTACCTTTTCGAGGTAATTGCCACACCAATTAGTACGAGCGGGGAATAATAAAATTAGGAGGGCGTACTATGATCCCAGGATCATTTGATTATCACGCACCTACGACTGTGGATGAGGCAATCAAACTACTTGGCGAACTTGGCGATGACGCTAAAATTTTAGCCGGTGGCCATAGCCTGATCCCTATGATGAAACTACGACTCGCAGAGCCAACACATCTCGTAGATATTAATGGGATTTCTGATTTAGACTATATTAAAGAAGAAAACGGTTACCTTTGCATCGGCGCAATGACACGCGAATCCGCGCTGGAAGTGTCAGAACTGATTGCTGAAAAATATCCAATTTTAAAGGATACTTCCGAAGTGATCGCCGATCCACTAGTAAGAAACTTGGCATCGGTTGGCGGCAATATTGCCCATGGTGATCCAGCAAATGATCATCCGGCGACCATGGTTGCTCTCGGTGCAGAAGTCATCGCAAAAGGGCCTGGTGGCATGTTGACCGGCGGAGAGCGTACAATCTCTATAGATGACTTTTTTAAAGGACCACTCATGACCGACCTTGGTCAAAATGAAATTCTGACCGAAATAAAAATTCCAACCCCCAATGGAAAATGCGGTGCCGCTTACAAAAAGCTAGAACGAAAAGTTGGTGATTACGCTATTGCTGGTGTCGCGGTCGCACTTCAATTTGATGGAGATTCATGTACCAGTGCCGGGATCGGTCTAACCAATGTTGGTCCCACACCAATTCGTGCTTCTGAAGCGCAGGATGCCTTGGAGGGTACATCCGTGTCGGATGATGACGTTAATAAAGCCGCAGAACTTGCTGCTGCTGCTGCCCAGCCTGTTGGTGATCATCGCGGTTCAGAAGAATACAAACGTGCTATGGTCAAAACCCTGGCGTACAGAGCAATAAAAACTGCCAAAGATAGAGCGGAAGGAGGTTCATGATGGCCACCCAAACAATTACAGTCAATGTCAATGGGGAAGCAAAAACGGCTGAAGTAGAAGACCGTTTACTATTAGTTCATTTCATTCGGGATAACCATGGATTAACTGGAACCCATATTGGGTGCGATACGACTCATTGTGGCGCATGTACAGTTTTATTGGATGAAACCGCTGTGAAATCTTGTACTGTTTTTGCCGTTCAGGCTAATGGCAGAAATGTGACCACTATCGAAGGAATGGAAGGAGATGCACTTCACCCATTGCAAGAAGGCTTCATGGAAGAACACGGACTACAATGCGGATTCTGTACTCCAGGTATGATCATGTCTTCCAAGCACCTCTTAGATAAGAACCTCAACCCTACAGAAGAAGAAATTCGGTGGGGTATTTCGGGTAACTTATGCCGATGTACAGGTTATGTAAATATTGTGAAAGCGGTACAATACGCTTCAAATAAACTTCAAGAAACATCTGCAGATTAAGGAGATTAGTAATGTCACAATGCAAAACCTCACCAGAAGTTGGCGGAATGGGGCATTCCGTAAAACGAAAAGAAGATCCTAGATTTATACGCGGCCAAGGCAAATATGTAGATGATGTTGTTCGACCCGGAATGGTATATATGGATATTGTTCGTAGTCCTTATGCCCATGCAAAAATCAAGAGTATCAATACTGAAAAAGCATTAGCACACCCCGGTGTCGCTGCTGTTATCACCGGTGAAACATTAAAAGAGTATAACCTGCACATGATGCCTACGCTCATGTCAGATACGCAAATGGTACTACCCATAGATAAGGTGTGTTACCAGGCGCAAGAAGTTGCTGCTGTGGTAGCCACGGATCGTTATAGCGCTGCAGATGGTGTTGAACTGGTCGAAGTGGAATACGAACCACTCCCTGTTGTAGTCGATCCTCATAAAGCAACCGATCCTGATGCACCCATAATACGGGATGATAAGGAAGGACAAGACAGCAACCATATTTTCCACTGGGAAGCAGGAGATAAATCAGGAACAGATGAAATTTTCCAAAATGCAGACGTTACGATCAAAAAAGATATTTACCTCCCACGGATTCATGTTGCATCGATCGAAACCTGCGGCTGTGTGTCAGAATTTGATTCAGTAACCGGACAACTTACAGTCTGGATGACAACACAAGCACCCCATGCAATTCGCACAGTGCTTGCTCTAGTAGCAGGTCATGTGGGTTTGCAAGAAGATAAGATCCGCATCATTGCACCCGATATTGGCGGTGGATTTGGCGGTAAGGTTCCTGTATATCCTGGTTATGTGATTGCTATTGCGGCTTCAGTGGTGACAGGTCTACCCATAAAATGGATCGAAGATCGTCGTGAAAATCTCCAAGCAGACTCTTTTGCCAGAGATTACCATATGACATGTGAAATAGCAGCAGATAAAGATGGAACGTTAAATGGATTAAGAATCAAGACATTAGCAGATCATGGTTATGCTGACGCAGCGGCGAATCCATCCAAGTGGCCTGCTGGTATGTTTTCAATATGTACTGGTTCTTACAATTTTAAAAATGCCTTCGTGGAAGTGGATGGTGTTTATACGAATAAACCACCGGGAGGAATAGCCTACCGCTGTTCTTTTCGTGTTACCGAAGCTGTCCATGCAATCGAACGCATGGTGGATATGGTTGCTGATGAATTAGGAATGGATGCAGCTGAAATCAGAATGAATAATTTTATTCCGAAAGATGCTTTTCCGTATAAATCGCCTATGGGCTGGGAATATGATAGCGGTGATTATCATGCAGCATTAAAGCTGGCTATGGATAAAATTGGCTATGACAAGCTACTCAAAGAACAGGCCGAAAAACGAGAAAAGGGTGAACTAATGGGAATTGGGATCTCCTCTTTTACAGAAGTTGTGGGAGCAGGACCCTCCAAAGATTTTGATATTCTAGGTATTAAGATGTTTGATAGTTCAGAAATACGTATTCACCCCACTGGCAAAGTGATGGCCCGTTTTGGAACCAAATCTCAGGGGCAGGGTCATGAAACGACATACGCCCAGATCATTGCAGAAGAATTAGGTATTCCCCATACAGATATTTCTGTTGAAGAGGGGGATACAGATACTGCACCATACGGCTTAGGGACCTATGCCAGTCGTTCAACGCCTACCGCTGGGGCAGCGGCAGCTATGGCCTGCAGGAAAATCAAGGATAAGGCCCAGAAGATTGCTGCACACCTGCTGGAAGCTGCAGAAGAAGACTTGGAATGGGAAGTTGGTAAATTCTCGGTGAAAGGCGTTCCGGACAAATCGGTTACGATTCAGGACATCGCTTTTGCAGCCTACACCAATCATCCGCAGGGTTTAGAAGCTGGCCTTGAGGCGACCCATTATTATGATCCACCTAATATGACTTATCCTTTTGGCAGTTATATTGCAGTGGTGGATATTGACTCAGGTACAGGTGAAGTAAAGGTTCGCAGGTTTTTAGCCGTAGATGACTGCGGAAATATCATCAATCCTATGATTGTTGAAGGACAGATCCATGGGGGTCTTACCATGGGATTGGCACCTTCTCTGTTCGAAGAAATCAGCTATGATGATGAAGGTAATATTACAGGAGGCAGTTTCATGGAATATCTTGTACCTACTGCAGTGGAAACACCAAATTGGGAAACAGATAAAACGGTAACACCCTCACCCCATCATCCTTTAGGTGCAAAAGGTGTCGGTGAATCAGCCACAGTAGGCGCACCGCCTGCAATAGTAAATGCTGTAGTAGATGCATTATCGCATCTTGGTGTGCGACACATGGAAATTCCCCTTACTCCTGAAAAAGTTTGGCGTGCAATCCATAAACAAGACGCTGCCTAAACCCTAATTACAAAAAAAGCGTATGAAAGTTAAAATATCAAAAACCTTTTCTATTAGTGCGCCTATAAGTGATGTCTGGGAATTCATGACCGATATTAAAAGTGTGTCCTCTTGTATTCCTGGAGCCCAATATAATGAGTCCCTTGGGGATAATAAGCATTCAGTTATGCTCAATCTAAAAGTAGGTCCCATTAAATCCAGTTATCGAAGTGAAATTGCTATTAAATCCCTTGATGAATCCAACTATACTTTGAAAATAGAAGGACGCGGTACAGATACAAAAGGAAGAGGTGGTGCCAATATGGAAATGGTTGGAAGATTGATCGATAAAAATGATGGATCCACAGAAGTGAATGGTGATTCAACAGTTACCATTCAAGGGATGCTTGCTCAATTTGGATCCCGGATGATTGAGGATGTTTCCAACCAAATCTTTGTTCAGTTCACGGAATCCCTATGCGCAAAATTGGAAGGTACCAGAGAAGATGTTAATAATAGTTCCCAAGAGTCTAATAATACATTAAGTGGAACTGCCGTTGCCGGTGCAGCCATAAAAGGAATGGCTGGAAGAATTATGGGAGCACTGAAAAAGAAATAATGGCACAATCTTGTAACTGGATACAGCAATCTGCAGAACTTGAAAAGGCCGGCAAACCATTTGCGATTGCCACTGTTATCGATACTGTAGCACCAACTTCGGCTAAACCCATGTCCAAAGCAATCATCACGCCTGACGGCAGAATGGATGGATGGATTGGAGGCGGATGCGCACAAGATATAATAATTGATGAAGCGGTAAAATGTATTGAAACCGGGAAATCTAGCGTAATTCGACTGAGTCCAGATGATAAAACTGAATCCCTACATAGTTATAAAAAAAATGTGCTCATAAACTGTGAAAGCGAAGGAACCTTAGAATGCCACATAGAACCAGTTTTACCTATGAAAACCATTTTGATTTATGGGGCAACACCTACGGCAGAAACCCTTGCCAATATGGCTAGATTACTCAATTATGATATACATGTTATGGGTAAAAACGTAAATGAATTGCCGCTTTCAGAAGGAATACAAATTTCCAATAATTATCGATCCTTTAAAAAACCATCATTTGTAATTGTTGCCACCCAAGGTCAAGGCGATCTCCGCGCTTTGAAAGCCGCATTAGATTCGAAACCGCAATACTTGGGCCTAATCGCAAGCAGAAGAAAAGGCAAAAAACTAATCAATAAGCTGGAAGCTAAGGGGTACAGTAATGCTGAATTGAAAAAAATAAAATACCCTGCCGGGCTCGATATTGGTGCTGTTACACCTCAGGAAATCGCGACTTCAATTATTGCAGAAATTGTAAAAAAAAGTCGGACCAAACTTGATGAAGAGTTGGTAATGGATTTTATGCAAATTAAGCAAGGCCAAGAAAAGGACCCCATATGTGGAATGGGTGTGGACCCTAAAAAAACTGATTATCAATCTAAATTTAAAGGTAAAGAATATTATTTTTGCTGTGAAGGATGTTTAGAAAAATTTGAATCTGAACCAGCAGTTTACGTCTAAAAATATTTCATTTTAAAATAAAATCAAGCCTATCAAAGTTAAACTAAACCGATTCCCGGTTAATTTAACTAATTGTCAATCATTTAAATAATCAACTGTTAACAGACCAATAATTCTAACGGTCTTAATAGAATAATAACAGCTGTGAAGATAATCTCTAATCTATTAAGCCCTTGAAGCTGCTTGTGCTATTGCTCTCTTTGCCATCACACCGCAAAGATGTGTACGATAATTAGCTGAAGCAGACAGATCACTGAGCATTTCTTGACCTTCAGCAACTTTTTCAGCTGCAGCTGAAACGGCATCATCCCCTAGATCACACCCATTAAGAGATTCTTCCGCTGTTGATGCTCGAAAAGCATGGTTTGCGGCACCAGTGACGCCTATTCGGCAAGACGAGCAGGAACCATTGGATTTAGAGACCAGTACGCCTACACCTACTACGGCATAACGGGAAGAAGGATTGAAGAACTTGGCATATGCTGCTCCACTGCCAGCACCTATTGCTGGGACCTGTATTTCTGTAATGATCTCGCCATCTTTCAATGCCGTTTCAAAGAGGCCTGTGAAAAAATCGTCCACAGTGATAGACCTGCTACTGGTTACGATAGTTGCTCCGAGTGCCATTAAAATACCTGGATAATCGGATGCAGGATCAGCGTGGGCTACATTGCCACCAATTGTACCTCGGTTACGCACCTGCGGATCGCCTATCATACCTGCAGCTTCGGATAACGCAGCACAACCATCCTTGACCACATCAGAAGTTCCGACTTCTGTATGGGTTGTCAAGGCACCAATACGGATCGTATCACCATCCCGGCTGATTCCTTTTAAATCATCAATACCAGAAATATCGATGAGCGTCTCCGGATCGGCAAGACGTAGCTTCATTGCTGGTATCAGGCTATGTCCTCCGGCCAAAAAACTGGCATCTGTATTTCCCTTGCAAAGGGATTCGGCTTCTTCAATTGATTTAGCACGATGATAATCAAATTTTGCTGGATACATGGCTTAACCTCCGTTCGCTTGAATAATGTTCCAAATTTTCTCCGATGTAAGTGGCATATCGATATGCTTGACATCGTAGTCCGATAAGGCATCCACGACCGCATTGACAACGGCCGGCGGAGAAGTGATACTGCCCATTTCTCCTACGCCCTTGACACCCAGTGAATTACTGGGGGACGGAGTTTCAATGCGGTCAGAATCAATCATGGGGAAATTGTCGGCCCTGGGCATGGTGTAATCCAACATGGATCCAGAGACCAACTGACCATCATCATCATAGATACCATGTTCATAAAGAGCCTGCCCAACTCCTTGGACTATACCTCCTACAATCTGACCTTCTACCACCATGGGGTTGATCACATTGCCGCAATCTTCAACAGCGATGTATTTTTGGATTTCAATTTCTCCTGTATCTTTATCCACTTCCACCTGCACTAGATGGGCTGAGGATGGAAAAGTGAAATTGCCAGGATTATAGTAGGCCGAGGTTTCCAGTCCAGGATCCATGCCTTCCGGAAGGCTATGACCGCTATAAGCAGCAAAAGCCAATTCGGCAAATGGTTTGGATTTATCTGGAACACCCTTTACTTGGACATTACCATTCTCATCATCATAGACTAGGTCATCTTCAGACACTTCCATCAGGTGAGCAGCCAATGCAACCAGTTTTTCTCGTATACTCTTAGCGGCGTTTGATAGAGCTTCACCGCCTACCGCCGCACTACGGCTGCCGTAAGTACCCATTCCTTGAGTTACTAAGTCTGTATCGCCATGAACCACATCTACATCAGCAACATCAAGGCCCAGTTTGTCCGCCACGATTTGAGCGAAAGTGGTTTCATGTCCCTGTCCGTGAGCGTGGGATCCCGTGAATACAGTTACTTTTCCCGTAGGATGAACACGAATTGCACCGTGTTCCCACATACCGCCGTAAAATCCTAAAGCACCAACTGTAGCAGCAGGTCCATAGCCGCTGGCTTCCACACTGCCGCCTATACCAATACCGACAAGCCGACCATCTTCCTTGGCCTTTGCTTGAGCGGCACGCATACCTTTATAATCTGCATTTTCTTCCAACTTATCAAACATACCGTGGTAATCTCCACTGTCGTATAGGAAGGCGACTGGTGTCTGGTAGGGAAATTCATCTTTCCCGATAAAGTTTTTTCGCCGTATTTCAATAGGATCCATCTTTAGTTCCTGAGCAGCAACATCTACCAAACGTTCCACCAAGTAGGAAGCTTCTGGTCTTCCAGCTCCTCGATACGCATCCACCGGAACTGTATTGGTTAACGTCCCTGTTGTCTCACCCCAGATCCCGGGATTCTTATATAGACCGGAAAATAGTGTAATGCAGATGACGGTTGGAATCAATGGTGCGATACTGGACAAGTAAGCACCCATGTCCGCATGAAGTTCCGCATAAAGACCGGTAATTGTACCATCACTTTTTAGAGCCATTTTGCAATTCTGAACATGATCTCGACCCTGAGAATCAGTCATGAAGGATTCACTTCTAGTTGCAACCCATTTACAGGGTCGATTGATTTTTCTTGCTATCCAGGGAACAATCACTTCTTCTGGGTAATGAAAGATCTTACTTCCAAATCCACCGCCTACATCTGGGGAAATAACCCGCAGTTTATGCTCATCTAGCATAGGCAAAGTAACAGCGCTAAGACCAAAACGGATAATGTGTGGATTTTGGCTGGTGGTCCAGACTGTCATGTCCTCTGTGGCAGCAGTCCATTGTGCGGCACAGGCTCTCGGTTCCATTGCATTTGCTATCATCCGTTGATTGATCAGATCCAGCTTCACTACATGGTCTGCTTCTTCAAAAGCCTTATCACAAGCTTCCCTATCTCCCAGTCCCCATTTGAAACTTATATTATTTTCAATTTCATCGTGAACAAGTGGTTTGCCATTTTCTGTGGTTGCCTTAGCTCCGATGGTAGCTTCCAGAACTTCATAGTCTACTTCGATGAGGTCCAATGCATCTGTAGCTATATAGGCATCTTCAGCCACTACGGCAGCGACACTATCTCCAACATGACGTACCTTATCCGGAACCAACGGCCATCGATCAGGTATCTTGTTATCAGGTACCTGCCAAATAACAGGCATCTTACCTACGCCGCCATCAATAAGATCCTGACCTGTGAAAACGTTTATTACGCCTTCCATTGCTTTGGCTGCATCGGTATTAATGCTTTTAATGTTCGCATGAGCATGTGGACTTCTAAGAATAGTAACGTGAGCCATATTAGGAAGTTTTAAATTGGCTACATATTTTCCTTGACCCTGAATAAATCGGGGGTCTTCAACTCTTTTTACACTTTTTCCAATATATTTACCCATTATGATCCTCCCTTCATAGCCTGCGAAGCTGATTGAACAGCTTTCACAATATTCTGGTATCCCGTACAACGACAAATATTCCCTTCAAGACCATGGCGAATTTCTGACTCTGTTGGTTCAGGATTTTGATCTAGCAAACCAACACCGGACATAATCATTCCAGGAGTACAATAACCACACTGAAGTCCATGCTCATCCCAGAAAGCCTGCTGCAACGGATGCAAGTCACCATTGGTTGCGAGTCCTTCTATCGTCATGATTTCACGCCCATCAGCCTGAACTGCCAGAGCTGTACAGGATTTAATTGCTTGATCATCCATCATAATAGTACATGCACCGCATTGACTGGTATCACAGCCAATATTGGTGCCGGTTAATCCTAAATGGTCCCGAAGGAAATCAACAAGCAACGTACGTGCTTCCACTGATCCAGTGCACGCTTGACCATTTACGGTCATGGTAATATTGTGCGCCATCTTTAACTCCTTTTTATTTTTTCACTGTTGAATACCATGGATTTTCAAGCTATCTGGGTATTCATAATTCTTCTTTTAAAATTTTCAAAGCCCTGATCCATTAATTTTTTTCCTGCGGCTTCAATCAGTCGCTGTCCAACCCGTGCGATGATACCGGAAACATTACCAGTAGCATTGAACTTGAATTCTGTTACATTATCGGTTGTGGAAAGCTGAATCTCGCCTGTACCACGCATTTGGCCCTTTTTGCCATCACCATTGATATCAAACTTGTAACCATTAGGTGGATCTAGGTCGAATAGGTTCAATTTGGATTCAAAATGACCTTTGATAGGACCAATCTTTATCTCAATATTGGCATCAAAACTGTTATCGCCGCAGGGGGTCAGAGATTTACAATTTGGTAATATATCCGCAAGAATATCCGGGTCTTGAATGGCTTCCCATACGTCCCGCTGGGGCACATTTAGTGTATAGGATCTCTCCAGTTTGACCGCGATACCTTACCTCCTATCTATTTACGATGTATATTATGAAAAAAGGTTCAATAAGATATATATGCTGTTAACAGAATGTCAACAAATATTGGAAATCAAGCCTTTAGATTATTCTATTCGATTAAGATGTTTTCCCAAAATCCAACCTGAAATATTTCGATATATTCCCTGCTTATCCAGGTAAATCCGCACACGGCCAAATAACCGATCACCTGCCACTTTTGAAATGACAACCTGATCTCCCTCATTTAATAAAAATAATGAAACAGCGCCATTTTCCGGCCCTTCGCGAAATGGGACCATTGAATCAATCACTTCATAAATGGTATCCCCAGGACCAAGTTTCAACGTTGAAATCGTTACTGTTTTTTCAAAAATTCCTTCAGCTATATCCATATTGCCTTTCCAGGTTGGAAATCTACCATCTGTATCAATCGAAACCATAACAGGTTCATCCTGAATTCGTTTAACGGGGATTCGGACTCGCGTATATCCAGAAGTATCGGTTTGGGTATTTGATAAAATTTCACCATTTTGTGTCACGCGAACATGGGAAGCACCAATTGGATTACCTGTCTCTGAGTCCAATACGGTTAATTTCATTATATCTGAAGGACCCAAAATGTCAAATGTGGTGAGGTTTATTTCACCGACAGCTGCATTAAACATTCTGTATTGGTGATCATAATTATCTCCCAGCGGTTCAAGTTTGGCAACATTACCTAAGGAATCTGTGTTCAGAATATTTGCCGGTAAAATGATCTGAATCTCTTCACCGGGAAAAAACAGTTTTTGCATGAATGGCTCAGCTGGATGATTGCGGGGATAAATGCTGTAACGATAAGCAGTAGGGGCTATATTAATTGGATTGACAGTCGCATTTATAACCACTGTTTCTGATTCTCCCACTACAATCTTTTCACGATACAAGGTTGAATCAACAACAGTTGAATCTTCCTGCGCTGGAATAATCGTTATACATAAAAAGAGAAGGAAGTTTCGTATGGTTTTAACAGGATTTCTCATGGGGTACTTTTTGATAATTTCCCTCAGTATTCTTTTTTACCGATACCATCACAACAGTTGCAAAACATGCTAAACGTGATTCAGTCTTTCGCCCTTCCGCGTGTGCCTGCACCTCGATTGTGAAGGATGTTTTTCCTGTCGCAATTACAGTGCTGGTAAAATTTACCCATTCACCTAGATAAACCGGTTCCTTGAATTCTACTTTTTCTATTGCTCGTGTTACAGAACCATCGACATCCGCACCCTTTAAAAATCGAAAAGCTGCCTTACCTGCAGCTAAATCAACCCATGCAATCATCTGGCCACCAAAAAGGGTTCCCACTACATTAATATGGTCAGGCATAACTAATTGTGAATATTTGGCTGAATATATTGGCATTTCTATCATTTCCTCCCTTAAAACAATGTAAAAGTAATCATAATGAAAAAGCCCCGCAAATACACCCTCGAGAAAATCTGTTTTCCCTGAAGAGCACGCCACACCTGCGGGGCTTTATGGAAAAAGTTTATCTTCAAGAATATATCTGTTTCAAGTATTTTTTTCATTTCTTGGATAAAAATTCTTTTGCAATTCGTTCCCCCTCGTCAAGATCAACCTTCATTAGGATAAAACCACCAACAAAAAATAGAATGATAAGAGATAAAATTCCTAAACGAGGATTTCCAGTAACTAATCCAACATATCCCATAAGAGTTGGTCCGACGATGGCTGCGAATTTCCCCAACATATTATAAAATCCGTAAAATTCGGCTGCTTTTTCCTTTGGAATAATGCGTGAATACATTGATCTACTTAACGCTTGGATGCCACCTTGAAAACAGGCAATAAAAACCGCTAGGGTATAAAAGTGCCATTGCTCAGTCATAAATACCCCAAATATTGTGATAAATGCATATGCTAAAATGGCCACATATACCGCTTTTTTTATCCCGATTTTCGATGCAAACCAGTGATAACCCAAGGTAGCGGGAAAAGCGATAAACTGGACTAGCAACAATGCTGTAATAAGGGAACTAGCAGAAAAACCCAGGCTGGTGCCATAGTCCACAGCCATTTTGACGATGGTATCCACTCCATCGATATAAAACCAATAAGCCAGCAAAAACATTCCTACTACTTTCAAATGTTTTATATCATGAATTGTATCTATTAATTGTCTCCAGCCAGCGCCGACTGCCGATCCAATTCCTATCGGTTTATGAATTTTAGGCTCTTTAACAAAAAGGATAATCGGAATTGAAAATACTGCCCACCATATGGATACCGTGATAAAGGAAATACGAATAGCAACTGCGCCATTAACTATGCCGAACAGGTGAGGAAATTGATACATGAGTACATTGATCAGAAAAAGTGTACCTCCTCCGATGTATCCCAATGCATACCCCAATGAAGAAGTAAAATCAATTTTCTTTTTAGATGATACACCCGGTAGAAGTGAATCATAAAAGATATTGCCAGCTGAAAATCCAATTGAACCAAAAACATAAAACAAGACAGCCATCTCCCATTCACCCTGTTTTACAATCCATAATGCGCCCGTACTTATGATACCAAGAAATGCAAATAGAATTAAAAACTTCTTTTTGGCTGTTGCTCTATCTGCTATTGCACCTATAAATGGCGCAATAGCAGCAACTACGATTGATGCGATGGAATTTGCTAAGCCCAAGTACCAGGTGCTTAAAGTAACACTATCGGTATTAGACCAATATTCCTTAAAGAATACAGGGAAAAAACCAGCCATAACCGTTGTGGCAAAAGCACTGTTGGCCCAGTCATAAAGTGCCCATGACCATATAGATTTTTTTGAATCAATCAATTGGAGTTCGCCTTAAAAAAGGAATATAGAACAACACTACCACGCCTGAAAATAAGAACTGATTCGAATCCAAGATGAGGTATATCCAAAAGTTTGATAGGTCAACAATGGTACAAACCAACGAATACCAACCTCTAATTCAAAAGGGATTGGACCAATCTGCTTAAAAGGATCTACGTTTAAAAGATTAAACTTTAAAAATTGGGTTGCCACATTTTTTCGACTATCATAATTTTTTCGACTTACCATCCATTCATCCCATGCATCACTACTTGAAAAATATTGATCTTGTCCTGTAAACATCCAATCCATACCGACTGAGAAAAACATGCGCTGTGGCCATATTTCCATCTGGCCCTGAATCGAACCACAAATTTGTTTTCCCTGTTCATATAGCACTGCATCTCCAATCGCACGAGAAATTGAATCAGCACTCGTTTCCTGAATCCATAGAAATGAAATTGGTGGATTGATAATATCGCGGTTAAAAGATGATAGATTCACCGACCAATTTACATTAATGAGCCTAGCCCATAAT
>Ga0208113_1000248_pt1 | contig 27516 bp, 36 predicted proteins | sample Knorr_S7_td_NADW_FD_185598 | JGI IMG/M metagenome (GOLD analysis project Ga0208113, IMG submission 185598) | Marine microbial communities from Southern Atlantic Ocean transect - Knorr_S7_td_NADW_ad_2505m_LV_A (SPAdes) (version 2) | ecosystem: Environmental > Aquatic > Marine > Oceanic | place...
TTTCTGAATGCTCCGTCCTTAAATCTTGAACCACGACAAGTCATATGATATACAAATCCCTTCCAAGTCTGAATCAAATCATATCCTGCTAATACAAACCGATTGAATATATCTGAATCTTCTTTTGATTGTGGAGCGTATAATGGGTCGTGGCCACCAATAGATTGAAAATCTTCCTTGTATATTGCCCACGGTGCAAATATACCACGAGTTGTTTCATCTTCTCTCGTTCCTACAAAATCAGATACAAACTGTAATAATCCTTGTTCATCAAACTCCTCTGGTTCTATCCCAAAATCTTCTACTATCTTTTCGGGACCTTCTGGGTGAAGTGGTGGTTCTATTCTCGTTGCACTTACTACTGTTCCTGGTTCTAAATGTTTAATCATCTCTGTATCCAAGTTAGGACAGGCGTACATATCACTATGAAAAATCATCACAATATCATTTGTAGCATAATCATTTATGAGAGTGTCGTATAAAATTGTATGTCCAAGTCGTGTGGGACCATCGTTTCTATGGATTTTTACATTGTGATCCTTGTCGGCAATCTCCTTCATCCATTCCCACGTTCCATCGTCTGAAAAGTCATCTGCCATACATATCTCGTGTATATACCCCATATTCTTCCGTATTGAGGTGTAGGCCCACTTTAAATATTTTAGAGTGTTACGACTTGGGGTAATTAAACTTATAGGTTTCATTTTAATACACCTTCCATATATTTTAAAAATACACTTTCATGATAATATTTAATATAATTTTCTATTGCTTTTCTCGAACACTCGTTATAAAAATCTTTGTTATCTTTTAATTCTTTTGCGAGTGATACAGCCTTCTCTATGTCATATAACCCAACTGATAAATCAGGTTGACAAATTCTTTGTGGGTCTGATTCTTCATAACCAATACACGGAATACCTAAAAATGCAGAATTTAAACAAAATGTACCAGCAGTTATAGATGGCATTAAATGAACTGCATATTTATACTCTGATAATTTATAAATCCAATCCGTGAATTGAATATGTGGTAAAACTGATAATCTTGGTAATTGGTCATGAAAATCAGTATTCCTCATCTTCGGCATATCAATGGGATTATCATATACATCAGCCACTAAATACGAATCAAACCCACCATACCAATCTGAACAATTACCACCAATCATTGTCTTGTCTTGTTTTTCTACCTTACGGGCATCTAACAAATAATCTTCTATCATTAATGTTGGAATCGTATAAACTGGAGTACTTGGTGCAACTCCTCTATAATATTTATAATCTGTAACATTCTCACTCAATATACCATCAACACTGTTCAGAATATTCACATGGGTAACTTGATGTGGTAATTTCATAGTTTGATGAATCCAACACGTTGCCTCTTGCATAAACCAAATCTTTTTACCAAATTGTCTGACCGTTTCTACTAAATCAAAAGTCAATATAAATTCTCTAAGCTGTGGTGTCTTGGATATCAACATTATCACATGGTCATAATCAGTATCACCTTGGTAATTTTGAACTTGATTCATTGGAAGATGGTCTGATTGTAAAGCACACATCTGAGCAAATTCAGTTCTCATGTGTCTATAATCACGTGGTACTTTATCTGTATGTCCTAACTCACTTAGGAACAGTATTTTCATATAACTCCTTGTATGCCCTTTCCATAAAATATGCAGAATTTCTATCTAATTGATTAGTCGGTATGGCATTAAAATGATATACCCATGCCTGCTCATATAAATTCTGTAATGAATCTCCCCACCAAGATTGACCAAAATTTAATAAATTTTTACTTGACATATGATGTAAATTATAAGTTTGTGGTAATAATTTTAAATCAATACCTTTCATCTGAACCAAATAATTTATCGGTGTCTGGTCGGTGCTCAATCCTGCCTTTTGTTTTTCTCTTAATACATCTTTATTGATAAAATAAAAATCTAAAACCTCATCAAAAAATTCTTCATGTTCTTCATTCACTATTTGAAATCCACCATTGAAATATAACCCTCGTTCTACTTTATAATTATCAAACAAATCTCTGTAATGTCGTAAACTTCTGCCAGTCCATTCCCAACACCCATTATCTAAAACTGCGGTATATTTGTGTTCTGTCATCTCAAAGAAATTTGGTGTATCAGGATTAATAATAGTATCACAGTCTACCATTAATACTTGGTCATAATCAATATCATTATGGTCAAGTATCTTAAATAAATGATATCGTTGCCAAGGTATGGTCATTTCATCCCAATCATACAATGCCTCGTCCCATACTAAAACATCACAATCATTTTTATCTGCCCAATATTTCCAAGATTTTATACTGTACTTATAAGAATGATGTCTACCTCGTCCTGCATCTATGGCAGGTATAAATATTATATTCTTCATTTACTTCCTTTGTGTGGATTTGTATCACGAGTAAAATATTGATTATTCCGTGAATCTCCATCCATATAACTAAACTTTAACTTGTTTTTCCAAGCTACATAATTAAAACTCAACTGGTCTCTCTTACTACCGTATTTAATTTCCGTCCACCAATGTTCCATAACCTTAATACAATCTTTTTCATTGTGTCGTCTTAATATAACCATACCAGTAATTAAACCATTTTGTGGTGGATAACCTTCTTTCTGATATCTCTCCATTTGTGTTCTCATGATTGTAGGATTATCTTTATAATTCTTATTCGGATCATCACTACCAAGTTGTATAATTGCATTATATTCATCATAAATACAACTTCTCGGGTCGAGTTGATTTTGTGAATGGTCAAAGAATGCAACATTTGAATCACTCAAATACTTCTCAACTAACTCATCTATATTTCCCACAACCAACATATTTCCATCTATAAAAATACTATACTCATAATCTTGAAAATATCTATGTGGCAAAACCTTGAATCGTTTTGCGTTTCTATTATTATCAGTATAAAGTGATAAACTATTTTCTTCACTAAAACATTTCCAATCCCAGCCATTTGGTAATTTTGGTTCTATTACATCATCATAATTACCAAATACAGTAGTGTATAATATTTTCTTATTCATACAAAACACCGACAGCTAAACTTGTCGCATGTTCTCCTTCATATTTAACTTCCCAAGGTAATTCACCACAAGGCTCAACATGAATCTTAGTATAATTTCTCTGTAAGTATTTAATTGCCATAAAAGGACCAGTACAAACCACATCCGAAGATTTTGGCCACAATGGTTTACAATCAGGAAAATAATCGTGTAGTAAAATTATCCCCCCTTGATTTAATTTTTTCATGGCCAATGGAACTTCTCCCGTAACAACATCAAAATCATGGTTTCCATCTAAAAATATCAAATCATATGTTTCCTTTGTATTCGTAAGAAAATTTACTGAATCGCCCATTACAAATTCAACTCTATCATCTAAACCTAACACCTCTAAACACTCTTTTGGTGTATATTTTGATTTAAATTGTGAGAAATTTTTACCTCTAAAATCATGTGGTATATAATGTTCTGAATGGTCTGTTTCCGTATCATTTACATCTCTAATATCAACCGTAGTTATCTTTGCATTTGGATTGTCCTTTATAGCCAGAGCCAAGTGTGTTGTAGAACAACCAAGATGTGTCCCTATTTCAAGAATATTATTTAATTCAAAACCACGAGCTAAATAATATATCGCCCTTTGGTCACCAGGATTCACTCCACCAGTAAACTCGGGCAGTTCCATCGATTCTCTTAATTCTTTTATACTTTCCCAATCCTTATCTATATCCTCTAAAGTCCAAATAGACTTCAACAATTCACTTAACTGACTCATATTATAAATCTCTCAAATATTTTACTTTGTCTTCGTTCACTAATTCATTAATCATCTTCTCATCAAATGACCAAACATGCCTGGATGCTTTTGGTTGTGATGTGGCCATCCAGGGCATATGTTGGGTATTTTCGTAATAATGATTTGTTTTTGCATTATCAAAATTATGTATACAAATTTCACCATACTTTCTAATAAAATATAATATGGACATAATACCTGTTGCAGGCTTATAAAATGGTTTTCCCGTAGGAACTAACTCTTCCCACCTATCTCTTACTAATGAAGATTCAATCAAAGTTTCTGCCAATCTTAAATTTTCTACTTGTTGTACAGAGTTTAATACCTTTATATATTCATTATCATTAGGCATATAAGACACCATCAAAGCATGGTCTAAACTTTCACTTGTTTTTTTTCTAATACCATATTCTTTTTGAAAATTGAATGAAACTGCTGCTCTATTAAATGGTAATGTTCTATTCATAGCCCATATATCCGTTTTTGAACCTAAATGTTCTTCAAATGTTTCAACTCTGAATCTATTGATTCTAACTACAACTTCAAATTCATCGATAAGTGAACCAAATTTTTCATCTTGTTTTAATTCAGCATTACCAATCAATATTATTCTCATATTAAACCTTTTGTTTGATTATAAAGTAATGTCTTTTACCTTGTAAAATACTATGTGCCAGATCATCTAACCCTTCCACAGATATATTACCATGTGATATGGTTATTATTTTTTTGTTATTAATTACTTTTACTATCTCGTATTTTTCTTCAATCATTTCTATATATTCATCATAAGTTGCCGCGAATGGGTCAGTCTCACACATTTTATGGTCTGTATGTGTACTATATTCTATTACACAAACCCCATCTTTTTTCAAACAAGACATCCAAGCGTCTAAACACTCTTTTGGTTTTATCGAATGGTCAAATGAATTGGAATATATTATATCAACATTACCAATCCACTCATCTTTTACCTCGTGAAAATCCCACTCTATTGTGTTTGGAAATTGAGTTGCCGTATAACTTATCTCAGTACCTATTACCTCTAAGTTTTCTATGTTTTCGAAATATTCGATAATATATTGTTGTTCCAAACCTCTTCTTGTTCCATGACACAATATAGTTTTAGGAGTAACATCTAATTCTTCATTAATAAATTTCATCACATTTTTGAGAGAATTAGGGTCTACCCAAGTCCTATCTAATTTTTTTACATTTGCTTGAATTTGTTTCTTTTTGTATTCATCGTAATCTTTGTACTCATAAATTTCCATTATCCAACTCCTTTCCAAGTTGCACTATTAATAGTATAATAATGTTTTACTACAAGATTAGGATTATATACAATATCATATCCTTTTTCTATCTGGTCATTTGCCCAATACCTATCTTCTTTTCCACTCAACCTTTCATCAAATAAATATGTTTTCAAATGTTCAGTATTAAATACAGAAAATGCATTATGAAAAAAATATCTGTTTTCTGAATCACTCCAATAATTTACTTTTCTTTCATCACCAAAATTTGACCAAAGATATCTTGGTGTTACTTTCTTACCATCCCATATTGGAATCTGTTTACCCCATATCGCACCAATATCATTTAAATCATCTACAACCACTCCACCAAATTTTATAATTTCACAATGTGCAGATATAATCATTGTTATATCACCATCACATTTATTTATACCCATATTAAGAGAACGACCAGGTGAATATAAATTTTTACCAATCGTAAGATATTCTATGTTTAAATAATCAAATGTATTTACTACACGTATTGAATTATCAGTAGATTCATTATCCATTAATACAATTTGTAAGCGATCTCGAATATCCTGTCCAATCTTACCACCACCCAAAAAATCAACAATTGATTGAATACAATGACCTATATATTTTTCTTCATTTCTATTTCTAATTATTACTGAATATTTCATTTAAACCTCAACCCACTTTTTATCCTTATCAAATACTCTTGGTCTATCAGCCTTTGTAACATAAAAATCCAAATCATTTATATCGACATCATATCCTTCTTCAACAAATTCGTTCAATACAAAAAATAAATTTCGGCCACATCTATCTACCATTGTATATCCTTTTTCTGTACCTAACTTTTTTAAAGCCAAAACACTGGCACCATAACTAGCAGACTTCGTATCTCTTATTTTATAATGTTCACTATCCTTTTCCATTACTTTATTTTCAAGAAAACCAAGTTTAGTATTGAATTCTATTTCTACTATCTGAGGTTTCCACTCTAAAGACTTCCATATCCAATAATCTTGTCCATCAACATCTATAACCACAACATCAACTTCTTTAGGTACTTTATATTTCTCAAATAAATCATTTACATTTTCAGGTGTCACAGCTTCCTTATAGACATAATTTTGTAGTAATTTTTTATCATTTATTTCCCACATTACACATTCCCATCCAAACTTTTCAACTAACCACCTAACATTTTGAGTACCTCTTTTCTGCCCAGCACCAAACTCAACTGCAAATTCAGTTCTTGGTTCTATATTTTTAAAAATATATTCTAATAATCCATCTTCACCATCTTGTGCAAAATGATTTATGTGATGTTTTTCCAACTCTTCTAATTCATACCATTTATTCATTTTACACTATCTATAATTTCTTCTAATGTTTCCAATGTAATTGCTTGGTCGGCATCACTAATAGATTCTGGTGGATTAGGATGTGATTCTACTATCAAACCGTCTGCTCCCGCTGCTATTGCTGCTCTTGATATTGCTGGGACAAAGTTTCTATAACCTGTTGAATGACTTGGGTCATAAATAATAGGTATATCACATAACTCTTTAAGTGCTGGAATCATCATCAAATCTGGTGCCCATCTGATTGATGGAAACACATGACGATAAGATGGTGCACCTACTACACCTCTTAAACATATAGCAACTTTCTCATTACCACGAACCAATATTCTCTCTACGGCTCCAAGTATCTCATCTATCGTTCCCCAAGTTCCTCGTTTCAATAGAATTGGAATATCTAACTCACCCAATGCATCTAACAATGTATAGTTCTGAAAGTTACGAGTTCCAACTTGAACTATATCAATACAATCCATACTTAACTCATTGATTTGACTGGCATCCATAATCTCTGAAACTATTGGTAGTCCACTTTCTACACTTGCTATTCTCAAAAATCTTAAACCATTTTCTCTCAATCCTTCTTTCCAACCATTACTACCTACTTCTTCTGTTATTGGATATGTACAAGGTTTATATGCACCACCTCGTAATGCATTAACACCAACTTCTTTCATCTTTAGTGCCCAATCTACAATCATTTCTTCCGACTCTACTGAACACGGCCCTGAAATTATATATGGATTATCATTAAACTTCCATCTATTAGGCTGTAATGAAATATCCAATTTTTTTGCATCTACTAAAGTTTTAATATAATCATTCATTGTTGTCTACTCCTAAGATTCCACATATTGATTTGAAAACAATCTCTCGTTATTCCCTCTGGTAAAACTCTCGGTGGGATAGAATGATAAGATTTATCACTTCTCACAAATCCAACCAATCTATTTGGTTTGAAATCTATTGATTTAAATTTACTAACTCTCTTTGCTTCGTCTTTGGTTAATCTAATAGATGATTTCTTAACTTCCCAAAATCTACCAGCTCTCATTTTATAATCCATTGAATTCTTATCATTATTATACTCAACTTCATGATCTAAAACTTCCCAAAAATCAGTTCCACCTTCTGAATCTTTATTCCATCCATAAGTATCTAAATAAAATAGGTAAGATATAAGTTTTTGTGCACCATCTGGATGTATAAACCACCCAAAATTATTAAATTGAGAACTTAATTTAGTACCCACACTACTATGTAGTACATCCTTTATTAAAATGTTATCTTTAAAAGATTTAGTATCTGAAAATATATCAAGAAAATATATAATACATTCTTCTGAATATATAACTTCTATAAATTCTCTCCAAACTTTACTTAAATCACTAAGTACCCAGTATTCTTTTCTTCCTGTACCACCCCCACCAATAATTGAATTAAATCCCTTTGGCTCATCAGATCTCCAAACTTTAGGGTGTTCTTTTCCTGTCCATATAATTTTATCTTCTGTTTTCAAATGATTAAAATCTTTACATAGTTCTTCAAATACAGATGCATTTAGAAAATTATCAATCACAAAATAATCACCCCACGTATCTCTACTAACTATATTTTTTTTAATATCATTTACAGTATAATTAAAAAATTTACTTACCATTTAATATCCTCTTTCCAAATTCATTAAATTTTTTAATTTCTTATTATTCTTAAACCTCTGTAAGTTATCAATAAATAATTCAATTTGATTTTTCCAATAGTTTTTATCTATATTTGCTATATGTGGTGTCATCAAAACATTATCAAGATTCCACAACTCTGATTCTTTTGGTAGTGGTTCAACATCAAACACATCGAGTCCAGCTCCTGCTATAACCTTATCTTTTAATATTTGTATCAAATCATCTTCTACAACTGTTTTACCTCTACCCAAATTAATAAAATATGAATCAGGCTTCATACATTTGAATAGTTTTGCATCAAACAAATGATTAGTTTTTAGTGTTAAGGGTAATAAATTTATTACAAAATCTGGTCTATTTTTATAAATTGATTCCATCAAATTATCTTTAGTTTGAATAGTGTATACTTTCATATTTAAAGACTTACACATTTTACCTAATTCTTTTCCTATATCCCCATATCCAACTATTAAACATTTAGTATCATTTGGTTCTTTTAAATAATTAATATATTCATCAAAATTTTCTCTATTTAATTTATTTTCATCCTTTAATTTTTGTACGAAATGTAGTCCTTTTGAAAAATAAAGTATAAAGGACATGGCCAGGGATGAAACGGATTTACAAAATATACCTTTACTATTTGTTACAACAATGTCACTATTCAAAACTTCAGGTATTAAAGCTCTGTTTATACCTACCGATGGAAAGTGAATCCATTTCAAATTAGGTAAACTTTTTACATCCTCCCCTACTAATAAGTCTCCAAAATAAATATTTACTGAATCATCATAATCATAAATTATATCAGCACCAATTGATTGTATTTCACTAATTCCCCAATCAGGTATATTAGATAATGAAGTCCTACCATGTAAATCTGTATAAATTTTCATATTGTATAATTTGAATTTTTAACTAATTTATATTTTTCTTTAATATCATCTGTAATTGTAACTCCGACACCAACAACATCGGGTCTTTTTACTTTACCATTTTTTATTTCTAAATTTGTATCCATAATTTCATCGGTTATATCGAGTTTCATCATAGGTATCTCTAAATATTTTATTTTAGGATTGGATAGGGCCATATGTAAATTAGATAATATAGCACAACCACTTCCCCAAACATGAAGTGCAACTTCTTGAAACCTCATATCACAAATATCACTACACTCATCGAAACCACCTGAGTTAGTCACATCAGGTTGAATTACATTTACGGCATCATACACATCATATAGATCGAATTCCATTTTAGAATTAAGAGCTTCTCCCCCTGCAATATTTAAATCCGAGTGAAGTGTGAGATAACTCATTGATTCAATATCGGCAGGATGTAATGGTTCTTCCCACCAAAATGGTTCATAATTTTTTAATTCTTTTTCTATAGATAAAACTTTTTTCAAATCCCAAGGTGGTATTATTGTTCCCATTATAGAATCTATCATTAATTTTTTATTACCAAGTTCTTTTTTTGCAACTTCAACTCTTTTCATATCGGTATTAAAATCTTGATATCCAATTCTCATCTTATAAGACTTATATCCTAAATCAATAATTGAACTAACATCATCTTTAATTTCATCAACTGAATATGTAGATGAACCATTACTTGCATAAGCTTTTATATCTTTTTTTGGTTTTTTTGAAAGTAATTTATATATTGGTTTATTTTCTTTTTTACCAATTATATCATATAAGGCAACATTTATTGCACTACTAATACTTGCTAAAAGACCATTTCTACCAACGTAAGGAATACTAAATATTTTATTATGTACTTGTCTCGTATCTACATCCATACCGATTAAAAACTGACTTAAATATTCTATCACACTACTCATTAATTCCGCACAATAAACTCCTGCATACGATTCACCATATCCAATAATACCACACTCGGTATGAACTTCTACAATTCCAATATTTTTTAAACCATTACTATTTAAATAACCTAAATAGGAAGAATTTTGAAATGGTGATGATAAACCATAACCCAATAACTTTTTAATTTTCACTCTCACTCCACCTATATAATAATTTACAAATATGTTTAAATCTTTTTAATCTCGCTTCTATTGTACTACCACCCAAATGTGGTGTTATAAATAAATTGTCATGTGATTTAAAATATTCAATTACCAAATTATAATCCTCTGTTTTAGTTCTCTCACCGTTTAATACATCAATACCAGCAGAAGATATTTCCTCATTTTCAAGTGCCTGAATTAAGTTAAGTTGATTTACAACTTCTCCTCTTGAAGTATTAATAAAAATACAAGTATCTTTCATTTTATCAAATTGATTTTTAGAAAACATATTTTCTGTTTCTTCCGTTAAATTAACATGAACGGAAATTATATCTGAGATTAATAATAATTCATCCAAAGTATTACATTGTTTGATTTGTGGGTCATTAACAATTTTATATGGATCATAACATATCAAGTTCATTCCAAATGCTTTACAATAATTTGACATTATAGTTCCAACTGCACCCATACCAACTATACCAATTGTTTTATTGTGTAATTCATTTCCTATATGTTTATTTGGATTCCAATTATCATTTCTAACATCGTCTATTGCAGTAACAAAATTTCTTGATAAATTTATTATATGAGTAAAGGCTATTTCTGCAGGAGAATAAATTGTTTTTGTTAATTCATACTCACCCGCTAAACTAATCACTTTGACATTTTTACTATCAAAAAAATCTACATCAATATGTTCTATTCCTACTGATGGTGATGCGATTATTTTTAATTTTGATTCTTTTCTCCACACACTTTGATTAAAACTTAGATTAGTGGGTACAACAATTATATCATAATCATTTATAACATCTTTTAATTCACCTTGAATCAAATCAAAATTATAATCTACATGACCAAGTAATGTTAAAGATTGTTTTACATCAGACAAATCATCACACTTTGAAATTGACAGTACTTTATATGAAGATTTTTTAACATTTAATTCACCTCGATTCCTCATGTCCATCATTATTTTTGCAGTTAATAAATCTTGTGGTTCATCAATATTACAAACCCTTTCCGCTGGCATAATATATGGAATACTGACCTTTCCTCTTCTGTTTCCTTCATCAATTAAAACGTGTCTTTTCATAGCGTAAACTGAGCCACATCTTATATAAGCTGGTGGTGTTAAATCTTGTCTTAATGATTCTAATACTTCATTTGTACCTGGCCAATCTTGTAATTCACCATCAACTATTTGTTTAATTCTATCAGGATGACCATCCCAAACTCTTGTTACTGCTACAACAGTATCTGCCTTTTCAGTTTCATGTAATATTTCAATACATTTATCAAGGTCATCAACAATTTTGAATGGATTTGAATTCATAAAATCAACTATGTAATCATATTTTCCATTTGAATATTCTTCATACTTTAATGTTGTCCATTTTGATGCGTCAGCTGCCGTTGCATCTTTTGTTGAATATTTTTTATCTCTCAAAAATGGAACTGAAACTCCTGCTTTTTCTGATATTAATGCATATTTTAATGAATCAGTTGATACACAAACAGAATCTGCATATTTACTTTTTAAAGCTTCTGTAACTGAATACCATAATACAGGATGTCCACCAACATCTGCTATATTTTTATCCTTTACACTTGTTGAACCAGCTCTGGCCAATATGTTTATTAAAATCTTCTTGTTACCAATCATAATATACTCATTTAAGATAAGATCTACAAACTTGAAAATCAGTAAGGTCACTAAATGCCAATTCAGTATTATCAGGTAGTAATCCTAACTCTGTGAGATGCCATTTTGCTAACATATGATTAGATATACCTTGAAATGTAGGACAACCTTCAACTAAATAACGATTAATGTTATTGTAAAGTTTCGAAAATTCATTCATATTCTTACTATTAGAAAAAAACCATAAATCACTAATTTCATTATATGAGTAATAATATGGCCAACCCCAATTTGCCCCACCTTTTGTAAGACGTGGAATATAAAATTTACTGTTATCAAAATTTTCAAACACAACATCAGTTGTCCAGACTACATCAAATCTTGACTGTATTACAAAATCATATTCAAAATTATTTTCCAACTCATAGTCTTTCTTTAACTTTATTGCCTCTCTAATACTATACCACTTACTATAATGTGCCTGTACTCTTGGAGTATTAGAAGGTATTATATCCGTAAAAATTTTTTGTACTTCTGTGATATATAATTTTGGATTATATTTCTCAACTAGCTGATTTTCAAGTTCTATTTCCCATGTATGAAAAAATACATCAACATCATTTTTACTCAACATATGTTTGTTAAAATATTTTGCACAAGTTTCTAAAACTTCATCAGTTCCGCCCCCTTTATCCCAAGACTTTCCTGATTTACTGCCTACTAAACCAGTTAAACAAAGTGCTACCTTCACAATGGAAACTCCATGCCCGTATATAATTCAAATTGTTTAGATGCCTGTAGTCTTGCCAATTCTCTACCTGTTTCTGTTTCTACTAAACAATTAATAAAATCATTTGACTTATCTATCATATCTGTTATATCTACAGGAGTACAATTATAAACTACCGAATCTCTTATATCATGTAACTCATTCCAATTTTCTCTTGTCACACTCTCCACACTAAACCTACAATCTTCGGCCGCCCATGTAACTGCTCTAGCATATCCACCTTCACCTACAATGTATAACTTTTTCCGATTATCATACCTATCTAAAAAAATAGTAGCAGCATATGAATCTGTATTATAGGCAGTCAAACGGCCGTTGGTATTTAGAACTGTATTTGCCGATCCTATCTCTCTAACAGAATCTTTCTTATCATGAACATATTTCAATACTTTTACTTTATATGGCATAGTAACAGCAAACCCCTTAATACCTAAAGTTAAAACTGACTTTACAGCATCCTCAATGTTATCTACTGAAAATGATTTGTATATCTTATTCAATCCATAATAATAGAATGCAGTGTTCATCATCTGACAACCAGTATTACCAGCCTTCTCAGCAAATGAACAATATATTTCTGTATCTTTATCTATCCACTGATTCACTTAAAACCTTTTTAGCAATCTGACCTGAACTCAAACCATACTTTTCATATAAATCTACGGGAGGTGCTGATTCAGGGAAAACATCGTTCAATCCAATCCTTGTGAGTTTTTTTGGATACTCATCTGTTAAAACTTCAGAAACTGCAGAACCTAATCCACCAACAATAGAATGATCTTCAACTGTAAATAGATGTTTAGTTTCTTTAGCACATTTAATTATTATATCTTTATCTATGGGTTTCAATGTTGAAAAGTGTACAACTCTAATACTACTGTAAGATGTATTATTCTCTATCAGTTTAACAGCTTCAAGTACTTCACTTAATATACATCCAGTAGAAAATAAAGTTATATTTTTCATTTTAAAAGTTCCCTCTTTTACTATCTGCCCCTTACCAAACTCAAATGGTATATCAATATCTTCAACTGGTTGTCTACCCAATCTCAAATAATGTGGTGAATCCAAATCTGTTTCACATAAATACTCAATAACCCTTATGGTTTCAGAATAAGATGCTGGATTTAATATTTTCATATTAGGTAAGGCCCTCATAATACTAACATCTTCTAATCCCATCTGAGTTACCCCGTCCTTACCAATGGCCATACCAACGTGAGTACCTACTATAACAACGGGACGATTTGAATATGCTAAACTACATCTAATAATATCATATCGTCCAGTAATAAACGAACCAAATGAAGCTAAAAAAACTTTATAACCATATTCAGATAATCCTGAAGATATTCCTATCATATTGGCTTCTGCTATTCCTATTTGAAAAAATCTATCAGGATGTTTTTCTTTGAAACTTGCTATCTTTGTAGCCTTACCCAAGTCCGCGTCTAACGCAACTATGTTATCATACTTATCACCCATTAAAGGTAAGTGATTTCCAAATGCTTCTCTTGTAGCTTTCATATTAAACTCCTAACTCTTTCATTGCAATTTCATATTCTTCATCAGTAGGAACTTTACAGTGCCAATCAGGGTGTTCCATGAAAGAAACACCTTTACCCTTTATTGTATCTAAAATTAAACACAGGGGTTTAGATTGTCTAAATGATAACTGATTTCTTATATCGGCCATACTATGACCATTAATCAATCTTGTATCCCACCCAAATGAAGATATTCTTTCTTGTAAATTATCATACATAATAGTGACATCTTTTGAATATCCATCATTTTGTCCTTTATTCCAATCAACAATACAAACTAAGTTTGTTAATTTTGTTTTAGGATAATACATAAGAGATTCCCAAACTTGACCTTCTTGTAACTCACCATCACCTAACACACAAAATACCGTTCCATCTTCATCTCTCAAGTTTTTACCAAGTGAATGTCCAATTGCAATACTCAATCCTTGTCCTAACGAACCTGTTGTAGCATCTAAAATAGGTAATCGTTCTTTATCAGGATGTCCTTGTAGTGGTGAATCTATTTCTCTAAACAAATCTAATTCTTCATCTGTTATTTGTCCTAACTCATGTAACACTGCATATATAATAGGAACTGCATGTCCTTTAGATAAAATCAATTTATCTTTGCCACCAATATCATAATCTTCATACAACACACAAGTTAATTCTGCCATAGAAAATGCTCCACCAATATGGCCTGATTGTTTATCACGAACCATATCTATAACTTTTTTTCTTAATACATTAGGATTGATTTTCATTATATACTTTCTCCTTCAATAACCCCACAGAGATATGTGTTATCTTTGACAATATATCTTCAAAGTGAAAGTTATTATTGTTACCGCCTGTTTGTCCAGGAAACTCTGATGTACCTTCAAGTGATATAGTTAAATCTGCGAACTCGTTACAATTATTGGTTGAGTTTCTTGTAACCAATATAGTTTTCATTCCTCGTTCCTTGGCTACTCTAAACGCCTCCAATACATTTTTTGAATTACCAGATCCAGACATTCCAAAAAGAATATCCCCCTCAACACCTTGATACTTTAATTGTTCACTAAAAATAAACCTAAATCCCAAATCATTACTAACTCCAGTTATAGTTGCTTGGTCACTACATAAACTAACACACTTAAATTTATTTCTTGGTATTGTTTGTACTCCCTTATCTTCTGATACAAATGGATGCATATTCATATCCACTACCAAGTTCTGTACTGAGGCTACATTACCACCATTACCACAAGCAAATACCGTTTGTTCATTCTCATATGCTTCAAACATCATATCAACAAACTGAACTATTTTCGTAGTTGGTATTTTATCAAATGCATTTGTTGATTCTTCTTTATATAACTCTACTAATTTTCCTTTATTCATCATCTTTTTCCTTGTTTAAAAACTTTGCTAATAAATATTTCCCATATAAAAATAAAAAATTACCATACTTTCCATCTTTAAAATTATCATACAATGTACAAATATTAAAATATTGTAAAATTCCCAAAAGTTCTACATTATTCCAATCATAATTATTGTCATCACAAAACTCTTTAAAAATATCCATAAAATAAACCAAATTACTTTTAACATAAAACTCAATACTGACACTACTCCCAGCACTACTATAACTGAACATATCCTTTAATATACTCTGACCGTTAATCATAATTGCATGATATAATTTTGCCAAATCATAATAAACATCACCAATCTCTACACTATTACCAAACCTTTGTCTCCAATCTATCAATACAAACTTATCTTTTCGTTTATCATATATAATATTTTCTGGTTGTAAGTCTCCATGAAAATAAGATGGTATTACATTTTGATAAAATTCTGTCCAATTAATTTTATCTAACATAACTTCTATAGGTTCTACCTCAACCCCATTAATATTAGTAACCATATCTAAACTTGTACCAGATAATGACTTTACTCTTTCCTTAGTTTTTATTTCATACATTTGAATACAATCATCTATAAAAGTATCAGTAACTTCTTGTTTTATAAATAAATTTTCTTGACAATTATCTAAAAAATTTCTCATAATAGATTCATCTGTAATATTTGAAAACAATTCTCCTTGAACATAATCATAAGAATACATATTTTTATTTACAACCGATACTTCTGGACAAGTACCATTTAAATATTTAGTTCTTTCTATTCGTTGTTTGGATTTCTCTGAATCATCAAAATATTTAACAACCTTTCCGTTATCTACAAAAATAACCTCATCACTCTTATTTGCTACAACATCATTAGAAAATACTCTCTGTGTACTTGCGTATGACTCATTGTTACCAGTATCATACCAAATGAAATTAATCAATTTCATGTGTTCTAAACCATCAAATCCATGAATCACTTGATATTCATCTTTTATTATTTTATGTTTTTCTAATGAATCCCAAAATAATTTATACTCGTAAATACCTGCCATTCCAATATAGGCAGTGTCACCGACTCCGTAATATAAGTTATCAAGATATTTACTACCTTCAACCAAACAATAGTTCAAAGAATCATCTGTATCAACTGGTGCTATACCTAACCAATTTTCATCAATAGACATTAAATTAATATCATCACCAACCAATGTATCTACAGAAGTAAAAACAAAAGGTTCTTGTAGTTCATCCTTACAACATAATAAACTATAACCTGGTCCCGAACCAACACCATCAAAATTATCAACATCCACATAAGTAATATTTTTATCTGAATGAACCAAATTCATATATGTTTTAATCTGTTCTGACTTGTACCCAACTGCTATTACTATTTCCACATCACTTAACCTATCGATTATATGTGATATTACTGGTTTGTTCTCCAAAGGAAGAAGTGCTTTATGCAGACCAACTATATTGTTGTTTCTTGTCCCTCTACCAGCAGCCAATATACAGAATTTTTTCATTAGTTTCCTTCATGTTCTGTTTCTATTTTACCACTACCTCTATCTGAATCATCTGCAAATCTAATACAATCATTCAAATGGGCAGTAGAACATTCTAATGCTGTATAATCAGTTGTTGCTATAACTCTATGTTTAGTTTTTAATGGAACACACCAACCGTCTCCAACCTTATATGTTCTCGATTCCATTGTACCATCATCTTTTTCTAACAATACTTCAGCCTCACCTTCAATAACATAATTCGTTTCAATCTTTTTTTCATGCCATTGTAAACTACTCTGATATCCCTTGTTCATATGAATCAATTTGTAAGCATAATATTCATTGAGTTCCAACCAAAGTTCATAACCCCAAGGCTTCTCCACTCTGTATGAACTAATATCTAATCGGTGAGATTTATTCTCATCTATCTTATCTTTATATTCTTCAAGTGCCTCTCGTACCCAATCATCTTTTATATGTTCATATTTTGACATCTTTAACTCCTTCATTCCTTGTTACATTAATTGCGAAAGCAGTATCTTCTGTTCTACCCACTTTTCTATCATTTATAAGTATTCTATCACCACCACCAAAACCCATAATTAATTGATCATAAAGAATTCCAGCCCTTTGTAATTGTTTAATTGTGGATTCTCTGGCACTTTCTTTTCTACCAGTAGTAATAACTAAATGATATCTATTAACATCAATTTTATATAAAAACTCTTTTACTCCAGGTAGTACTTCTAATCTATAATCTGGATTCTGTATTTTTGCTACATCTGTAGGGTGTTTTGTAAGAGTACCATCTAAATCACAAAATATAGTTTTTGGTACATTATTTTTCATTTTCTTTCCTGCTCCACTTTTTCATATATTGTTTTCATAATAGCATTTCACCTTCTACTATATTACTACCTATTGGAAATTGTCTTTGTATTGAAATACAGTCTGAATATCTAACTATACATTGAGTAGTCCCACATTGTATTCCAACATTAACTTTTGCCTTAGATTTAATGTATAGTTGAATTCTTATATCCATATGCTGCATATCTAATCTTTTATCAAATATGAATCCGAGTTCTTCTATTGGTTTATAACTCCAATAAAAATATGGATAATCATTCTGGTGTAATAATACTGTAAGTTTTTCATGATGTTTTTGAAAAGTCTTAGAATTAAATATTTTATCGTCCTGTCCAAATCTATCAGAAACTAAAAGACAGGCAAAATCACTGTCATCGGCGGCCTCATGGATGATATCATCCCCTAACTTCTTTTCCTCATCTGTCCAATACATTTCTGGTACACAATCACTCATTTCTTCTTCTGTGAATTGCCAGAACTCTAACATTTGTTTAACAAGTGAAATATCAGTATTATCATTATCGTATATTCTATAATGGTCATGAAATACTTCACCATCTATCTCATCAACAAACTCATCTACATATGAATTATTATCAAATATCACATGAACATTATTGTGGTCTTGACCAAATAATTTTCTTAGAAGTTTTTTAGTTGGAACATACACCCTACAATCAGGATACTTTTCTTTAAGTAATCGTGGCATTGCTGATAAAATTCCCCAATCTCCAATTCCATGGCAAGTTCTCATAACCATAAATTCACGAATATCTAAATATTCATCAGGTATTCTTAATCTTTCTAATTTTTCAAAACCTAAATTTTCTACTTCATTAATTGGATAGAGTTTATTATCTACGATTCTCCAAAATGTTTTAAGTGGTATATTCCTATACTTACAAATAACCCCTTCTTCTGCTTTCAATATTTTACCTGGACGGCAATCTGAACCTTTTTCTTCTCCAACATACTTAATCATATCAAATGTTGGATGTTCAGCCACGTATTGATCAACTGCTTCCTTCACATATCCATCTGGACGGGGTGGTTTTGGTAATCCATAATCATCGAATACTAATATTAATTCTTCGTTTGGTTTAACTAATTGTAGTGACTTTTGTATATCATGTATTACATTTGGATAATCATGAACACAATCAATAAAAACTACATCTATATCTTCAAAATTCCAATCCGACTGATAAACATCTTTTTGAAGAAATTCAATATTATCTCTATCTTTATTTACATCTTCTGCAAATTTCAATAAATCCCAATCGTTTTCACAAGTTATAACATTTTTAAATAAGAAACTCAATATTCTTGTTGTGTATCCTTTATTTGTTCCTATCTCTAAACAAGTTTTATCTTGATAATCTTTTTCAAAAAATTCAATTAAATCTCTTTTAAACTTTAAAGATGTTGTATCTGTATCTTGTCTTTTATCAGGAATACCTTTTAAAATTTCATTTTGATTCATCTATATATCTACCACTTCTGGAATTGTTCCATAACCTTTCATACACATAATATAAAATTGCTCCAGTAATATTCATTGATATGGCATTATATAAAGGTGAATCTGTAAAGTACATTGCCAAAATAATATAACTATTAATTACTGCTACGATTCTCCAACCAATAGATTTCCTTACTGACCTTTCACGAGTTTCTTTAAACATTAAATACTTCCTGTTTTGTCAAATCAATACAATTATATGAACCCCCAGAATCTTCATTTTCTTTTGGAGTATGACTCATTAAAATCAATCCTCTGGCCGCATCTTCAGGTGTCATATACATATTATAACCGATACATCCAAACTCATCTTCAATATATGAAATGTCGTTATGTCTACCTTCATATCTCATCATCTTAAACCAATCAACAGCGTATTTATCATTAGTCAATATCATACCACCTTTACCAATAGGTATTCTTTTCTTTAACCCAAATGAAACTGTCTGATAACCATCATCTGCTTCATACATCCCCTCTGTCCACCTCGTTGCTCCATCATAAGTTAAAAGTGGTTTTAATTGATAAACTCCACTCCACTCTATATCCTCAAACTTAACTTTATATCCAGCATGTATAATGGCCATTGGAACAGAACAATAAGTTCTCGATGGAATTGTAACTTCTTCGGGGAACATTCTCATTCCATGATATTGTTTCCACATATACTTTAAACATAAAAATAAACCATTAGTAGAATTATCTATTGCTATACCATACTTACATCCTGCAAATTTAGCAACCTCTTGTTCAAACATTTCAACTACATCCCACGGATCCTTCCAATCATAACCATATTCTCTTACTTGGTCGAGTTCTGGTCGTTGAAACTTTTTTGGAACTTTACCTATTGGCCATATTTTATAACCCATCTACCAACTCACTTCCCAATCATCAAATTCTTCAGCTATACAATCTACTTTATAATCTTTTCTTCCATCATCTCTAAGTTGGTCTTGTATAATATTTTTAGCAGTATTTCTAATTCCATTTAGTCCGTGAGTTAGTCCAAGATTACCATCCCCTTCACCTGCTCTGTATTTAGTTTCATTATGCCAAATGTGTAAGTTCATCTGTGCCAATACTATAATAGCACGAATCATTTTACCATCTAAACCTAACTCATCTAAATCATGAACTATGTCTTTGATTTCTTGGGCGTATTCTTCTTTATGTTCAGGTATAAAGACTTCCTTTAACTGAACGATAGAAAGTCTATCTATTAATTCACTAATTGTTGGTAAGTATTTTCTCATATAACTGATTTTGTTGTTCTTGTTTATCTATTGTTTTGTGGTGATATAACGATAATTCTTCTTGTGGTGGTAAATGTGCATAAGTTTTACATCCCCAAATGTGTTCATGAACTGGTTTTACCCATCTTATCTTTTCATCATTACGAAATACTCGTGCTTGATAATCTGGATAATTCACCCAACCTTTATCACTAACTCTCCATCCCCACTTCATACGATGTTCTTCAGTAAATCCTTCAACTGTATTTACTCGTGGGACCCACACCAAATCAACATCATTTGTTTCTAACATCTCTGGTAAAATACCAACGAGATTCTCGTGTGGAATCTCGTCTGCATCTATGTGAAAAATATAATCTCCACTACTATTTTCTATTACTGAATTCTTTTGGGCTGAAAAATCACCTTCTAATTTTCGTTGGTATATTTTAATCATCTTTAAATGAGCATATTGTTGTGACCAACTATCTAAAACAAATCTAACTCCATCATCTTCACCATCAACACAAATAACTATCTCATCTTCTTCTTGTGTTTTATGAATGAGAAATTCTAATAACTTATTTAATTCATCTGCCTCATTATGAACTGTGATACCATAACTAATTTTCATTCTAAACCCTGTTGTTCCTTCATCAATTTTATTTTGTCTTTTGGAAGTTTTATTGGTTCTAAAAATACTCCCTTTACTTTTGCAATTTCCCAAAGATAACTTCTATATCTTACAAGTTTTCCTGTTCCACCCATCAATAGTTTTTTTAATACTCTCTGTTTTGCTCCTCGTGCCCCAATAAGGTTAGCTGGCAAATTTACTCTATAAATTTCATTTTCTAAATCAACAATCTCAACATCTCCTATCTTATTTAATACTTTCCAAGTTTGTGCAAAACTTGTAAGAACTCTTATATTAGATTGTTCTAATTTAAGACCATTTATATAAAATTTTTTAGTTCCATCTTTTAAGGTATTTGGAAATTTTGGATTTAAAATTAAAACTGTTTGCATTCTTGGTTTTTTTGTCGGATCGATTGGTTGATATCTAAATGAAACAATATCACCTGGTTGAACTTTTCCCCAAGAATATGCTATTTTAGACATTTGGTAAATCCATTGTTATGCCCATTTTTTTACAGGCCTCAAGAAATTCATACTGACCATAAGTTGTAGCATTATCTATATCTAATTTCTCAGTATAAAATTCTCCATCCTTATCTGGAATTGGATAATCTTTCTGCTCTTTTTTTGGTACTTCTACAACTTCTGCATATTTCCAAACCCAATGTTCTACATTACCTTCAGGAAATATAATACCTTTTGGACCCATATTAACTACTGATGGATACCAATAAATCTGTCTTTCTTCATCAAGAAATTTTAAATCATTAACAAGTTGAGATGTATTTTCTACTTTATCCAAATTTTCTTCTGTATAATGTGAACTACTCATAAACCCACAATTAAAACACATATATGATTTAAATTTTTCTTGAGTATCCTCAAAACAAGTATCTGAATCATAACATATTGGACAATCTATTACTCTTTCCATATTACGCCCTTTTTAATTTTGGTAATTCAAGTTTTGGTTTTTCTTTTACTGAACCAATCTTTTTAAGTTTTGGAAGATTCAACTCAACTTTTTGTGGTTTTTCATATATTGGTAAATGTTTATCAAGTATTTCTTCAAACCTCTTAGTCATCATATCAAGTGAAAATTTAGTACTATTTATTATTGCTAATCTCTTTGCCTTAACTATATGTTTACTATAATTATCAAATACATCCTTTAACATCTTAGATGCATAATTATAATTTACAACAAACCACTTACTCCCTTTTACAAATATATTCTTTGGAAATGATTCCTTTTTTACATCATTAAGACTTCCAGGTAACATTACAGCATTTTTGTCATTCAAAAAATCAACATGACCACTCCAATTTGGAGCCATAACTGGTTTCTCACTCAATGATGCTTCAAGTAATGGACGACCAAAACCCTCTCCGTGTGTGAATGAAACATGAGATTTAACTTTTGGATGATTATACAAACCATTCATTTCTTCATCTTCTAAATCACCATGTAATACATAAATATTTGGAAGTTTACCTTCAACAGTATTTTTAATCTCCTTTATCTTTTTAAGTATATCTTCTCTGTCTAAAATACAAGGTGTTGCTCCTGATGTTTTAAGAATAAGAGCTGGTTGTTTCTTTTGATTCTTAAATGTTTCTAAGAATGTTTTTATCAACATACCAAGGTCTTTCCTGTCTTGTCCAAGACCACCCTGTAACCAATGTCCTACAAATAAGAAACAGAAATCTTCTTTAATACCTTTAAGTTCATCAACCAAATCTTTAGAAAACTCTTTGGTTGGTTTATATATTTCTGTATCTGCCCCCTCAAATAAAACTTCTATTGGTTTTTCATTTTGTATTGTTCCAATTTTTTGTTTTGTGTTTTGGTCATGTTTATCAAATTGAGTTTTAGATAAACTCTCTTTAATAAAATTAGCAGGAACTATATTCAAATCCATTCTATTCAGTCCCTCTATCCATTCAGGAGGACAAACAGTAGTTTCTACTCCGGCAGTAATTCCTATATTATATTTCCCCATGGCCTGAAACTCATTTGGTACTACAATATGAAAATGGATATCTGGTTGTCTATCCATATTTGGATCACTAAGTAACCTTTCTATAATAGGTTTATCATATGGGTTTTTCTCATTAAGTGCATCTTGTGGTGTTCCGCCCCAACGGACTGGCCAAATTTTTACATCAAACCTATCCATTGTAATTAAAGACCTACATATATCTCTACTATGTGAACCATAACCACTTCGAGTGCCTACGGGTGCTGTTACTAACACTAATGGTTTCATTTATACCTCTCTATTTTGGAAATGCTGGTGATAACAACTTTTTAAAACCTGCAATAACTTTATTCCAAAAAATATCTTCTGAACCTCTAAAGTTACCTACAATATTTTTTCTACGGTCAGTCGGTCTACGTCTTACTTTTCGTTTCGCTGAATATTTAGTCGTTGTTGTTTTCTTTTTTGCTCTTGGCATTTTATTCTCCTTATGCTTTATATAATGTAAATCGTTTTCGTGGTGTCCACTTCTCAAATCCTACTTCCATATCATGTATAAATCTTTCACACATCAATTTAGCAGACATTCCAATTTCTTCTTTTAACATCCACTCTCTACCTTTTAATCCTATTTCTCTTCGTTCTTCTTTTGGTGTATCATACCATTCTTTAAATCTATCCGCTACATCATCCCATCTACACCTATCGTCAAAAATATATGGTGTTGGTATTGAACCTTGTACTGAACGATTAGATGGCCAAACTGGTTTTACCCATTCACCATAAGTAAGGTCTGGATTATCTTTCCATTTTCTATCATCATGGAATGAATGTATCTCATCATAATCTTCATGTGTAACGTGTTTACCTTTTAACTTAAACCCACATTGGTCTTGCATCCCACCTGTAACATTTACAACCATCGGAGTTCCTGCCATTAAAGCCTCTGCAGTTCCTAATCCAAATCCCTCGTTAGATGCCATATTAACTTGAACATCTGCTATATTATATAAATAATTAAGTTCCTTATCATCTAATTTTTGATGTGAAAAAATAACATCATAATCAGAACAAAGTTCTTTTACTACTACTGGTAAATCAGTTCCATTTTGGTCAATAGGTTGTGTATGCATAACCAAAACACATTTATCTGCTTTCTCTTTTGGTAACATATCACAGAATGTTTTGTATGCTAAAATAACATCACTCGGAACTTTTCTACGAATGTTTCTGTTGTTCCAAAATACTATAAAATCTTTATCTTTCCTATGCAACATCGATTTTCTATATTCTTGTAAATTATGCCACTCTTCTACTTCCAACTCACCAATCGGATGAAACTTATCTTCTGGAATACCATGTGGAATGTATGTACAATCCCAATCAGTTCTTGGTTTCCCTACTGCTGCATCTTTAACCATTGCAACCGTCTGCTTAGATATATTCATAATCAAATCACAAGACTCGTAAAAGAACTCGTTGTATCTTGGTGTTGGTCTATCATCCCAAATATTATAATAAAAAATAGGAATATGTTGTCTTATTTCATGTTCCATCTGATACAACCAAACCCAAAATCTTGGGTCGGTATAGTGCATAATCGCATCTGGTTGTTCTACATTCATTATTGTCCTAAGTATTTCTTGATTTCCATAACCACTTATTGGATATATTTTAAGATATGCATCTTCAACTCCAGTTTCTTTACGAATTGAATCGTTCATATCCACTACTTTACCTTCTTCAGGATGTTTTATTGCACCACCAACTTGTACCCAATCGTATTTATCAAGTGTACCTAATACAAAATTTTTGGAAACTGTACCAACTCCTGATGACATTCTTAAATCATCAGAGAGTAACATAATTTTCTTTTTAGACATATAACCCTCTTTGTTATAATTATTTAAAAATTACTACCACTAATATGCAAATCATCATACTCCACAATAGACTCTTTATAATCTTCATCTTTTATATATCTGTCCATTGACCTATTTACTAACTTCTGTAAAGTAAATTCTTCACTTAAAGCTACACCTTTAAATTTCTTATATAAATCAGTTATAATCTTAACCGAGGTTAGCTTTGTATCACTTCTCATCTTAATCTCCATATATATGTATATATAAATATTAAATCAGTCTAAAATCACAACTTTTTTCTTCATTTTTTGTGCATGACTGATAGTATCTAATGTGCCGTTTGATTTATACCCATCTGGTATAAATGCAACTAAATAATCACTATATTCAGCTATTTCTTTGTTCCTGTCAAAATAATTAGTGACACGATAAGGTTTTCCGTATTCTTTTCTATCTAAAATACAATGTTGATTATAAGTGTAATGTTTTGGTGGAAATTCTACATATTTCATATCAAATTCGAGTGCGAACTTCTTTGCGTATCCATCTGCCCCCTTTGATTGACCACCACTCACTACTTCAACATCATCCCCAAACTTTTCCTTTAAACTATAAACAAACTCTTTAACTTTAAGTTTATTCGTATATATACGAGCACCTACTATACCTACTTTTTTCATTCTATTTAATCCTCATAATCATTTCGTTTTTGTTTTCTCTTTGGTGGTCTATCCTCTCTGGATGGTTTCGGTGAAGTAACAAATTTTAAACAATCTCTAAATTGTTCTAATCCTTTTAACACTCCACTAAGTCTCCATCCATTCTCATGTATATATTGAAATCTACAAGGATACTTTACGTCCTTATCTTCATCATGTACAATATTATACCAAGTAAATTGAGCATGGTCTGCAACTCTATTTGGTCGTATTGTAGTTTTGTAGTGAAGTATACTTTCATATTTTTTTATAAATGATTTTAATTCAGCCGGTTTTACCTCTCCTTCATCATACCACAACTGAAGTTTAAAACCGTGTATTTTATAAATATCATGAATTTTATCCACTACTAATGATTCCAAGGGATCATTTAAAAAATCTGAAAGTTTTAGTCTTAGCGCGTAAATTGCTCCATTCATACTCTTACTCCATTCTTATCACATAACTTTGGTTTATCCCTATAATCACACCACCTACAATTTTTCTTTGAAGGTAGTTTATTATAAATATGGTCAGTTCGATATTCTCCTTCGTCTGTAAAACAATCATCTATAAAATTTTTAAGTCTTAAATTTACTTTATTTATAGATGGTTTACCATTTGCTGGTGAAAATGTTTGTATTCTTTTTTGTGGAAAATCTGTATTCTCCCACAATTTTCTTTTAACTATAAAATATTCGACTTCAATTCTATCTAATGGTACATCAAACTGTTTAGAATAAAACTGTTTATATAATAACAACTGGTCTGTTTTATTCTTATCTACCTTTTGATATTTATTCCATCCGTGAGTTGCTGTTTTTATATCAATAATCTTAATTCGATTTCTAACAGTATCTTTTATAATTAAATCAATAAAACCTCTAAACTTAATATTCTTATCCATACCATAATCAAGTTCCGTTTCAATACCAAGTAACTCGTACCCTCTCTTACTAAAATACATATTTCGTTTCTTCTTAAAGAAATCTATTATTTTTACTCCGTCTGCATAAAACTCTACCATTTGATCTTTAGTACAAAACTCTATCCCACCATTTTCTTTTACAATTTCTAAAAAGTTTGTCTTTAATCTATCTTCCAACATCTCATCTAAATAAAGTTGGTCGGCCTCCTTAATACTTTTTGTATACATTACTCTCAAATATTCTTGTAGAACTTCGTGCATACTCGTTCCAAATAAAGTATGTATATTATCAGTAAATACTGATAGTCTATCTACATATGAAAGTTTCCACATATAAGGACATTTGTCCCATTGTGAAAATTGGCTATACGATATTGATTTTCTTTTAGACAAGGTAGATCTTACGAATTTTTAATGTAAAAGTCAAGACAATTTTTCCTTAACTGTTTCTTTTGGTAGTGCCCCTACAAACCTATCTACTTCTACTCCATTTTCTTCAATCACCGTAGTCGGAACTGAACTAATTCCATATTGACTTGGTAAACTTCGTTCTTGGTCTACATCAAGTATTGTTATATTGTATCCTTCACTTATCAACTCTAAAATAATAGGTTTGAAGGCCTTACAAGGACCACACCACGTGGCTGTGAAATATTTTGCTGTTTTCATTACTTACCTCTTATTCTTTTAATGTTCCAATGCGGG
>Ga0208113_1000249_pt1 | contig 27506 bp, 25 predicted proteins | sample Knorr_S7_td_NADW_FD_185598 | JGI IMG/M metagenome (GOLD analysis project Ga0208113, IMG submission 185598) | Marine microbial communities from Southern Atlantic Ocean transect - Knorr_S7_td_NADW_ad_2505m_LV_A (SPAdes) (version 2) | ecosystem: Environmental > Aquatic > Marine > Oceanic | place...
CCTCCACCTACATGAAGACCAATTCTATGTTTGCCGTCATCACCTGCACCAACAGTAGGAGCAACATTGACAGGTACACCAAAGAATTTCTTTGATAATAATTCTCCAGTGTCGCTATCTAACATGTAGAGATTTCCATCACTTGCATATGCATAGACAACACCACCTGTTACTAGAATGCCTCCTCTAAATGCACCAGGTTCTATAAAGAATTCCCAAGCTGTTTCGCCAGTATGTACATCAACTGCAAATACAGTTACATTTCGTTCTTCAGCGCCATAGTAAACTGCTCGTCCATTGTTACCAAAGTCTCGGACATTGTTAATTGTAAGATTTCGCGGAGCGTTATGTGCTGCGAAATATACATGTTTTCCATCATATGCAATGTCAGATTCTATACAGTGAGTGTAACAGATTGTCCTTACTGGAGTGTCTTTTGGTTGATGCATCCAATCTTTGTTCATGTGTTCAAAGACCATGTTACAACATGCGTCCTTTCCTGTAGGATCATTATTTTTATCAACACCATAATTCATTTCGACATCTCTTCGAATGTTTGGCGGGTCATATACCCATACTGGTTCACCAGTAGCTGCATCCAATGCATAAACTATACCATTTTTACATGCTTTGATTAAGACTTTAGTTCCTGCGGATTTGCCAATTATTCCACCCCAAGAACAATCCATGTCCCAGAGATCGTGTGGATTTGTAGCAAACCACCATACCAATTCACCAGTTGCTGAATCAATCGCAATGATACCACTGCCATGGAGATTTGGTCCAAATTTGAAAGTGGAATTAGGATAAGGTCCGATATCACCGGTTCCCAAATAAATAATACCTGTTTCAGCGTCTATTGGCATGTTACCCCAAACTGGAGAAACTGCACTTGCAGTATGTACTTCACCATAATGAGGAGTGTTTGGCTTCATGTTAATCCAGTCATTCATAACTGCATCTTCAGGAGCGTCTTTACAATTCAAAGCAAGTTGTCCAGTTTCACGGTATCGTGGAAATTCAAAGTACCAGCCGTTTCCACCGGTTATATCACATTGCTCGATTGCCCAGTCTTTTTGACTGCCGTCCATTGCTGGAGCAACCCAAGTTCTCCATAATTGTTTAGGATTATCCGGATTACTCATATCAAATCCTATAATACTAGATCGGCCACCAGCGCCACTAGCGCCCATTGAAGGCCATACCATAATATCACCGTGGAATGATGGAGGATGGTTAGATATGCTAGGGAAGTAACCTTTACTTTTGAAGGTTCCCATTATTCCTTGTGCAGGATTACCGAGTTCTTCATTTGTTCCACATAATATTTCTGGACCCATTTCCCATGCTAGAGAGCCATCCTCTATATTCGTAGCGGCTAACCAACAAGGAATACTACTCATAATGAGCCAGCCGAATTGTCTATAATAGTTCATTGCATGAACATGTCCCCGGCTTCCCTGTAAATATGGAAATTCTGCAACCAATGTATTAAAGTCTGGATTTTTACTTAGTTCATCATTGAACCAAATTTCTTCTCCGGTTTCTGCGTCAATAGCATGTACTGATTTATCATTTTTTGCGATGTATATTATACCATCGACAAATAATGCTGGAGCACTTGAACCTGTTTGTGCAGCTAAGTTAAATCCGAGCTCTTCGGCATCTTGATTGACATATGGATAAATCCAATTCAGTTCGAGCCACTGAACATTCTCTTTATTTATATCAGATTGTGGACTATAACTACCACCTGTTGGTTGGTAATTAATCCACTCCCAGTTACCAGTTACTACTTTTGGAATTCCTCCAGCGGCTGGAGGACCTCCTGGATCAAAAGCATCTACCATTAAGGTAAATGATGAGACTATTAGGAGTATAGTAACCAACAACCCTACTACGAGCTTGTTGTCGAGTTTCATAGACCGGAGAGTAAAAAATTGATATTTAAATACAAGGAATAAATATTAAATTCAAATTATAGTCAATTGTATGAAAATATATTTCATATTTATAATAATATAAAAAGAATAATAATAATATTGAAAGTAAATATCGGAATTATTGGGCATATATCAATTGATAATATAATTGACAACGATTATAGTTTTAATTCAATAGGAGGACCGCCATGTTATTCAGGATTAGTATCACAGCTTCTAGGAGCTAAAATCAATATTATTACAAAAATTGGAAAAGATTTTCCAAATTCATATTTTAAATGGTTAAATCAAAATAAACTGAATTACTCAAATAATGATGTTGTGAAAAATAAAAAAACAACACAATTTCAAATAAATATTTCAAAGCAAAATAAACAAATAAAATTAATAAATAAATGTGAAGATATAAAATTAAATCAATTTCAATTTAAGAATTTAAACGGGATACTAATAAGTCCTATCGTAAATGAAATCCCTATAAATCTAAATATAAAAATTAATTCAATGTCCGAAATCACGATGTTAGATCCACAAGGTTATCTACGAAAATTTGATAAAAATGGTTTATGTAATCTAAAAAATATTAAAATAAATGATCTTCCAAAAACAAATATTATAAAAATTAGTGAACAAGAATCATATTCAATTTCAAAAATTAATAACTTTAAACTAATTTTAAAACGACTTGGAAAAAAATACCAAATAGTCTTAGGAACATTAGAAAATAATAATGCATATTTATTAAATGAAGATAAAATTTTCTTTATAAAAATTCCAAATAATAATCAATTAAAAGACACAATAGGATTAGGAGATATCTTTAATGGTGTATTTTTAACAATGTTTTTGAAAGGCGAAGACATACTGTGGTCAATTTCAATGGCAATTGCTATTGCTTCATCAAGGAAAGAATATGGAATTAATAAAATCAATAAGATTGGCAAACATAGAGAATTAACTGAAAATATTTACAATAAAATAAAAAGAATTGAGTAAATTTATGTTAATATATTAACTATTTTTCAAAATATGATATTATATGATTACAAAAAATTTAATCAATGTCTTAAGTGAAGATACAGAATCTTTTATTGCATTAACAGGTTGTAAAATATCCAATATATCTTATCAATGTTGTGAATACGACATCATAATAATTGATAGAAAAACTGAAAATTCAATAATTAATGATCCAATAAATGGATTAATAGAAATTTATCGAATAAATTATGAATCATTTAAAAAATTAGAAGATTTTGAACTTTATAAATTTCTGCCAATGAAAGTAATTTCAAATGGACCTTTCAACCTATCACCAAATATAATGAAAATCACTGATAAAAAAAAATTAATAAACAATGACTATAAAAAATTTAAATTTATTGAAGTAACGTCTAATATTCAAAAAGCAAAAGAAGCAATGAATCAAGGAAGTTTTTTAGATTGTAATTTTTGGATTTCGTGTTCAATTTATGAGATTATTGAATATCTATTAGTTTCTAATTCTATCAAACTCCATCCAACACATATATTAGATCAATTCAAAAAAGTAAATTCAAAAATAGATGTAAATATTTGTTATTCATTAATGAATCTAGAATTAGCAAATAAATCATCAGTAGAAAGAAAATTCAATTCAATAAATAAATTATACTTAAAATCATTAGGGCTATTTAATCAAAAATCAGAAATCACGTATTTACAAATAAAATTATTAAAAAATAAAATAAACTGGATGGTAAATAATAAAATGCATAGTAATGCATATAGTTTTTTAGAATTTGAAATAATAAAATTAATTAAATTTATTTATTCAGAATATTGCAAATATAATCAAATTTCATTGCATCAATTTAAAATATTATCAGAATTAATGAATAATAATGAAATTTCATATAATATTCCTAAATCAATAATCAATTTAATTTCAATAAATAATAATGAACATATACTGAAAACCAAAATAAATAAAGTATCAACCATAATAGAAGAATTAAACAAGGTTTCAAATTGATAATAAAACGAAAATCAATTATTGTTTTATATTAAAGATATAAGTAATAAAAATATGAAAGCAGTGATATTAGCTGGAGGACATGGTAAAAGATTAAAACCATATACATTACTTCTACCAAAGCCAATGTTGCCGTTAGGTAATAAACCAATATTAAGCTATATAATTAAATGGCTAAAAGATCAAAAAATTAATGATATAATTCTAAGTGTTTCATATTTAAACAAACCAATTGAGGAATATTTTGGAAATGGAAAAAAATTCAAAGTAAAAATAAAATATATAAGATCAAAAAAACCACTAGGAACTGCAGGACAACTTAAAAAAACTGAAGCGCTACTAGACGATACATTCATTTGTTTATACGCAGATGCAATATTAGATTTTAAATTGAATAACGTAATAAAATTTCATAAAAATAATAAATCATTAGCAACAATAATTCTTCAAGAATATAAAACAAAATTAAAATATGGTTTCATAGAAATAAATAATGACAAATCAATAAAAACATGGAAAGAAAAACCAAGCATATCTGGACTTATAAATACTGGTTGTTACATTATGGATAAAAAATTTTTAAAATTTATACCAAAAAATATAAAATATGAAATGGATAAATCATTTAAAAAATCCTTACAATCAAAAATGAATATTTATGGATTCAAAGTAAATGGAAATATTTTAGATTTGGGGGATAAAAATGCATATGAAAACGCTTTTGCAAATTTTATAAAGAAGAGAAAAAATGACTAATAATATAATTTTAATTGAAGACGAACTAGTAAAAAATTTCTACCCCATAACATTAACCAAACCAACGGCTACATTACAATTTGGAACAACAAACATATTAGAAAATTTAAAAATTAAACTGAATTCATCTTCGATCAGTATTATTACACGAGATTATCTTATAGAAATTGCAAAAAACAAATTTCCAAAAATATCAATAAATGAGAGGATTATGGAAGATAATGCAATAATTATTAATTCATTAATTAATCCAAATATGAATAATTTAAATAAAATAATTAAGAAAAAAGAAAAATTCATAATTTTATCAGGTAATGATTTTGTGGCAGGAAGAATTTCTAAAAAAGACTATCAGGAAATTATAAAAAAACGTGGATTTTCTACTAAGAAATTAATTAAAAATGCTAAAAATTACAATATTCTAAATCTAAATGATGATAGCCTAATTAGATATCCATGGCAATTTCTAAAAGAATCAGCAAAAGCAATAGAAGACCAATTTAAAATACTGAAAAGAATGAACAATACAAAAAAGCAATTTAAATATTTATCAAAGAATTCTAATATTCTAATTTCAACTAAAGCAATAATCCCTGATTTACAAAAAATATATATCAATTCGAAGAATGGTCCTGTAATTATTGATGAGCAGGCTCTGATAGAACCATTTTCAGTAATTTCAGGTCCAGTATATATTGGAAAGAGGACAAAGATTCTTGGGGCTAAAATATACAAAGATACTGTAATTGCAAATGATTGTGTGATTGGAGGAGAGATACAATCATCAATATTTCATGAATATACAAATAAAGCGCATTTAGGTTATATTGGCCATTCAATAATTGGTTCCTGGGTGAACTTGGGCGCCTTAACAACGAATTCAGACCTTAAGAATTCCTACGGTAATATAAAAATAAAATTCGGAAATAGAAACATCTCAACCAATATAAACAAATACGGATGTATGATTGGCGATAATGTAAAAACATCAATCGGTTCACTAATATTTACAGGAAAAAATATAGGAATAGCTTCACAATTATACGGACATATAAACGAAGATATTCCATCGTTTACTATTGTAAACAATTTTAGCCGTCAAAAAATGATTGAGGCAGATTTAAACTCAATAATCTTAACTCAAGCAAGAATGATGAAAAGAAGAGGAGTTGTGCAGCAAAATCATGACAAAGAATTACTAAAGAAAGTTTTCGAGATGACAAAATTAGAAAGAATAAAATTAGAAGTAAAAAGAGGTAAAATTAGAATTTGATTAATAATTCATTAGATAGAGAAAAAATCAATCGAATAGATAAATCAGGATTATTTACAGAATATGAAAATTGGACTAATCAAGCAAAAGATGCAATAGAAATAGAACCAAGTATTCCTAAAAATCAGGAATTTGACAATATATTATTTGTAGGAATGGGAGGATCAGCTACTTCTGGAGATATAATACAAAGCTGGTTAAGAGATGAATTAAAAGTGCCCTTCGAAGTGCTTAAAGATTACAGACTTCCCGCATATGTAAGTAAAACAACTTTAGTAATTGGAGCAAGCATATCAGGTGAAACACAGGAAACAATTTCAGCTTGTGTTGATGCAAAAACAAAAAATGCAACCGTGGTCTCAATATCTTCAGGTGGAAAATTACAAAAAGTTAGTGAAAAAAATAATATACCACATACAAAAGTAAAAATGGCACTTGTTCCCAGAGCAAGTTTATTATATGCACTACTACCTTCAATAACACTTCTAAATAATTTAAATTTAATAGAATCACCAAAAAAAGAGTACGATGATATAATAGAATTACTAAATCAGCAAGGAAAAGTAATTAATAAAAATATTCCTTTAGAAACTAATACTGCTAAAAAATTCGCAAAAGAAATATTTGAAATGGCGTCACCGCCAACTATTTATTCATCTCAGACATTATACGCACCAGGTTATAGATTTAAAGCATCATTAAATGAAAATTCAAAAATCAGAGCCCAGCATATACTTCTTCCTGAATTATGTCACAATGAAATACAATCCTGGGGAAAAAATAAAGACAATAAAATCACATCAATTGTCCTACGAGATGAAAATGAAAGTAAAGAACAAAAAGAAAGATTTGAATCACTAAATACACTCTTGATTAAAATAAACATTAAACCACTAGAAGTTCACACAGAAGGAAAAACGCAATTAGGTAAAATTATTAATTTAATCTATCTTTTAGACTATATTTCACTATACCTAGCAATTCTTAAAGAAATTGATCCTACACCAACTCCTCATATAGATGAAGTTAAAAATAGATTAAAAAAGTCGTTCGAATAAAAAAACAATAAGTAAAAAAAATCAAGTCACCCCAACTAAATGTGCTAGTTCTTTTCTTGCAGCTTTACCTAAAATTTCTGCAGAACGTTCAGAATTTATTGGATTAGAATACATATCAAAACCTTCTTCTAATCCATCATTATATTTCAATTGCGGATATATTTCTATATGCCAATGTATCTCACCATCACTATCATTAACTGAATTATGAAAAATAAGATGAAAGAACGGTTCATTTAATGCAGAATCCAAACCGCCTAATGTTGAACGAAGAATTAGAGATAGATCATGTATTTCATTTTCAGCAATGGAAGCAAAAGAAGATTGATGTAATTTTGGATAAATCCAAAATTCAAAAGGATATGTAGGAGCCCAAGGAGAAAATGCCAAAAAATGACTCGTAGATAAAATTTGTCTTGGTCCACCTGTTTCAAGATTAATTATTCTACACATAGGACAAATTCCTAAATCAAAAATTGAACGTTTAGAAGATTCTATTTCTTGAAAAATCGACGGAGGAGTCAATGGAATAGTTAAAATTTCAAAATTGGCATGATGAGAATAATCATCTGCAAACCTAGAATTAGAATAAATAACTATATTCTTAAAATTTGCAGAAATAAGAGTTTTAAAAGTAGTTTGAACGGTGTTTAAAAGGAGAGATAGTTTATCAATAGTTAATTGAGAAAATGGTTTATGAATTTCATCTGCAATTAATATTTCTTGATGAGATTTATTATCAATATCAAATTCACTAATAGTAGAATTCGATTGTGGCGACAAAATTTTTTCTAAGGAATCAGGTTGAAAAATGATATTATGTTTAGATTTATTACAAATAACACAAATATTCGATGTGATAGAAGGATTAGAACGATTAAAACTAAAATCAAAATTATTAGAATTAACGAATACGTATTTATCAGTAAAATAGTCTTTTCTAATTTGTTTCAAATAAATTAATAGTATCAAAAGTTACTTATATTTTTTAAAAAATATCACATATTTATAATAAAAGCAAAATAATCAACCATATATGAAATTAATCTTTGTTCGTCATGGACAATCAGTATATAATTCAGAAAATAGGTTTACCGGATGGCACAATCCTCCTTTAACAAAAACAGGAGAAGAACAGGCGTTAAATTTAGTCGATAAATTGAATCAATATAAAATTGACTCGACATATTGTAGTACATTGTTAAGAGCAAAACAAACTGCTTTAATTATACAAAAAAATCATAAGCAAATTTCAAGCAATATACTATATGATTCAGACTTAAATGAGCGAAATTATGGCAATTGGTCAGGAAAAAATAAAGAAGAAATTAAAACTGAAGTTGGAGAAAATGAATTTTTAGCAATAAGGAGAGGGTGGCATAAGGCACCAAAAGAGGGAGAATCACTTGAAGACACAGCAAAAAGAGCAAATAAATGGCTTGAGAAAATAAGATCTGATAACAATAATTACAATCTATTAGTTGTTTCTCATGGAAATACTATTCGTGCTTTAAGCGTATTATTACAGATAAATACAAAAGAAAATATAAATCAATTTGAAGTAAAAACTGGAGAAATTCTAATTATATGATACAAGAGATAAATTAACTAGAGGCATCAGATAAATAGCCACCTTCTTGTTTAAATAAATCATCAATAGATTCGGCATTACGAATAACTGTAATATTTTGATCTAATTGTCTAAGTAAAATAGCAGGTTTAGTCTGACAATGAAAAGGCATATTAAACACAATGGCATAAGCACCAACTTTATGAAAAACAATTAAATCCTTAACGTGAGCAGAAGAAAATTTTTTGTCGTCAGATATATTAAATACATCAAGTGGATCACATAATCTTCCAACAATATGCACTTTTGATTCCATAAATGATTTTGAATCGTTTATTAAATGAATTGGATACTCATGATTAATTAATGCAGAATCTAATAAAAGATGATATCCAGAATCAACAATAAGCAATTTTTTATCAATAAATGATTTTGAATTAACAATTTTAGAAATAAGAACGCATGACTCAGCTGTAAGAAAACGACCACTTTCAACTATAAGAGTAAAGTTATTGCCTATAGAATCAGCAAATTCATTTATTTTTTCAGATACCACACGACCAAAATTGGTTGGAGATGGAACATCTTCAGAATAGAAAACAGGAATGCCGCCTCCTATATCTAAAATTTTTATTTGCAAGTCTGGCAAATCTTTACGTATTGTAAATATAAATAATTCTAATTTATCAATAGTTTCTAAATAACAATCAGGGTCATTAATTTGAGAACCTAAATGAAAATGTATTCCAGAAAAAGTCAAATATTGAGATAAATAGATTTTTTGGATTAATTCAAATGCAGAATCTGGCGTCTTACCATATAATGGAACTCCAAATTTTCCTTTTTTATTTGTAGCAGGAAGTATTGCATCTACATTAACTTCTGGATTAATTCGTACTAAAACTTCAGGTTTTATTAAAGATGATTTAGAAGCGGCAATTAAATTTAAAAGTCCATTATATGAACTAATAGCCAATTTATTAACACCTTTATTTAAAACTTCTAAATATTCATCCAATTCTTCAGTTATGCTTGTATAAAACACATTAACTGGATCTCCACCAGATTTAATATAGAAATAAAGTTCACCTAAAGAAGTAATATCGAAATGAATACCTTCAGAAATAAAAATTTTTAAAATTGAAGGATTAAAATTAGATTTCATAGAAAATGCAATTTGTAATTTGCCATCATAATGACTATATGATTGTTTTAGAATAGAAACTTGATTTCTTAATGTTTTTTCATCGATTACGTAAGAAGGTGTACCATATTTATTTGCAATATCCTGAATTTCTGGATCAGAAAAAATCGAGGTGTCGTAGCTCGATATATTTTCAATGTGAGTAACCAATTTCTAAAATTATTTTTGGGCTACCACTATTTCCATAGTAGAAACATTTCGTTTTTCAGTACCTTCACCTAAAACTTCTGTGTCAATAGCAATACTTTTAGTAACAAATTTTCCTTTACCCAATCGTTCTGTGATAATTAGAGCTACATCCACTGTTCTAGAAATTACCATTCCACGTCCTTTAATGATTATTTCATTAGATTGGCCAAGTTGAATTAAACCTGACATTGCATAACTCATTACTGGTTTTTTACCAATAAAGATATGATTTGAAGGTGCAGACGGACGTACTGTATCTTTAGATGGAACATCATCAGAAACAGAAGACGGCGTTCCTACTTCTACTGAATTTTCACTTTTAACATTGTTATCATTTTCTAACATTTTTTGTAAATTTCTATAAATCAAAATTATTTATAAAGTTAATGCTAATTTTTAATTTTGTAAAAACAAATTGTATTTAATTAGATTCTAGTCATAGAATTTATACAGATGGATACAATTTATCATAATATGCCAACAGCATATGTACTAATTAATACAGAAGCCAATGTAGAAGAGGAATTTATTAACGAAGTCAATAAATTAGATGGTGTTAAGGAAGTAGCATCAGTCTATGGAAAATACGATTTTATCGTAATCATTGAATCAGAAAACATGGAAAAAATCAAAGATATAATAACTTGGAAAATTCGAAGAATAAGAAGTGTTAAATCAACTATAACGTTAATCAAAGTATAAAAATAATATTATAATAATTTTTCAATTGGAATATTTTGAGACTTGCCATTAGGATAAGTCCTTCTAATAGATAAAGGTACAGAACCAGAAGCCAATTCCTTAACGGCTAACCGAATAGGATCATTAATGTCTTTGGGAATTTTAATAAATACAGGAGCGCCAAGAGATATCTGTAATGAACGAGAGCCTATAATTTTAGCGCGTTCAAAACGAGTTAACTTAGGAGGTCCAACTTCGATTTTAAATTCTTCTTTACTCATTAATGACAACAATTCCAAAATAATAATTATATATGTATAACACAAAACTCGTTATTTGCTTCAATAAAAAGTTTTCGAAAATAAATCATATAGTTATATAAAAAGAAAAGCCTTAAGATTAAAAAAACTAATTCAAATTAATGGATTCATTATCAAAAATAAAAATAATTATCAACACATCATCAAATAAATTAGAAGGTGAACTATTAAAACATCTTTCGCCAATGATTGTAAATCAATTCATACAGAAAAAAATACTTACCGGTCCATTAATTAAATATGGAGACAGCATGGTATACGCTCCAATAGGGATTAAAGCAGGTTTTGAAAAACCAAAATCTGAGTTTAATAAAGGAGATATAGCATTTTTTCCAACAAATGACTCAATTTGTATTTTTTTAAAAAACACAAAAATAAAAAGTCGAATGACTTTAATTGGAAAAATAATAAATGGCCTTGAATCGTTACATAATTTATCGGCTGGTGAAGTTATAAAAATTGAAATTTGTGAATAATTCAAATAAACAAGATATTAAAAATAAAATCAAAATAATTGATTCGATTTCAACGATAGTTTCAATGATAATGATAACAGGAATTATATACATATTATATTTAGATGATTTTCAATTTTTTTTTAATATTCGATTAATAATATTTACAATTATATTTGCAATAATTGGATTTTATTTAGGAAGAAAAAGAATAGATTTATTTGCAGAAACATTATAAAAAGTTATTTATTAAGCATCATATTAATTATCGATAAAGTGCCTAAAATAGCCTCTTCGCTACGAATAGTTTCGACACCTTGATTAGGAAACAGATTAAGTAATAAAAAATCATTAAAATTAACAAGTATTTTTTCATTTTTTATAATTTCAAGAACGCCATGTTTAGGAGACCCAAATACAATTAGTATTTTCATTTGAGTTTTTCTATTAACAGAATCAAATAATGATTCATACATATGTTGAAGATTTTTACCAGATTTAGTAGTAATTATTTTGAAATCAAAACTTTTGTTTTCAGAAAGAACAGAAAAAGAATTTATAACATCAACTTTATAACCCCAATATTTATTTGGTTTAGATTGTTTTACGGATATAAATTCATTTGGTCTGGAGATAGAAGGTATTACAGTTATGATATCACCAATGGGGAATTTTCCATGTAATACTCCCAATTTATTTAAACCAAGATCTATAATTGATGAGTTAGTTTTTTTATTATATTTCAAAATTAATCCTTGACGGGGTTGTGAATTTGTAAAAGACAATAGATCTTTTGAAACTAAATGTGATGGTATTTTTAAAGGCGATAATATTCCAGCGTATTTTAAATCATGCAATACAGGAAATGATTTTTTTCGTAAATATTGTGGAGTAACTAAATAATTAAGCAATAAAGAAATAAAATTACTATCGTCTCTACGTTTAACTTTATAGATATAAATTTTATTAATTTGAAAAATTGAAGCAGATCTTGCAATTAATGATAATTTTTGTGATTTAGTGTAAAGAGACTGACAATCTTCCAATATATTAGATGGAATTGCAATTTCTAATTCGCCCAACTCAATTCCTTAACCCATCAAGTTTATTATCATCAAAAAATTTAATTATTTTTTGAGCAATGACAATAGAAGCTTCTTTTTGGGCTTCAACAATTTGTGCACCTATATGTGGAGTGGCTATAATATTATCTAATTTAATTAATTTATTTCCATAAGGAGGCTCCTTAGAAAATACGTCAAGAGCAGCTCCTGCTATCTTATGATTTACTAGGGCTTGATATAAATCAGATTCATTGATTAATTGTCCTCTGGCCGTATTAATTAAATAAGCACTATTTTTCATCATATCAAACTGTTTACTTCCCATTATATGAGTAGTTTCTGGAGTCAATGGAAGATGAAGACTGACAAAATCAGATTTATCTAATAATTCTTCAAACTCAACTTGTTTAATTCGATATGTCGTAAGAAATTCATTATCAATAATTTCTTTTTCGAAGCCAATTACATTCATTTCCAATGCCATTGCAAGCCGAGCGGTTCTACGTCCTATTCTACCCATTCCTACAACACCAAAAGTTTTTCCGCGCAATTCAGTTCCCAATAAAGAGTTCTTTAACCATAAATCATTTTTTAAAGCGGCGTCAGCCATAGGAATAGAACGAGCTAAACTCACAGCTAAAGAAATAGTCAATTCCGCAACAGCATTAGTCGATGCTTCAACAGATGTAATAACGTCAATATTTTTTTCAGCTGCTGCAGATAAATCTATATTATCTACGCCAGTACCAGGCCGTCCAATTAATTTAAGTGATTCAGCAGAATTCAATACAGCTTTAGTAATCTTCGTACGACTGCGCACTATAACAATATCAACATCCTTAATTGAACTAATTAATTCATCATGAGTGATGGTTGGATTTTCTATTAAATCAAAACCTGCATTTTTTAATAATTTTACACCCTCAGGTTCAATTTTATCACAAACAAGAATTTTTTTATTAATATTCAAATACTTGTTTTATTATCCAATTATGCATTTAAATATATATTGAATATAGGAATAATCAATATAATTATTAAAGTAAAAGGATATTAAAAACAAATGGAAGAAGATAAAGAACTAGAAAAATTAAAACAAAAAAAGCTAAATGAAATAATAAATAAAATTAAAATACAACACAGTCAAGAAAATCCTAGAATGATATTAAAATCAAAATTAGTAGATAGAGGAGAAGAGGTATTAGAAATTGCAGAAAAATCGTACCCTAATGAAACAAAAGCAATAATTAAAAAATTATCAGAATTAATTAAACAAGGAAAAATTCAGAATTCAATTTCCGGTGGAGAATTACTTTCATTATTCCGAAATTTAGGACTTAATTTTTCAGTATCTACATCAATTTCGGTTTCTAAAGATGGAAAAATAACTTCATTATCAGATAAATTAAAGAATAAAGAGTAAATCATTCCTCAATTTCATTAACTGTAGGAGATTGTAGTTCTTTGGATTTGTCAATAGAACTAATTATAGTATAATGGGAATTAAGAATTTTATTATGAATTTCACTAGATAAATTAAAACATGATACAAATTCTTTGAGATTAGGTTCAATTATCTTACGATCAAAATCATTCAGTTTTCTATATTCAATGCTGAGTTTAACACTATATTTACTTAAGAATAATTTTTTAATAAAATAAAAAGCGTTTTCTGGTAATAATTCTTTTAAAATTTCCAGATTAATATCAGACGAAGAAGAAATTTTTTTGAATAGAACATCAGTAATAATACCTTTAGAATTTAGATATTCCAAATATCTAATGATATCTTGTATTGGAGGTTTTAATCCAATCGAATCTGAATTAATTTTTCCACGAATGTAGATAGAACCTCTCAACATACCGGTAGCAAGAAAATTACCAACTAATTGTTCCTCGTTTACTGAATCAATAGAATCAATTCCTAATACCATTGCAAGACCACCGGCCATATATTCACCAAAATAATCATCTGCTCGTCCGCCAACAATTACGACTGGTCGACTTTCTTCATATTCACGCATTAAAATGAAAGCACGATTACCTACATTTCCTTTAACAAATATTTTTCCACCTTGTAATGCATATCCTATAACATCTCTTGAATCTCCATGAATGATTATTTTTCCTTCATACATAGTATCAGCAACATTATCTTCTGCACTACCATATACACATATTTCAGTTCCTTTGTTAAAATTAGCCAAACAATTTCCAGGAGTTCCATAAATATGAAGTTTTGTTCCCTTTGGTAAATCAACACCTAGATATCTTTGACCACGTACATTTAGCAAAGTAATCGATTTTTCATTATCAGATAATTTAATTTTGATTTGCCGATTTAATTCATAAGAAGACAAATCAACAGCATTAATCATATTCTTGGATGAATGTGTAATTTTTTGAATTTGAATTAATTCATTTTTGGATGCCGAATTAACTATTATTTCTGATGTTCGACCAGATTCAATTATTCCATGATTCATAGAAGCTAAAACGAATTTCCCTGGTTCAGGAGTCCATATAATTGAATTAGGCGATAACAATCTTATTTGGCATTCTTCACTAGCCATATAAATATAATTTTGATCCTCACCAATTACAATTGGTCGGAATTTGGATCTATCAATAATAGATAAAAGATATACATCTTCACCATCAGAATAACCTGCGAGTATAGTGAATGGACCATCTAGCTGAGAACCCTGATATTTATATAACAAATCACGAATCTTCTTTGATTTATCTTTACCCATTCGATAAAGAAAACGATCATAAGGATTTGATAAGATTAGACCTATTTCTTCCATTGAAAGTTTCATTACACGAACAAGATAATCAATAATAAATGAAACAACTTCGCTATCAGTCCCAACTAAATTAGGAATGCCACGAGAATTAAGAAAATTTATATTAGCGCCAAAAGAGCTGATATCACCATTATGAACTATAGCTGTATTAAAAAATGAAAACGGATGAGACCAAATAGCTGACGAGCCAGGAGAATTAGTAGGTTGTCGAGTATGGGCAAGCCATAAATCACCCATCTTTTCTTTCTGTCTATAACCAAAAATATTTTTTAATTTACTAATAGTTCCATTCGAATTATTAATAATTAATCCAGTTGACTTAGCCACATCCAGAGGATAACCAATGTCTTTGTAAACTTCTAAATAATTTCCTGAAGAATAAACTCTAGCACTATATTCAGGCTGAGAGAATTTACTATTAATATCATGAATTGTTTTAGCCAAATGTAAAGAATTATCGGCACTTATAATAAGATTATAACTCAAAGGCAATTGAATAGCGGATATATTTCTAAGATTCTCTTGTTTTATAATTATATTAGAATCCTGTAAAATATTTTTAATTTCGTTAGCTATGTTTTTATCTGCTACAAATACCTGTAAATAATAATCATTAGTAAAGCCATTATCTAGATTAAAACAAGCAAAACCTGCACCATATTTACTTCCACGAAATCTAACACATTCAATACCATTAATAGCAATAGAACTAGAAATCTTATTACTATTCTTTTTCCGAAGAACAGCGAATACACCGCAATCATCTTTACTTACAATTTTAAATTTATTCACGGTGCACCACCAGGTTTAATATCCAATCTTTGTCTAATTTCAGGGTCGAGATCAAGTGAACGGAATAATTCTCGATTTCCTGTTAATGAATTTTGAATTGAGCTTATTCCTGCAGCTCCAGCAAGAAGTTTTAATTCCTTTTGCAAGCCAAGAATAAAATATTCAAGTTTTTCATGTGCTTTATCACGATCAAACTTGTCACTTTTATCAGGATCGTAACTTAAAGAGATTAATGCAGACTTACTTATGCCAACAGCATCAGCGCCAAGTCCAATAAGTTTGAATATATCTGCAGCTCCACGTACTCTACTACCTTCAACTAATAAGTTAAATTTACTTCGAGCGGGAAAAATATCGATTTTCGTATTTCTCAAAAGCTTGTCTATTTCTGAAGTAATAATAGCAAGATCAATGGTAGTTTCATCATTATCCATATCCCAATCTATAATAAATCCAGAAATATTATAATCAAGTATAGATTTTACATGATCAATAGTTTTTTCTTTTGATGGTAAACGAATAAAAACAGGAATATTTTTATCAATTAACCGTTCAAGTGAATCTATTTCATCATAGTTTATAGTTATTGCAGAAATATTAGAATTTAGGTTATTAGTGAATTCAGAATGATCAATAATTAAGGAATGAGTAAAAATGTTATTTTTACTTAATAAATTTTCAGAATCAAACAATAATCCCAGAGAATAAGCAACTTCTGAAAATATATCACGAATAACACCTTGTTCAGATAATCTTCCAAAAAATATAGGAGATGACAATCGAATTTTTCCAGATACCAGATAGGAAGAAGTCTCAATTTCTTCTCGATATGGATCAATACTAGGTCTAGTAACTTGTGCGCCATCAACCCTTAACCAATCACAAATAGAACGTGGAGTATCAACAAGAGGTGCAGAAATAGATCCCATACTTGTAATTACTGCTTCGCCTGGAGACCTTCCTGCACTGCCAGATAACTCACGAAGTTCAGATTGTAATATATTAGTCCAATAATCATCATCTTCTACAAAAGAGTGTGAAGGAGATTTACCAATTAGAGTTTTTACTGAATTGTCTATCTTTACACCTAATATAGCACCAGTTTCGTCATTCATATTATATCCACGAAGCAAATCCCTTCGTCCAACAAGTTCAGAAGCTGATTTAAGATTCAATTCTTTCAAAATCCACTTAAATTCTTCTATCCATCCATATATTAAATTAGAAGTCCATTCGACGGATTTAGAAAGAGAGAGAATTTTTGTTGGATTATCTGTCATTTTATTGGTAAGCAAAGCAGGGCAGAAACCTATATGGCATTTATGGACCATAAGACATCCTAATCCAACTAATGTAGCAGTGCCAATACTTACTGAATCAGCACCTAAAGCAAGTAATTTAGCAGTGTCTTCAGCATTGCTAACTGTACCAGCTGCAATGATAGAAAACCCTTGTCGTAGATTCTGTTGAGTAAGAATTCTATCCACCCATGAAACTGCAAGATCTATAGGCAAACCTACATTATCTCGAACCACAGCAGGAGCAGCACCAGTACCTGCACCTGCTCCATCAATAATTATACCATCAGCACCCATACTAGCAATTCCAGAAGCTATATATGGGACATAATTAGTACAACCTACTTTAACAAATACAGGTTTACCAGTAGCTTCTTTCAAAGCCCAAATACGTTGACCTAGATCTTCAATAGAATAAATATCATGATGTGGAGCAGGTGAGACAGCATCTTTTCCTATAGGAATACGTCTAGCTTTTGATATTAATTTAGTTACTTTAGGACCTGGAAGATGACCACCAATTCCTGGTTTAGCACCTTGACCAATTTTAATAACAATTCCTAATCCAGTTTTTAAAACATCAATATCAACCCCAAATCTGGCAGAAGCCCACTGAACAGTTATTCGTTTACACTTTGCAACGTCAGAATTCAATCCACCTTCGCCAGTTCCAGCTATAACTCCAGTAATATCAGAAGCACGAGCTAATGCAATATTAGGAATTCCACTAAGTGCGCCAAAAGACATATCACCTAAATATAGAGGAGCGCTAAGTCCAATCCTACCATACGCTAAAGTTACAGAAGAAGATATTTCATTAATAAGAGATAAATCATCTCTGCAAGAAAGGAATTTTTTATTTGATTCTAATGAATCTATGTCAGAAAAAGCCAATCGATCTAAAATTCGAAAGCTATCAGAATGATCTTCCCATAAATATGCAGATCGACCAGTTAATGCTAATTCACGAAGATGTTCTATACGTTTATTATTCCAAAATTCCGTATTCTTAGCATTAAGCGTACGAACAAATGAATCTACTTCTTGTATAATTGGCTTAGACAACAAATAACAATAAAGAAAAGTTATTATATTCTTTTTGTATACATATTGACTATTATTGACAAAAAATGATGAAAAAATACAAAAATTGGACATAATGGAAAAAAAAATAGTCAAAATGTTAATAAAAAATCCACGAATCTCAGATATGAAAATCAGCGAATTATCTGGAATATCATATAAAACAGTAAACCGTAAACGACAAAAATTAGAAAATGCAGGTTTAATTAATTATTATACTGAATTAAATACGGGTACAAAAGGAACTAAAACATTAACAGCAAGACATCTATATTTAATTAAATTTCAATTAGGAATAACACAAGAAAAGATAATAAAAGAAATTAAAGAAGAACCAAATGTAAGAACAATTTTTACAGAATTAATTTATGAATCACATTTAGCAGAAATTGATGGTCATACAGCATTAATAATGATAATAGAAGGAGAAACAGATGATGATATAAATATAGGATTTAATTCAAAAATAGTGCCATCATTAAAAAAGAATCACGGAAAAGATTCAATAATCAATGTATCAACTATAAGATTAGGAAAAACAATAAGAATATTTCATAATTATTTACCAATGATCAATATTGATCAAGGTATAATCAAAAAAGAATGGCCAGAAACAGCAATCTTTCCAAAAAAATAATTTTAAATTAAACCATTATATTAGAGTTTTGTGTTTTAAAAAATCAAATGGAAATTAAACTAAAAACAACAAAAAAACTAATTCTAAGTAAACCAATACTTATCTGTGGAATGCCAGGAAGTGGTTATGTTGGAAAAATAGCAATCGATTATTTAATCAAACAATTTAATGCTAAACAAATATGCCAAATAGAAAGCAATCTATTGCCATCACAAGTAATTATAAAAAATGATGGAACGTCAGAAAATATAAAATATAGAATATTTAAATTAGAAAATAAAAAAAATAAAAAAGATTTGTTAATTTTAACTGGAGAATCACAACCAATTACATCAGAATCAAATTATTTGATTTCAGAAAAAATAATTGAATATGTTAACAAATTAGGAGTAAAAGAAGTATATACTCTAGCAGCATACATCACAGGTACATTCGTTAAACAACCAAAAGTATTTGGCACTGCTACTCACATAAATCAAATTAAACAAATGAAAAAAAATGGGATTATTATTATGAACGAAGGAATAATAACAGGAATGAATGGAGTGTTAATTGGAATCGCAAAAATACATGGAATGAAAGGAATATCACTATTAGGAGAAACTTCAGGATATGTGTTTGATCATAACTCATCTAAAGCAGTATTACAATCATTAAGTAAATTATTAAAAATAGATATCAATACTGAATATTTAGATGTAGAAGCAAAAGCAAATAATGAATTACTATCACAAATTGAACAAATGAAACAAACAAATGAAAATGAAGGAATAAAATATGAAGAAAGTAAAAATCTTCAATATATTAGCTAATCATCATAATAAAAAAAATCTTTTGATAATTTTAAAGGAATTTTCCCAGGATTAATTATTTTAATTTTCTTGTTAGAAGAGTTTTTTCCTTGTAGAATTATAACATTATTAATTGAAACATTAAATAATTCAGATAATATTTTTATTGTATGAATATTTGCACGATTATGTTTTGGAGCAGAAGTAACATTTATTTTAATAAAATTATCAATAGATTCAATGTAATTTTTTTTAGAATTAGGGGAAACCTTAATGTCCAATACTATATACTTAATGTCCAAATACATTTATTACAATGTAATTAAATTAATATGATTCGAAATGAAGAACAATATAACAAAATTTAGTGGAATCAAATTGGAGTATTTCTCACAATGACAGAAATCAATAGTATATTAAAAAAGAAATCTAATACGACCTGGGAAATTCCAATAACTTATAAAAAAGGAATGAGAGTTCCTGCAAAAATATATGCCACTGACAAATTATTGAAGGTATTAGATCATCATGTAATTGAACAAATAACTAATGTAGCGACATTACCCGGTATTCAGAAGTATGCATATGCTATGCCAGATGCTCACAGCGGATACGGGTTTCCCATAGGAGGCGTAGCAGCAATGGATATAGATGAAGGTGTAATTTCTCCAGGGGGTATCGGATTTGATATAAATTGTGGAATGAGATTAGTATTAACTAATTTAACTCATACAGATGTTAAACCAAAATTAAAAGAATTAGTAGAACAGCTTTACAAAAGAGTTCCTGCAGGAGTAGGCGGAAGAGGTTTTCTTAAAATCAATAATACCCAATTTAAAGAAATAGTAGAAATAGGATCAAAATGGTGTATAGAAAATAATTATGGTTGGGAAGAAGATCTTGAAAAAACGGAAGAAGAAGGATCAATGAAAAATGCCAATGCCCAAAAAATTAGCGACATATCAATAAAAAGAGGCATTAAACAAATAGGAACTTTAGGTTCTGGAAATCATTATTTAGAAATACAAGTCGTAAAACCTGAAAATATATTTGATAAAAAAGCAGCAAAAACAATTGGTATTTTTCCAAATCAAGTAGTAATTATGTTTCATTGTGGGAGTAGAGGATTCGGTCATCAAGTTGCGTCTGATTATTTGAAAAAATTTTTACATGTAATGCAAGAAAAATATAAAATCGAGATATTAGATAGAGAACTCGCATGTGCACCATTTTATTCACAAGAAGGCCAAGATTATTTTTCTGCTATGAAATGTGCAATAAACATGTCATTTGTAAATCGACAAATAATTTTACACAGAATAAGAGAAGTTTTTGGTCAAATTTTTAAAAGTGATCCAGAAAAACTGGGTCTATCAATGGTATATGATGTAGCTCATAATACTGCAAAAATTGAAGAGCATGATATCAATGGTAAAAACAAAAAAGTAGTAGTTCATAGAAAAGGAGCGACCAGGGCATTTGGACCTGGAAGAAAAGAAATTCCACAAAAATATAGAAGTATGGGTCAACCAGTAATCATAGGCGGGAGCATGGAAACAGGATCATATCTATTATTAGGAACTGAAACATCACATAAAGAGACATTTGCAAGTACAGCACATGGAAGTGGAAGAATTATGAGCAGAACCAAAGCTAAACGCCTATTTCACGGGGAAAAATTATTTAGAGACATGTTAAATCGTGGGATTTATGTTAAATCAGTATCTTATTCAGGATTGGCAGAAGAAGCTGGTGAAGCTTATAAAGACATAGACGAAGTAGTAAATGCTACTGTAGAAGCAAAAATTTCAAAAAGAGTGACTAGGTTCATACCAATAGGTAATGTTAAAGGATAAACAATACTCAAAAAAATCATAATGCCATATAGTTATAGAGAAGATATTTCTATTGCGGATGCTGCAATTGAGGTAACTGCAAATTCATTAGAAGAGCTTTTTATAGATTCAGCAAAAGCATTAACAAATACAATGATCGATAATCTTGATTCAATAAAATGTAATAAAAAATTAAAAATACACATATTATCACCAACTATGGAATTTTTATTATTTGAATTTCTTGAAAAATTAATAATTTTAAAAGATGCTGAGATATTATTATTCAATAAATTTCAATTTAAAATTACAGAATTATCTAATGAATTTTTACTAGATGGTAAAATATATGGCGAAAAAATTAATCAGAATAAACATGAATTATGTGCAGATGTTAAAGCAATTACATTTCATATGTTCAAAGTTGAAAGAATAAACAATAACTGGAAAGCAAATTTCATATTAGATATTTAACGATGCTTAAGATAATTTTTTACTATTTTATCTATGCCAGAACTAAAATGAATTGCTTTTTTAGATTGTGTAAGAATATCAATAGGCAAATTTAGTTTTTGTCCAATACGTTTGAGAATTATTTTTCGAATTTGCTTGGAATAATCAATTTTTAAATTCAGTGGACATGAAAGGCCATATTTTACGACTCCAATAGATGCATAAGGAACATGCAAATCTACGAATGGAGAAGTAATTTTTTCATCTCGTTCAAAATTAAGAGCATAGGCATTATAAACATCATTTCGCATCATTTGTATCACAGATTCCTGCCCATTTTCCTTAAAAGTTCTCAAATATCTTGCATAACCACCAAAGAGTTCATCAGCTAATTGACCAACAAATAAATCTCGAAAACCATGAATTTTTGCAGCTTGGGCAACAAAATAGAAACCTAAACCAATACTAATATCTAATGGCCTAGTTACTTCAGCAATATCTTGAATTTTTGGAATAGCTTCAATTATTTCAACCTGACTAGGTTCTACCTCAATTAAATCCAGACCTAAGAGTTTAGATAATTTTCTCGCGTTATTGTAATCATACGAATTTTTCATTCTTACGTTAATTGCTGAAACATTGGAAAATTGAGATGCTAAAACAACTAAGATCGAGCTGTCAATTCCACCTGAAAAAGAAATTGAAATTTTTTTCTTAGAACCAATTCGGTTAATTAAAGATGATTTTAACAAACTAATCAATTCGTCGCCATTGGAATCATTAAACTGACTAGATATAAAGTAAGATTTTGAAGGCATTAGAAATAAATTTTTTTCTAATAAAAAAGCACCGCCAGGTAAAAACGGGTCAGCTGTAGCGCAAATATTCATAATAGGTTTCTTTTGTGAAGAAATTACAATATTGTTATCATATTTACCAAAGTATAATGGTTTCATACCAATAGGATCTCGACAAATCAATGTACCAAGTACAGTCGGAAGAACTAGAGAATATGCACCATCTAATTTGTATAATTCATTTAAATGAATAAATAAATTAGAAAGTGTTTTAGAATTCTGTATATCTTTTAAAATAGGTTTGAAATTTCCATAGATTTCACCATGTAAAATAATCTTTGAATTATTTATAACAGAACTAGCTCCCAAACAACCTATAATTTCGAAATTAGAAGTTGGCATATCCAATGAAGAATTAATATTAACATCAGATCGATTAAAATATAAATATCCATTCCACGAACGATGTGATAAATAATTTAATGGATTTGTATGATTTGTAGGAAATGGAAAATTAGTACAAAATAATCCTCTTACATAATTGATATTCAATTTAATTCTAAATCCTTTAATTGCTCTTTAATATTTTGAGCAATAGATTTTCCAATTTGTGGTACTTGAGATAAACGAGTTACGGAAATATTATTAAGAATATTTAGATTCTTGTATCCAGCATTATACAATGCCCTAGCACGAATTCGGCCTATCTGTTTTAAACGAATTAATTCAATTAATTCTTTTTTAATACCATAACTTAAACGAATATCTAATTCATAAATTTGCGGTAATAGGAAATTCTTTTGAAATAATTCAGCAATCTTTGAAATGGCATGAATAAGCCATTTTGCATTTTCAACAACCCTATACAAATCACCAGGCTGTATATCTAAATTTTTCAATATTTTGTCATCATCCCATTCACTAATCCAGCAATTTAAGAGATCTAAACTTCTAAAAGAGCGTAAAAATTGATAATTAGAAGAATAATTAGCAATAATTATAGGCTCGAAAAAATCATCATTGTATTCAGATAAAAAATTATCAATCCGATAGAAATCTTTTTTTCGTGTAGAAAATGACATTCCAAAATCAGCTGAAGAAACTACAGTATACAATAATCCAATAAGATAATTTTTATTTCGTTTTGCATTCAAAATTGAATTTCGAAAATGAACACCAGTAATTGGATTTAGGTATAAACGGGATATTTGTCTACCAAACGAAGTTGGCATATATTTATCTTTTCCTTCTCGAATTAGATCTTCTTCCAACAAATAAGCTAAAGAATGATCAACATTATCAGAGAGAATTTGATTATCTGACTGAATTGAAAAAAGAGTTTTATCAAATAATTGAAACAACTGGTCTTTTGATAAACCTCTATTACTTGTTATAGAACCCAAAACATGATTGCATATTGAATTAAATTCAACAAGAGAAGACCGAAGATTTTCTGGCTGAGCATTAATATAATTATCGAGCAAAGCATCTTTTTCATTGTCACTAGAAGCTATTAGGATAGATTCACCCTTACTATCAAATTGAGGACGGCCAGCGCGTCCACACATTTGTTTGTATTCCATAACTGATAGAGGAATCATCTGACCTTGTTTTATATCATATCGTAAATAATTTGAAATTATAACCCGTTGAGCAGGAAGATTTACTCCAGCAGCTAGAGTAGGTGTAGCAGAAATAATTTTAATGTGTCGTTCTCGAAAGCCTTTTTCAATAATTTCTCGTTGATATGATGTTAATCCTGCATGATGAAATGCAACTCCATTTTTAATCATTCTAGATAAATTTTTATCAAGTTCAGTATTGTTACCTATAGAAAAAAGATCTTCAGATAATTTGTTTAGATTCGATAAATCATCAGGGTTAAGAAATTTAGAAGCGGTTTTTTCAATCAATTTAGCAATACTAGCAGCTCGGCGACGTGTTTCAGTAAAAATTATAGATTGGGCATTGTGTCGTAGCGCATCAATAGCAAGATCAACAGGTATTCCAGATTTGGAAATTTTTATAGGAGAAATATCACCGTTGTTAAATTCAATTTGTCCATAATTATAAATTCCTTCAATTAAGGGGATAGGCCGCCAGTTTGAATCAACATAATCAGCATTTAGCCAAGTTGAAATTTCCTCAATATTATTAATTGTAGCACTTAAACTGAGAATTTGAATATCTCTATCCCAATTGAGTATATTTGCTATTATCATTTCGAGTGTAGCGCCTCGATATGGATCACCAATTAAATGAATTTCATCAATAATAAATAATTTAATTTGATTTAACCAATCTACGTTATGTCGTAAAAGTGAATCAAATTTTTCATTAGTCAAAACCAATAAATCAGCATATTTTAGATATTCACTATTAGATTGAAAATCTCCAGTAGAAATCAAGACTTTGATTTTTTCAGAATTAGATTTAGATAAAGTTTCAAGTTTTTTGAATTCAATGAATTTTTCATGCGCAAGAGCGCGAAGGGGCGATAGATAAATCACTTTTCCTCCATTATATAAATAATTCAAGCTTGTAAGCATAGCAACCAATGTTTTACCACTTGCAGTTGGAGTGGAAACTACAAAATTTTTATTGTCTAGAACGCCTTGCATTATACATTCTTGTTGTGGCGGATATAGAGATTTGAATCCTAAGGATTTTAGAAAATCAATGTAAGATTTTTGAAGAGGGAGGGATGATACTTCCAAGCTGTAAATACTATCTTACTTTTCTATAAAAGTTACCTTTGACATTATATATTTGACCAGACTCTTCTAAGGATTTAAAGATTTTTTCGGCTTCGCTGGTATTGAATTTACCTGTATTAACTAATTCTTTTATAAATTCCTCACTATTGACAAGTCCCTCTTTTGAATTTTTTTCCATTTCATTAAATTTATCATGAGCTGTCATTGTTTTGCTTCTTTCACTAAGAGCTTTACCTTCAAATACACCATAATCAAACTTTCCTGTGGCAACATCAATTCCAACTGTTTCGAACATTCGTTGAACTAAACTAATACCACGCATAGCATCTTCCTCAGTAATAATTTCATGGAATAAAGAACGAGCACGGGCAGATGCCAGACGTATTAGACCTTCTAATGAACGAGGAGTAACTGGAATTTGTTCATCGGATGTGCCACTTTGCCTCATTTTGAGATAATATTCTAATATTTTTTGTTCTGCTTCTTTGCTTAGTTGAGGTTCCATGCGTTTAGCATAGATAATGTATTTTTTAAGAAGATCAAAATCAACTGGAACAGATCTAGTAATTTCTCCTGTTTTATGAATATCTAAAATATATTCAGCAAGTCGGGTATCTTTTGTTCTTTCTGGAGTGTCGTGAATAGCAAATACTAAATCAAATCGAGTCAATAACGGCGGAGGAATATTAATATTATCTAATATATTTCGGCTATGATCATATTTGCCAAATTGAGGATTAGAAGCTGCCAATATTGCAGTTCTTGCATTCAATGTTGCAATAATACCTCCTTTTGCAATACTAACAGTTTGTTGTTCCATAGCTTCATGAAGTGCAGATCGATCCTCAGTACGCATTTTATCGAATTCGTCGATGCATGCAAGTCCTTTATCAGCTAAAACAACAGTACCAGCTTCTAACATCATAGTTCCTGAACGTTCTCGAATAACTGCAGCTGTTAATCCTGCGGCAGTAGAACCCTTTCCAGAAGCATAAAGACCACGAGGTGCTAATCTTGAAGCGTATTTCAATAATTCACTCTTAGCTGTTCCAGGATCACCAACAAATAAAACATTAATATCACCACGTAATGAAGTATTATCTTTCAATAATTTAGTCGGTGAACCAATAAGCATTAAGAGAATAGCTTCTTTCGGTGTGTCTAGACCGTAAACAGCTGGCGCAATAGAATTAATTAATAGTTCATAAGCATTATCAGTTTTAGCAATTTCCTTAATCTGTTCTTCTTCTTCAGGAGAAACATCAATCTCTTCAGGACCCTTAGATTCAATATCTATATGATTGCCATTTATGCTTGTTCGAAAAATTGTCAGTTTTTCAGTTCCGCGAGAATATTGAGCTTCAGTTTTAACTATTCCAGTAAGAATTAAACGATCTCCAGGACGTGCGCGATTTACCAAATCAGCAGACAAATTTACGTCAAATGATTGAGGCAACTGACCAGCAGGTAATTCTTCAGGCGACTCTTGAATTCTAATAACCTGAAAATCCTGAAATTTAGATCGTGTCTCATCAAAATCAAAAATCCTTGATTCTGAACAATCAGAATCGGAACAAGTCAAAGGTTTAGTAAGAGTAAAAGTAGATTGAGGTTCATATGTAGGATGACCATGTTTACAGACAAAACACGCAACAAGAACACGTGGTTTCAATTCTGATGTTCGGACTACCATCCCTTTAACAGCTATCAATTTATGTAAAACATCCGTAGTAATATTTCTAAGAGGAACAGGATCTAAAAGAGAA
>Ga0208113_1000253_pt1 | contig 27460 bp, 20 predicted proteins | sample Knorr_S7_td_NADW_FD_185598 | JGI IMG/M metagenome (GOLD analysis project Ga0208113, IMG submission 185598) | Marine microbial communities from Southern Atlantic Ocean transect - Knorr_S7_td_NADW_ad_2505m_LV_A (SPAdes) (version 2) | ecosystem: Environmental > Aquatic > Marine > Oceanic | place...
GCCTCGTCCAGCAGGCCCTTCGAGATCATCGGCCTTCCGCAGCACTTTCGGTTGTTGAGCACCACTACTTCGAAGCCGAGCGCTTCCAGCAGGCGAGTGGCCGAGATGCCGATGCTCGGGTGGTTGAAATTCATGAACGTGTCGTGGAACAACACGATTTTTCCTCGCGTGCTCGACAGCCGGTCCGTTGATTTCCTTTTGTCGAACCACTTCTGGAAAGTCTGGCGAACTACCTTAGGCATCGGCCGGGACCTGTCGAACCCCGCGATCTTCTCGAGCACGAACCGCACCGGATACGAGCGGTTCGTGGCATTCGCGATCGGTGCCACAGGTGCCGCCAGCGCGTTCATGCGGTGGATGTTGGAGACCAGGCGCGAGCCAAGCGGTACGCGCCGGTTCTTGTAGTACTGGTAAAGGTGCTCGTACTTGATCTTGGCCATGTCGACTTCGGAAGGGCACTCCGACTTGCATGATTTGCACCCGAGACACAGATCGAGGACCTGCATCATTCTTTTCGATTCGAGGGCCTCAAGCGGAAATTTTCCCGAAAGCGCGAACCGCAGCGCGTTAGCCCTTCCACGGGTCGAATGTTCTTCCTCGCGAGTCGCCATATATGAAGGGCACATCGCTCCAGCGTGCAACTTTCGGCATGCGCCCAGACCGTTGCACATCTCAACGGCCCCCGCGAATCCGTTTTCCGCGCTGAAATCCAGCCGCGTCTTCAGCGGATGTGCCCTGTACGACCCGCCAAACCTCAGGTTGTCCTTGATGTCTGGAGTGTCAAAGATCTTGCCCGGATTCATGATGCCGCCGGGATCAAAAACCGCCTTCACGTCCCTGAATGCCTGGGTCAGCTCTGGGCCGAACATCTTTTCGGTGAAAAATCCGCGCACGATACCATCGCCGTGTTCGCCGGAATACGCGCCTTCAAACTCAAGGACGAGGTCGGAGATATCTCTCGCAATCGCCTCCATTTTTTCGATGCCATCGCGCGTCTTGGCATTGATTACCGGGCGGATGTGCATACAGCCAACGCTTGCATGGCCGTAGAACCCGGCCACTGTCCCGTGGCTCTTTACGATCTCGTCGAACCGCTTTACGTATTCAGGGAGTTTTTCGGGAGATACCGCCGTGTCTTCAACGAAAGGCAAGGGCTTTGCATCACCCTCGATGTTCATAAGAAGTCCGAGATTGGCGCGCCGGAACTCCGTAACCTCGTCCTGCTGGGCAGTCGTGTAAAGCTTTGTCGTGGCGAAACCGAGATTCTTGCGGTCCAGGTTCCTCACCATCTGGTCGAGCCGAGACTTTACCTCTTCAGGGTGGTCGCCACTGAACTCCACAACCAGGATGTCGCTTGGCTCGCCCTCTAAAAACCCCAGCGACCGTGAAAAACCCAGCGAAAGGCGTGCCTGCTCGAGGATCATCGAACCAATGTGCTCGATGGCCGATGGCGACTCCTCAAGAATGGCTACCGTTGCCTCCATCGCCTCGTTCAGGCTGTTGAAATGGACCACTCCGAGCACCTTGTGCCCGGGAATGGGAACAAGGTTCAACTTCGCAGCTGTCACGGCCGCAAGCGTGCCTTCCGACCCGACCATCATCTGGGTCAGGTTCAGCGAATTAGGGTCCTGTGTACGGTCGATGTTGTAGCCGCCTACCCGCCTGAGAATTTTAGGAAAATTTGCCGCGGCCGCTCCCGCAGCCCGCGCCGAAATTTCCCGGACGCCGCGATAAATATCGCCTTCCAGCCCACTCAAGGCCAACCGAGATTCCAAGGACGCTGCGTCGCGCAGACCGAAAACCGTCTGCGATCCGTCCGACAATGTCACGTCCATCTCAAGCACGTGGTCGACAGTCTTGCCGTAGATTATCGAATGGGTACCGCATGAGTTGTTGCCCATTGCGCCGCCGATATTCGCGCGGCTCGAGGTACTGGGGTCGGGTGTAAAAAACATCCCGTAAGACTTCAATTGTCGGTTCAACTCATCGATCGTGACTCCAGGCTGAGTCCGCACCCAATGCTCTTCGCGGTTGATCTCGAGGACGTCATACATATATTTTGAAAAGTCAATTACGACCGCGTGGTTCACGGTCTGGCCCGAAAGACCAGTCCCGCCACCTCTCGGTAACACCGCGACGCCATTCTTGCCCGCTATTTCGATTGCTGCCTGCACATCAGCTGCGTCGCGTGGGATCACAACTCCAACCGGTTCCATCTGGTAGATAGAAGCGTCGGTCGAGTACATGTTCCGGGATATTGTGTCGAAACGTACCTCGCCGCCAACTGCGGCGCGCAGGTCGGCCTCGAGATCTCCGGTGGCGGAATCAATCGCCCGTTTTGATGTAGAAACCACCATTAGTTATCCGTTTCCGTACTTCCCACGATGTGAAGGGGGTTTTCATCGATATCGTCGTCATCGTCGGGCAGGATTATCGACAAAAGTACGCTACCGATGAGGATACCGAGAATTATGACGAGAGAAAGATAGATATCTTCGAGTTTGCCGATCACGTGAAAGTCTTCAAACGCCGTCTCGACGATCATCTTCAGGCCTACGAAGCCAAGAATCGCGGCCAGCCCGAACTGCAAATAACGGAATAGCTTGACCATCCCGACGAGCAGGAAAAACAGGGGTCGCATTCCCAGAACCGCCATCGCGTTCGACGACCACACAATGAACGGGTCGTCCGTGATACCGAATACAGTCGGTATCGAATCGATGGCGAACACCACGTCCGTGGTTGCCAGCACAATTATCACGAGCAGGAACGGGGTGGCAGCCCGAACACCGTTCATGCGGGTGAAGAATTTCGTCCCGTCAAACTCATCGCTTACGGGCATCAACTTACGGAATAGCCTCACCGCAATGTTTTTACCGGGATCGACTTCATGGTCGCCCACAAACGCCAGCTTGTATGCCGTGTAGATCAGGAACGCACCGAGGATGTACAAGAACCACGCAAAGGCCGATATGACGGCCACTCCGGCTGCGATGAAAACCGCCCGTGCCAGCAATGCCCCTACAATGCCAAACAAAAGCCCGCGGGCCTCGTACGATTTTGGCAGCGAGAAGTATCCAAAGATGACGATAAAAACAAACAGGTTGTCGATGCTGAGCGCGCGTTCGGCCACGTAGCCAGCAAAGTATTCACCACCCTGCTGTTCGCTGCCTGCAACGAAAATCCACACACCCACTGCGCCGGCCACAAGAGTCCAGAATGCGGTGAGCCACGCTGCTTCTTTCATTCCGACAACGCGACTTTTGCGCGTCAGAATCAGCAGGTCGAATATCAGCAGGGCTACGAGGACGGCATTAAAAATCAACCAGTGGTTGAAAGTTTCGAGCAACGAGAGATTACCTTTCTATCTAAACGACTTGACCCGTTGACCGGCCCGCAACCCTGGCCCGTAGCCCGGCGTTATTTCGCATATTTTCATGGCGCGAGTAGCCGGAATTCGGTCCATTACTGAAACCCCGGACACCTTCGCCAGCAAAAACAATCGAGCCGGAGAAAGGCTATCGCACGGGGCGGGTTTCCCGCTAGGAGGTCTTTACGATCTTGTATACCTGTTGACCCCTCGGGGTTGTTACGTTGACCTCATCGCCAAGCTTATGGCCCAGAATTGCCGAACCGACCGGGGATACGATTGAAATCTTCCCGGTGAGCGGGTTTGCCTCGTTGGGTTCGACCACCTGATACTTCAATACCTTTCCTGATTCAGTCTCGGTGATCTCGACCTTGGAACCAATGTGGACTCGTTCGCTGTCCTGCTCTGTGGCATCGATTATGACCGCGACCTTAAGCGTTGCTTCGATCTCTCGGATTTTGCCGTTCGTCATTCCCTGGGCTTCGCGGGCGGCCTCGAGGGGGGCATTTTCTCGGACGTCGCCATCGGCAGCGGCCTTCTGGATATCTACGACGATCTTTATGCGCTCGTCTTGCAACTGAGAAAGCTGCTTCGTCATTTCGTTATAACCGCTCTGGGTAAGGCGAACGCTGCGAGTCGGGTCAGCTAACGTGATCGCCCTTGATGCCGCGGTCCGTGACTTGCGGAGTCGCAGATGCTGGGCCAGATTAATTTCGATATGACCCTTCTTCTTCAAGAAGGCCAGAAAGAGTTTTACCGCGCTAAGTCGCTCGGTGGCATCTCGTGTGGTAGTGCGGGCACCAAACACCTCGTTGTATTCGCCAATCTCTGATGGGATCAGAGTGTTGATGGTCCGCTCGCCGCCTATCCACCTGACGAACTTGGCGATTTCAGGCTGCGCGGCCCTCTTCACATCCTGTGGCAACTGTCTTACGTATGTCTGAAACGCTATGTTGAGCGAAAGTGCTTCCTGTTCTTCCTGAATTTGGTCGGGTGCTTCAGACGTAGTTGCCATGTTGTGCCTTACTCCGTGGGATTCGGTATGACCTGTTTCCCACCAATAAAATTCAGGAGGACAATGCTCTAATGATAGTTAGCTTTTTTTGAGACCGTCAAATAAACAGTTCAAAATCGTTTGACACCCTGAGTCTCTCGAACTTAAAATTGACGTCTACCGTTCTCCCGGATTCCACCGACCCACGCACCCGGTTGAGCCGTCCGATCAACCGAATCGCCTTAGGGCTTCCCACCACCAAATATGCCAAAGCGCACCTACCAACCAAAAACACGACACCGTGCCCGCGTGCACGGTTTTCGTTCACGGATGAGCACCAAAGGCGGTCGTGCCGTTCTGGCACGTCGTCGCGGCAAGGGCAGAATACGGCTAACCGTTTAGTAAGTCGTATCAATTGGCCATCCCCACCAAGCAGCGAATTCGACGCCCGGCGGAGTTCCGCCGAGTATTTACGCGCGGCAAGCGGAAATCTGGCGATTATGTGAACGTGGCCGTACTGCGTAACGACCTCCCCTTTTCGAGAATCGGACTCTCTGTAAGCAAACGAGTCGGTAACGCCGTCAGCCGAAACCTGGTCAAACGACGATTATGCCAGGCCTTCTCCGATATGAATATTGCCGACGGCTGGGACGTAATCATCACCGCGAAACCCGAGGCATCTAACGTTTCGTACCCGATACTCGATGAAACGATGCGCCAGTCGATGGGCCGCCTGAGGATTCAGTTCAGTGCGTCAGCCACGGGTAGCGCGAGAGAGGACAGGTGATGTCCAAAATATTCCTGATGCTCATCCGGGTCTACAAACTGGCGATATCACCCTACTGGCCAGGCCAGTGTCGGTACGACCCGACATGCTCGGAATTTGCAGCAGAGGCGATCCAGACTCATAGAGCGTTTGCCGGTTCGTGGCTTGCAATACGCCGTATTAGCCGGTGTCATCCCGGTCGGGCGCGGGGTTTCGACCCTGTCCCTGCCCCCGGAAAAAAACCTGAAAGTTCTTCTAAATAATCCATTTTGATCGCGGCCTGGTGGTTTATTTCACCGTTAGCCCACGATCAGTCCAGAAAAGCCTGGAGGCACATGACGCCATCGTCATCAGTAGGCATGATTCGCAGTAGCACTGGCGGGTTGAAGCCCGAGAGACACATTCGAAGCAACAGGAAACGGTTGCCAGTTCTATTCGCGATCATCTTTGTGATATTCGCGAGCGCTGCGTGTATGAACGACCTGACGCCGCAGGGCGGTTGGTCGGCACCAGTCGTGCAAGACGAGATGCTGCTCGTCGGGAACCGCGACGGAAATCTGGTCAGGTTCGATCCGTCAACTGGAAACCTCGACCTCGACTGGCGCTACCCGCGTGAGGACGGGCTGGGTGCAATATACGGTAGCCCGGTGATAGTCGGCGACAATGTTTACGATGCCGGCTACACATGCCGGGGCGACAATTGCGACGGTGAAATCTTCGCCGTGAGCCTGGCCGACGGCTTTTCGATCTGGGGTCCAACGGGCCTGGAACTAAATACCAAGCTCGTCGGGCAGATCGCGGTGATCGGAACCACGTTACTTGTCGGGACCAGTGCCCTCGGTGAAGAAAATGATGGGGCCGACGGTTATCTCTATGCCTTATATACTGCGCCGGGGTCACCCCGGGTTAAATGGCGTATCGCTCTCGACGGAAATGCCTGGAGCGGTGTTGCCGTCGAAGGATCGACCGCATACGTTGCCACCCTGGCGGGTACGGTCTACGCAATAAACGCAGCCGACGACGAGCGGTTCGATTCCGACCCGTCTTCCCGTATCCAGTGGACATTCGCAGCAGATAGCGCGGTCGCCGGTCCGATCCAGGTTGAGAGTGGCAACATATTCTTTGGCGATCTGGGCAGCAACGTCTACAAGTTGAACACGACATCCCGCTCGGCGCCCTCGAGTGACTCCGATGTAAATACCGGCAACGGTGAGTGGAAGACCGATGTTGGCACCTGGGTGTGGGCGAAGCCGTTGATCGAGAACGGCGTGGTTTTCGTTTCAGGGTTGGACGGTTCAATCCACGCGCTTGATGAAATCACCGGGTCCGAACGATGGTCGACCTCAATCGAAGGCCAGATCGTCTCCGCTCCAACCCTGTTCGACCGCAAACGCGGTGACACGCGCGAACGGGCACTTGCAGTCCCATCAAGTGAAAAGAACGTCTGGGTGGTTTCAGTCATCGACGGGCAGCCCCTTGGCGTTTTTCTCACCGACGAACCGGTCAAATCAACCCCGCTGATTTACGGCGACAAGCTCTACGCCCACACACTGAACGGCGACCTCAAGTGGTTCACCGTTGACGATACGAACCAACGCGGCTGCGTCGATCTGAAAGACGGCGGTCTATGCGACTGATCACCATGCCGTCATCAATCCGTAAGCCAGTCCGAAGGGAGGCCAACTAAATGGAGATATTTGGCATCCTCTGGCTCGAAGTGATCATGCGCCCGATGATTAACAGCCTCGCGCTGCTGTATAAGCTGCTTTTCAACAATTTCGGACTCAGCATCATCGTCTTCACTATTCTCATTCGCCTTGCGATGATCCCCCTGACTGTACGTCAGACCCGCCAGATGAAGAAGATGCAGGGCATCCAGCCGAAGCTGAAAGCGATACAGGAAAAATACAAGGGTGAAAAAGGCGATGCACGGCGCGCCATGTCGACCGAAACCATGGCGCTTTACAAGACCGCCGGCGTAAGCCCGGTCGGCTGTCTCGGCCCCATGATTGTCCAGATGCCGATCTGGATCGGGTTCTACCGCGCGATTCTCCGCACCATGCCATCGACGCCAGAGGGTCTGGCGAACCTTTCAGGCCTGTTCTACGGCTGGAACCCTGCTATTTCATCGGTCCCGTTCGATAGCCAGTTCCTCGGCATATCGCTCGTGGACCTTGTTTCTGCCGCGGCGGTGCCGTGGAACTACGCCCTGCCGCTCCTGGTGGGCGCATCGATGTTCCTGCAGCAGAAGATGACCACGAACCCGACGTCGGACCCGCGGCAACGTCAGACCAACCAGATGATGCTGTGGATGATGCCGATCATGTTCGGCGCGTTCACCTGGCAGTTCCCGGCTGGTCTGGCCGTCTACATCCTGTTCTCAAACATTGTCGGCGTGGTAATTCAGTACTACGTCGGCGGCAAGCAACCAATCGAACTGTTCGGGCGATCGTTCCTGGGTACGGAAACGAGCAGGGCTGAACGGGCGGCGCAGGTCGCGGCCGAAGCCAATGCACCAAAGGGACAAACGTCCAGTCCGAAGGAGTCAGATGACGATGACAAGAGCACGGAAGTTCTCAGGAAAGACGGTCGACGAAGCAACCGAAACCGCTCTCGCCGAACTGGGCGTAGAACTCGAAGACGTAGACATTAGGGTAATTAGGCCCGGTCGTTCGGGGATCCTCGGTTTCGGTGGCGAGACCGCTGAAATCGAGATCTCCTCACTCGACGAGAACGACCCGGCCTTTGCTATCGACGAGATCGAAGACGTCGATGAGCCTGCGGTCGCTGCAAAGGCGTCGTACGAACCGACCGATGATCGTTCGGAAAACGAAGGGGATCGGAGCGAAACCTCCAGTGAACCCGAGGAGGAAGGGCGCAGTGCCCGTGGACCCGGGGGCAGGAGTCGCGGCAGGGGCAGGGGCCGGGGTCGTGGCCGCGGCCGCGGACGCAACCGAAATGACCAGGGCCGGGGCGATGAGTCTCCCCGCACCGAGAGCGAGCAACAATCACGTGCTGGCGAAGAGACCGAATCTAAAGAGCGACGTGATGAGCGTGGGTCCTTTCGATCAACTGCGCACAGGGATTCCTCACCGCCGGTCCCGCGGGAAAAAGACGAGGAAGCTGAACAACTTGTGTCAGAACTCCTCGACTACTTCCTGGGTGCAATGGGCGTTATTGCCGATACTTATGTCCGTGATGACCATGAAGAGGGATCACTTGTTTTCGAAATCGAAGGCCAGGACGCAGGACTGTTGATCGGCAGGCGCGGTGAAACACTCCAGGCGCTCCAGTTCCTCATTCGCATGATTACCAGCCGCCAACTGGGCCGCAAAGCGTACGTAGCGATAGATATTGAAGACTACCGGGAACGCCGCTATCAAATGTTGCGCAGGCTCGCACACCGCACCGCGGGACGGGTGGCATCGAGCGGACGGGAAGACAGCCTTGAGCCGATGTCGCCGGCCGAACGACGCATCGTCCACATGTCGCTGGCCGACCACCCCGAAGTACGTACCGAATCGGAAGGCGAAGGAAACCAGCGCAGGGTAGTAATCTTCCCACTGGATTAGGTGCCACAGGCAGGTGACTAACAACTCCCCATCACCCAGCTTCGTAGCGATCGGTCACCTTTCGTTCGATGTAAATATCGTCGATAACGGTCCGCCGAGTCACCACACGCCGGGCGGAGCAGCCGCCTACGCCGCCCTCACCGCCAGGAAGCACGGCTTCAGCACCGGAATCCTCACGGCTGTCGATCAGGACTACCCGGTGCGGGAAGTCCTCGCCGGTATCGATGTCCGTGTCACAGAGAGTGAACACACATCTACATTCGCCAACTACTACGATTCTGGTGAACGATCGCAGGTGCTGCTCGCATCAGGCAACAAAATACCGCAGGTATCCTTGCCGGAAAGTTGGACACAGCCAGACATTCTATTTGCCGGACCGCTGCTCCACGAACTGCCAACCGACTGCGTGAACTGGTTTAATTCCGGACTGTCATGCCTCATCCCGTCCGGTTGGCTGCGCAGATGGGGACCCGACGGTGTGATAACCCACGGCAACAGCCTGCCGTCATCGCTGGCGGGTGGTCGAAAATGGAATGTGGTCGTCACATCGGAATCCGAAGTCCAAGACCTGCCCGAGCGGCAGTTGTTCGATCTAGGCGAGATCATTTGTATTACCCGCGGGGCGCTGGGGGCAAGAATCTGGCAATCCGGAACATGGCTCGAAGCGCCAGCGATTTCCGCCTCTCCCGTTGACGTCACAGGGGCCGGTGATATCTGGGCAACCGCGTTTGTGATTGCCCTCAACGAGCGTAATCACCTTGAAGACGCAGCCCGCTGCGCGGCAGCGGCGGCAGCAGTCGCAATAGAGTCCGAGGGCATGACAGGTTGCCCGTCACGCGAAGAAATCACTGCGCGTCTTGATCGGAATTAACTTCTATTACCCGGTTTCCCGTCTCTTGCGGAGGAATCTCTGTGGATGTGCCCCGTCATTTCGGTAAATATCAGGGGTGAGGATCCTCTGGCGAATTCCCGTCTACTGTGAGTTCAGGGCTGCGAGCGCATCCCCTTTTTTCAGTAAACCGCCCCCCTGGCGCCAAATTACCTTGCCGTCACGGCCAATAACCAGGAACGTGGGCGTTATGTAGGCCCGGTAGTCGCGAACCAACTGGTTCACAATGGCATCCTGTACGTTCAGCTTGAGAAACTGAACCTCGTCGCCGACTTCGCCCTCGAGTGAACGAATGATCGGTTCTGATGCCAGGCAAACGCTTCAGGTATTTGAGAAAAACTCCACGAAAACAGGCTGCCCGTAAACGATGATGTCCCGGGCCTCGGCATCGCTCGCTACCGTGCTGTCGCCGGGCTGCAGAACGAGCATTGCTACTACCCCGGCGATCGCGACCCCGGAATAAAGCGGGATGCGCCTGCGCCAGCTTCTGACGGGCAGCAATGCGAACATTGCCACCAGGAATCCCGGGATGGCGATGACTGCAGAATACTGGTTGATAGTTTCGAACAATGTGATTTCCTGTATTACCGTTTCCGATTAGGAGTTCAGTTACTGGTACGCCGGGTTAGATTCGTCAGATGCGAATACGCCGCGGCTCATGTTTCAGTTGCGGCGCCGAAGCGCGGTTCGCCAGAAAAAATTATCCATGTAGCGGCCCGTTCAGCAGCGCGCCAAGTGAATGTTCAACCTCGGGCCGGCCATCGAGCTCCAACCGATGCGTACAGAGCGTTACATGGTTGTGGTCGCAGGTCGCTAGCACCTGTTCGAAGCGCTCGGCAGTCGTGTTTCCAAACAGCAGCAGCAGGGGCAATACGTGTCGTCGCTCGGCCTTGAAGATCGCTGCCTGGTACCACAACGCCTGCCTGAGACCCTCCGACCACGAATCGGCGCGCTCGACCTCGATTACATGAGTCGGGAACTTAGTACTGAAGCCGATCAGCAGGTCGGCCCGCTCCTTGCCGGTCCACATCTGCGCCTGTTCGATCACATTGATCCCTGCCAGACCGATTATTCGCACCACCTCTTCCTGGATTTCAGCCTCGGCTTTTTTCGGAATCCCCTGGGCGGCATCGAAGCCCTTCATAATCCCGTCTTTGAGCGTGGCGTGCGAAAGGTCGTACTGCGACTCCCACGCCTGATAGAGGGCCGACTTTCTCGAGTTGCTCAGCTGCGACCATCCAGATGCCTCAGCCTCCCGATGAACCACCGAGATAATCCTGTCTCGCTCCTCTTCGAGCAGTTCGGCAAGGGTACGAGTCATGATTTCCTGGTCGTCATCTTCGGAGGTTTGAATTTCTTGCCTGCGGCATGGGCATCAAATCGTTGCCGTGCCAGTTCCACGTACTCTGAAGATACGTCGTATCCAACAAAATGACGACCGTTCTTCGCGGCTGCCAGTGCAGTCGAACCGGTACCCATGAACGGGTCGAGCACCACCTCGCCCGAGAATGTATAAAGCTCAATCGCCCGCCGGGGAAGTTCTTCCGGGAACGGAGCAGGGTGCCCGGCCTGCTTGGCCGACTGGGGAGCGAACGACCACACGCTCTTGGTAAATTCTAAGAATTCGTCCTTCTTGATGGTCGACTCTCGCCCTTCGAGCGGTTTCCGGCCAAAAGGCACTTTCTGGAAGACGAGGATGTACTCATGGGTGTCGCGGAGAGTCGGGTTCGACGGCGACATCCAGCTGCCCCAGGCGGTCGATACCCCGGCGCCAGCCGACTTGTTCCAGATGATCTCGCCCCGCATGTGGAACCCTACCAGCGCCGCCTGCTCGATCACGTATGCGTGCAGCGGAATGTACGGCTTGCGACCCAGATTTGCGACGTTGACAAGAGCGCGACCCCCATCGACAAGGACCCGGTAGGTTTCGCGCATCACGTTGCCGATCAGCGTCATGAACTGGTCGTGCGTCAGGTCGTCGTCATAATCCTTGCCAACGTTATATGGGGGTGACGTGACCATGAGGTGAATCGAGCGGTCGGGAAGCTCGCCCATGCTCTCGCTTGAGTGGGCGAAAAATCTGTCGAGAATGTCGGCTGGTACCGCCTGTTCAGATTCAGGCTTCTTGTCGAGATTTTCCCGATCCCCGGGCTGCAGCGCACGCGCGTAGTACCCGGAAGAATCGTGGCTGAATCTTCCATTCGTCCCGAATGACGAAGTACTGGTAGGGCGCTGCTTCGGTGTGGCTTTTGATCGACGTGGCATCTTCTGTACACGGATGCTAGCAGTTGCCGCGCAATAGCGCGAATCGAAATTGACCGGTGTTGAGGAAACCGTGCGACTGCAGGAATTCGCAACCGACCGAACATTGTCATCCTGAACTCGCTGCAGGATCCGATTCGGGCGAGTGAAAGTGCAGGCCGCAGGAACAACTCCTGTGATTCTGTGGCCTCTGCAGGAACGGTGCAGATCCTGAATCAAGTGCAGGATCACAACATGGGTTTCAGGTGACGATTCGGATAGGGATGTTTCATCGCATCCCCGGGCAACGTCACTCCGTCGCCTGATCCAGGATCGTGATCAGGTCGACCGCACGCTTCGTATCTTCCTGTCCCTTTGACGAAATGCCCTCGTCGAACATCTGGATGCAGAACGGACAGGAAACGGCAACCGTCTCGGCACCGGTCTCAAGGAACTGATCGGTGCGCATATGGTTCACCCGCTCGCCCTCCTCCTCCATCCACATCCGACCCCCTCCTGCACCGCAGCAGAACGCCCGCTCCTGGTTCTGGTCCATCTCGACGAAGTCCAGTCCCGGTATCGAACTGATAATTTCCCTCGGAGCCCCGAACTCGCCGTTGTGACGACCCAGATAACACGAGTCGTGGTAGGTAACCGTCCCGATGCTGCCAATACCCGCCTCGTTCGGCCTCAGTTTGCCCTGCTTGAGCAGTTCGCCAACAAACGCCGTATAGTGAATTACATCGTAATTGCCGCCCAGCTGCGGGTACTCGTTCTTCATCGTGTTGAAACAGTGCGGGCAGGTCGTGATGATCTTCTTCACGTCGTATTGCTTGAAAGTCCCGATGTTCGTCTCGGCCTGCATCTGGAACAGGTATTCGTTGCCAAGCCTGCGGGCCGGATCGCCCGTACAGGTCTCCTCCTCGCCCAGCACCGCAAAGTCGACGCCCGCCTTGCGCAGCACCGACGCCATCGACCGCGTCGTATCGACGCCCCGCTGAACCAGCGCCCCCGAGCATCCGACCCAGAACAGTACTTCCGATTCCGGCTTTTCGGCAAGTGTCGGAATATCGAGACCGTCCATCCACGAAGTACGGGTGAGCGTCGTCCCGCGCCACGGATGCCCCCGCTGCTCGATCGATTGCAGTGCCGATTGGGCGGTGTCGGGGGTGCTGGCCTCTTCAAGTGTGAGGAATCGGCGCATATCGACAATTGTTTCGATGTGGTTGATCTCGACGGGACACGCATCGAGGCACGCCGCGCATGTCAGGCAACTCCACAAAACATCGTCACCCACAGCATCGTGGACCATCGACGTGGCAGGGGCGGGCGGGGCTTCGCCTGCCGGCGTGCCTAGCAAAACCGGAGACCGCTCCTCCATGTAGCCGCGCATGTCCTGGATCAGCTTTCGTGGAGAAAGTGGTTTGCCCGATAAATAAGCGGGGCACACGTCCTGGCAACGACCACAGTTGGTGCAGGCGTCGAAGCTCATTAGCTGGGTCCATGTAAGGTCGGGCAGGTCTTTCGCCCCGAACGTCTCGAGTGTCTCGAAGTCACCCATCGACTTCAATCCACCACGCGGCTGCAGGCTCCGGTAGTACCAGTTCATCGGGCTGACAATCATGTGGGTAAGGCGGCTGAAGCGGAGGGCCGCGTAAACGAATGCGCCGGCGAAAATCCCGGCATGCAACCACCATGTCGCTGCGTGAGCAGTTTCAAGGAAACCCACCGAGAATCCGATCCCGAGCAGGCTCTTTGCCACGACCCAACCGATTGGCGACCAGCCTGCCACCGACGGGTCGTAGTAGATCGATGCAGGGTTCAGTTCAGTCGCGCCAATGCGAAGCCCTTCGATCAGGAACCCAGTGATTAGCAGCCCAAACAGAAAAGTCATCACAAACCCATCGTCGAGCGCGGTGTCAAGGCGTCCCGGCCGCATTACGTAGCGTCGCCAAAGGGCCATCGAAAGCCCGACTGCTGCAAGCCCGCCCCCGAGGATGTCCCAGGCGAACCCGAGTGGAACGCGGACGTGTGCCGTCGGCCAGACCCAGTTCAGGTATTTTTCAGCGTTGAATTCCAGGGCCGCGACGGTTGTGGCGAGAAGCAGGACGCTGAAGCCCCAGAAAATCGCGAAATGCATAATTCCGGGATAGAGTTCGCGCCTTCTCACGAACTGACGATGGGCAACAAGGCCAGTTGCCACGAGGGCCAAAAAGGCCTTCCATCGCTCCGCAGTTGGACCGAGCTCAACTTCGCCCCCGGCAGTGTGCCACACCCGCCACCTGCGCCTGATTGCGTAGGCAATCGAAGCCAGTGCGATGGGAGCGACCAGGTACACCAGCGCTCCAGCGTACGGGTATCCAATGTTCCAGAAATCTGCGCGACCGGGGAATTCAGGCATGGGCCGGGTTCGTCTTCAGGTGCTGTAATGGCGTAGGGCCGAATCCTAGAAGTTTACGATTCACCAGCCGCCGTGTCCTTTCCAGATAATCCAAGACAGAGGGGTCGCGATCAATTAAAGAACCGATCCCAGATGAGACCCCATGAACCTAAGCGGTCCCATATCAGCACCGACGAGCCTGTGATCAACCACAGGAAGATGTTGATCCGAAGTGGCCAGTCGCGAATCAGAATTTCTTCAGGTGCCTCGCCGTCTCCCCGCACATGGATCAGATACAGGTAACGCATGATGCCGTAAGCGACAAACGGTATCGTGAGCATCATCGAGTTATTGGTCGGCACATTGGCTTCTGCCACTCCGGTGCTGAACGTGTAGAGCGTGTACGCGATCAGAGTCGCGGTCGCAACCACATTAATCAGGTTGTCGAGGAGGGGAAGCGAGTATTCGCTGAGGATCGACCGATGCGCTTGCGAGTTGTCGCCCGCGCTGAAAAGTTCTCCACGGCGCTTTGCCAGGGCCAGGAAAAGCGCTCCCAGTGCTGTGACCACGTACAACCACGGCGAAATCGTCAGATTCAGCTCGACCGCTGCCCCCGACCGCTCGATAACCGCGTGGTCGATCGCGACGGACCCCGCCACGGCACGTAAAACAAACCCCGAAGCCACGGCCATAACATCAAGTAAAACAACGTTTTTAATCCACCAGCTGTAGACGACATTAGTTGCCAGGTAGGCGGCGGCAGTGATCAGCATTATTGCCGAAAACGCAAGCGACGCAGCGAACGCGCCAACGATAAACACGACTGCCAACCCGATAGCCCAGCCAACTGATATCCGACCCGCCGCGATAGGGCGGTGCCGCTTTCGGGGGTGTGCGCGGTCCTGATCGATATCGATTGAGTCGTTAATAAAATAGACAGCGGCCGACAACAGCACGAAAATACCGAGTGCAGCAAATGCCCGACCCACAATTGCGGCCATTCCTGCGATATCGTCGCCGCTGTACCAGATGTTTACAGTGAAAAACAGCGGAACGAGCACGAGACCGTTCTTTACCATCTGCCGCGGGCGCGCCTCTTTCACGATGGCACCGATGCTCGGGATTCGGGACGTCTGAATAGTTGCTTCCTGTTCTGCCGACATATCAGCGATGATAGGTGTATTCGGAAACCGGGGTCAATTTAGGCACCCGACAAGAATTCCTGTTAATTTTTGGAAACAATGGCCGAAAATTCTAAAATCAGACTCGACCGACTCCTTGTCGATATGAACCTTGCTCCAGATATCAAGGAGGCCGCCGCACTCGTCATGGCCGGAAAAGTGTCGCTGGCCGGGGAGCGCAGGTCGCCTACGCCGGGCATGCAGGTGAGGCCGGGCGTGGAGATTACCATCGCTCCGAAGATACGGTTCGTTTCGCGGGGCGGCGAAAAGCTCGCAGGGGCGCTGGAACTGTTCGATGTTGACGTCGAAGGCGCGGTCTGCCTCGATGTAGGTGCATCGACAGGCGGATTCACAGATTGTCTACTGCAAAACGGTGCCATTCGCGTCTACGCGGTCGATTCCGGTCGAGGGCAATTGCACCGGAAATTGATGGACGACGAACGTGTGATCAGCATGGAGCGAACCAATATTGCAAACGGGATCGAGCTACCCGAACAGGTCGATATCGTCGTTGCCGATGTTTCGTCCACGTCGCTCATAAAAGTATTACCACCTGCGTTCGAACATTTCGTCACACCCCGGCCCGGCCGAAGATGCCGAGCCGTCGTACTTCTAAAACCGCAATATGAAGCAAAAATATCGGAACTCCCCCGAGGTGGAGTGATTACGGAATCAATCGTCCACGCAGCCGTAATAGGTCGGTTTGTAAAGTGGGCGGGCGATTCAAAAATACGCGTTCGGGGCCTCGTCAGTTCGGGGATACTCGGCGAAAAAGGAAATCGAGAGTTCCTTCTTCTTCTTGAACCCTGGGCTCCTAGTCAGACAGATCACGAGTAAAAGAGCGAATCGGCGCACCGAGTTTGCGTTGACCCGCAGGTTAACGAGGGTTAAAATTATGCAGGTCGTTGTCGTCCAAATCTGGAGCTGCTCGACAACGCTGAACCTGCCGGCGCATCGGGCGCCGTGTTGAGCTGAATAGTCCGAGCTGAAAATCACTTCGCCTGTGCCAGAAACCCAGGGCCCGATCAACATGTTTTCAGACGATAAACCGCATGAAGAGTGCGGGATAGTCGGGGCTTATATCCCAGAAGAAAACGTAGCTCAGACCTTATTCTTCGGTCTTTTTGCCCTGCAACACCGCGGTCAGGAAAGTGCGGGCATTGCGACATCAAAGGGCGAGCGAATTGGCATCAAGGCCAAGATGGGGCTTGTTTCACAGGTCTTTCGCGAAGAAACGCTTAGCGGTCTGCCGGGTCACCTCGGCATTGGCCATACCCGCTACTCGACGATGGGCGGAAGCAAGGAATACAACGCCCAGCCGCTGCTTGCCAATGGTCAGCGCGGCCAAATCGCAGTAGGCCACAACGGCAACGTCATAAACGCAGCCGATCTCCGCATCGAGATGGCCGAGGAGTTCGGGGCAACTTTCAACAAAACGTCCGATACGGAAGTTATTGCAGAGTTGTTCGCCAAGGCACCCGGTGCCAACTGGTTCGAGGTTTCGGCCTACGCCATGCGCCGCCTCAAGGGTGCGTACTCACTCGTGATAATGACGAAAGACCAGTTAATCGCCGTACGCGATCCGATAGGCATACGCCCGCTGTGCCTGGGAACGCTCAACGGCGGCTGGGTGGTCGCTTCCGAAACCGCGGCACTTGACAACCTTGGCGCAGAATTCGTAAGAGAGCTCGAACAGGGTGAAACTCTCGTCATCGATAAAGACGGCGTCAAGTCAAAGATCTGGTCGGGCGCCCGTTCCAACCACGCGATGTGCATTTTCGAGCAGATTTACTTTGCCCGCCCCGACAGCATATTGAACGGTGAGCTGGCATACGAAACCCGGCGGCGACTGGGAGCGGCAGTCTACAGGGAGCACCCGGTCGATGCCGATATCGTCGTCGGTATCCCAGATTCCTCCACCCCACATGCCGTCGGACTGGCGGCTGCGGCGAAAATCCCGTACGTAGAAGCGATAATCCGCAATCGCTATGTGGGACGAACGTTTATACAGCCCGATCAGCATTCTCGTTCCCAGGGAGTGAAGACCAAGTTTAACGCCATGCGCGGGGTAGTCGAAGGCAAGAGGTTACTGGTGGTGGACGACTCGATCGTTCGAAGCACAACCGTCACCCGCATCGTCAAGATGTTGCGAAAAGCCGGGGCCAAAGAGATCCACATGCGCGTCGCCTCACCGCCGATCAAGTCGACCTGCCACTTTGGCGTCGATATGGCCACACTCGGCGAACTGATTGCTTACAACAAGACAGTTGACGAGATACGCGACTATATCGGTGCCGACTCGCTCGCCTATCTCTCAGTAGAAGGGCTGCACCAGGCCGTGCGCGCACCGGATAAGACCTACTGCAACGGCTGTCTAACCGGTAAGTATCCGATTCCCGTACAACTTGAGATGAACAAACTGGAACTCGGAATTACGCAGGGTATCTAGTATCGCAGCGACGACTTCAGTCACCCGTTTTTCAAGTATCAAGAGTCCTCCGAATCGGCCCTTCCAAACGTATACTTATCGCCTGATTTTACGCACCTGTCCCGAATTATCGCAGCGTGTCTTACCTGAAAAAGTCAACGGGGACTCTCACGCATGACCAACCGTCCGGCAGCCAAGACCTACGCTGATGCAGGCGTGGACCTGGCAGCAGCAGCAGCCGTCAAGGACAGGATCAAGGCAATCGCAGCCGCCACGCTCGGCAGCGCCGTCATAGCTGGCCCCGGTGGCTTTGGCGGGGTGATCGACCCCGACCCCTCGGGCGATACGCTCCTTGTCGCCAGTACCGACGGCGTGGGCACAAAACTCCGTATCGCCGATGCGCTTGGCAGGCACGACACGGTCGGGGCAAGTATCGTAAATCACTGCATCAACGACATTCTCCCCGCCGGCGCGCGGCCGCTGTTCTTTCTCGACTACATCGGTCTGAGCCGCTTCGATCCCGACAAGATCGCAGAGATCGTCTCCGGCCTTGCGAGGGCGTGTGCCGATGCGGGCTGTGCGCTACTCGGCGGCGAGACTGCCACAATGCCCGACATCTATCACGGCAACGATTACGACCTTGCCGGGTTCATCGTCGGTACGGTCCGTAAAGACGCACTCTTGAAGCCTGAAAATACGCGGGCCGGCGATGTGATTTTGGGTCTGGCTTCAGACGGACTCCACACGAACGGATATTCACTGGTCAGATCGGTGTTCGATACCGACGAAAACCCGTCTGTACTCGCTACCAACGTTCCAGAAACATCACACACCCTGGGCGAACTGCTGCTGCGCCCCCACCTCAGCTACCTTGATGTAATCGGCCCGGTCCTCGGAAAAATTCGCGGGCTCGGCCACATTACCGGCGGCAGTTTCTACAAGAACATTCCGCGCGCGCTCGCCGACGGCCTCGGTGCTGACATCGACATTTCGACGTGGTCAGTCCCACCGCTGTTCGATTTCATCAAGGAGGTCGGGCACGTCGAAGACCGCGAGATGTTCAGCGTGTTCAACATGGGCGTCGGGATGACGATCATCGTCGAGCCGGGCCTTGCCGACGATGTGATGAACAGCATACCGGGGGCGTTCCGAATTGGTGAAGTCGTCGAGCGGGCACCGGTCGAAGAGCGGACAAAGCTGATCGGGCTTTAGCCGAACTTTCTGTAATTCACAAGAATCAGATTAGAAACAACAACGAAAAGGGAACGAGACCAATTTTGAGGGCGCTTCTATCCGCATACGACAGGACCGGACTGGTTGAATTCGCGAAGGTACTGGCGAACGCCGGGTTTGAGCTGATCAGCACCGGCGGTACGGCGAACGAACTCAAATCCGCCGGGCTGGAAATTACAGAAGTCGCGAATGTGACAGGCGCACCCGAAATCCTTGATGGTCGGGTGAAGACGTTGCACCCCAGAATTCACGGTGGACTGCTCGGAAAGCGCAGCAACCCGGCGCACATCGAAGAGATGAAGCAACAGGGGATCGAGGGCATCGACGTAGTCGTGAACAACCTCTATCCGTTCCAGCAGACCATCGCAAACCCCAATGCTACGCTCGATGACGCGCTAGAAAACATCGATATCGGCGGTCCGGCCATGACCCGTGCTGCCGCAAAGAACTTCCCCGATGTCGTCATCATCGTCGACCCGTCCGACTACGAGCGCATTGGCGAAATGATCGTGTCGGACGCAGGAGTCTCACAGGATGAGCGCCGCGGTCTCGCCGCGAAGGCATTTCAGCACGTCGCCGCGTACGACACCCTGATATCCGCTTACCTGCGAGAGTCAGAAGCAACGAGTGAAGACAAGACAGCCCTTTTCCCCGAAGAGATCACCTTCGGGTGGAGGCGGGTTGCAGTTCCGCGCTACGGAGAGAACCCGCACCAGGCCGGAGGCATCTACGCAACACCCGGCGAAACTGGCGGAATCGTAAACGCCCGGCAACTGCACGGCATCGACATGTCGTATCTTAACTACTTCGACGCCGACGCCGCCTGGGTCGCCGTCAACTCGTTCGGAGTCGCCGATAAGCACTGTGTAGCGGTGGTCAAGCACGCCAATCCCTGTGGCCTCGCCATCGATACCGATCAGGCCGAGGCGTACCGCAAGGCCTACGCGGGCGATACGATGTCGGCGTTCGGCGGAATCGTCGGCTTCAACAACATCGTCACAGCAGAAACTGCCATCGCAATGAAGGGCGTTCTGTACGACGTGATCGTTGCCCTTGGCTATGAACCGGAAGCCCTCGAAATACTCCAGAAGCGCCGGCGTACCCGGGTGCTGGAAGTTGCACTCTCAGACACCCCGCTTCTCAATGTCCGCAACGTGACAGGCGGCGCACTCGTTCAGCAGCCCGACGATATCGCTGAAGTAGCGGCCGACTGGAAGGTCGTTACGAAGAAGTCGCCAACCGAACAGCAGCTGGCCGACATGGCCTTCGCGTGGAAGGCGTGCCAGCTGGTTCACTCGAATGCGATCGTGTTTGCTAAGGATTCGATGCTCAAGGGAATGGGTGCCGGTCAACCAAACCGGGCTATCAGCGTTTACCTCGCGGGTCGGGCGGCGGGCGACGACGCCTCCGGTTGCGTGATGGCCAGCGATGCCTACTTCCCGTTCCCTGATGGCATAGAGAACGCTGCGAAAGCAGGTGCCGTAGCGGTTGTTCAGCCCGGCGGATCGGTGAAAGACGGGGAAGTTATCGAAGCTGCCGACCGCCTCGGCCTCGTAATGCTCTTCACCGGCACACGACACTTTTTTCACTGATCTCGTGCCTCCGTTGCACAAACCCGGCAAAAACTAAAACTGATCTCAACCCGATCTCACCAAATTCCTCATATGGCTGCAACTGTCGATATCGTCATACCGGTCCTCAACGAGGAAGTGGCTATCCCTGTCTGTATCGAAAAGCTGTACGCGTTTATCGACCAGCACCCCGAACGCGACTGGCGTGTGGTCGTCGCCGACAACGGTTCGAGCGACAGAACGACTGAGATAGCTACGGAACTGGCGGCCGTGTACCCGAAGTTATCGGTCTCGACGCTCGATCAGCGCGGCCGTGGCCGGGCTCTGAAAAAAGCCTGGACCGAGAGCGATGCAGATGTGCGGGTGTACATGGACGTTGATCTGTCGACCGACCTGATGTCGTTGCCGCTTCTGGTAGCGGCTGTCGCCGATGACGGGTACGAAGTTGCGATCGGCTCGCGGCTTATCAAAGGCTCGGAAGTTGTCGATCGGACCCTCAAGCGGGAGGTCACTTCCCGCGGGTACAACATGCTCATACACATCTTCTTTCCATTTCCCGGATTCAAGGACGCGCAGTGCGGTTTCAAGGCGGTTTCAAGAAAAACCGCTGATAACCTGATCCCGCTAATTCGTGACAACGCATGGTTTTTCGATACGGAACTACTGTTGATCGCCGGTAAATCCGGTTACGGCATTAAGGAAATACCTGTTCACTGGGAGGACGATCCGGACACCCGTGTGAAGATTGCTTCCACGGCCTGGGAAGATGTGAAAGGCTTGCTCAGACTCAGGCTTAAAGGGCGCCCAACTCCGACATCGACGCCTTGACCGCTATTTCGGACGGTAGCTAGAGTTGATTACCCGCGCAGCCGCAAAGTAGATCTGCGCACCCCCAACCGCATTAAAACATGGCTACACCAGGCGATTTTGAGATCGCACGCTCGGTCCTCACCGGGTACACAGCTGATAACGAACTGCACAGGGCTTTGACCATCCTTCGGAACGAAGGCATCAATCCTGAAGTGGTCGTTGAGTTCGCGGTCGAACGCGACGGCATTTTCTGTGGCATCAACGAAGTAAAAACCCTGCTTGGCAGGGTGCTGCCAGAAACCGGCCGCGAGGTGTGGGCTCTGGACGAAGGTGTTGGGGTGGCCGGTGGCGAGGTGGCGCTCCGCATTCGTGCTCCGTACGCCTCCTTCGGTCTGTTCGAGACCGCGATCCTCGGAACCTTGGCGTCGTGCACCGGCTGGGCAACCGCGGCTGGCGAATGTGTAGATGCCAGCGGCGGCGTCCCGATAATCGGTTACGGTGCCCGCCATGTCCACCCGGAAGTGGTTGGGGTCATGGACTACGCAGCGGTAATAGGAGGATGCGCATCAAGCTCTTCAGTGGTCGGTCAGCAACTCCATGGGCTGATACCCTCGGGAACCATGCCACACTCGCTGGTGCTCCTGATGGGCGATACCGTTCGCTCCATGATGGCGTTCGACAAGCACATGCCGCCCGAGGTCCCCAGGGTTGCCCTTGTGGATACATTCAAAGACGAGACTGAAGAAGCTATGGACGTTGCAAAGGCGTTGCGTGAGCGGCTTCGCGGGATCCGGCTAGATACGCCTAAAGAGCGGGGCGGGGTGACGCCCGACCTGGTCCGCGAGACACGCGCACGATTGGACCAGGGTGGTTACAACCACGTAGAGATATTCGTAAGTGGTGGAATTACGCCCGATCGTATTCGGGGCTTCGTCGAGGCCGATGCGCCGGTCAATGTCTTTGCAGTTGGCTACTACATAGCCTCAGCAAGCCCGATTTCGTTCACTGCGGATATCAAGGAAATCGATGGCCGGAACGTGGCGAAACGGGGCCGTATACCAGGGCTTGCAGTGAATCTCAGGTTGACCCGGGTACTCTAATCAGGCCCCGTAAGTTCCAGTCGGGCCACTTGTTTATGGGCAGATTGAACTTTCGCCCATTCAGCCAAGCGTGACCCAGCGACCCATACGATGCCTTTGTCCGATTCGACAATCGGCACCCGGTCACGCCAGCGTTCAGGCACCCCAGCACCCACAAAAAAATCCTGGAGTTTTACCTGCGGATCCATCCCCAGAGGCTGAAACCGATCTCCGTTTTTGCGGTTCCGCAGTCTTGGCGAGAGCTGTGCAATGGTCGGCGATGCGAATGTCACCCACGAGTTTTCGGGATCGAGATTGATCGGCCTGTCGACAATCGCCGCAATCATTTTGAAGCCACCGCCAAGCCCGGTGATGCCAGGAATCGATAATTCGGTGAGATCAAGCGGGTCTGGATAGGGACAGTCGTTGTCGGGGACAGTCCGGGAGCGGAAGCCGAAAGAGTCCTGATCAACGATAAAAGTAACCCCGTTGGGCAGATTGATTGAGGTTCCACTGCGACCGGCGAGGTGTTGGACCATGCTCTCAACATGCGTTCGCTCGAGGTTATTGGAGTGGCCGACATGGTCGTCGTAGGTTCGCATCAACACCCTGGCGGTAAGAGTTGCCGGAAGGCTCAAGACGCTGGCCCGTGAGTATCGGCCCGGCGCGGGTCCACCCCCGGCCTGCTTGAGTGAGCGTTCGACTGCCCAATTCACGATCGACAGGTCGTCAGCCGCGTTTTCCGCAAGTCGTGCCAGCGCTTCCGACGAGCCCGGGATCGCCTTGTTTAGCTCTGGCAGCACGTCCAGCCTGATTCGGTTCCGGGTGTAATCCCGGCGGAAATTTGACTCGTCGACGACGGGCCGGACACCGATCTGATCGCTGTACTCTGCGCATTCTTCCCTCAAAATTCCAAGCATCGGCCGGAACGCGGTGACTTCAATTTCTGAATCCGGAATTTTTAGAGTCGAACGCGGTCTGATACTGGCGATCCCTTTGAGCCCGGAACCCCGACCGGCGTGCAGCAACACAGTCTCGGCCTGATCATCGAGCGTATGACCCGTGACAACCCCGTGAGCCGAATACATTTCGACGCTCTGCGACAGCGCCTCGTAGCGTAACTGCCGGGCGGCAGATTCGATCGAAACGTTTTTCTTTTTCGCGAGCCCCGGAACATCAACGCTGACCGCTTTGAATTCAACAACGCACAGTTCGGCTATTCGTTGTGCGATGCGTTCATCACGCTCTGATTCGCCAGACCGAATATTGTGGTTGACGTGTACCGCCCTCAGGTTGAAATTCCATTGATCGCGAAGTTCCGATAGAGCCCGAAGAAGCGCTGAAGAATCGGGTCCGCCTGAGAAAGCTACTACAAGGACCGCCCCGCGTGGTACCAATGCACGTTGGAGACCTGCTTCCAGTTGATCGAGAAATGTGGCGCCGTTAGACATCGGGTGTCGACTACCTTGTGACTTCCGAGACCTCAGTTACCCGCCGTACGCGAATGCTGGTGATCTTGGTTCCATCCACTTCGGCGATCTGCATTCTCAGGTTGCCGAATCGCACCCGTGACCCAATATCCGGCCGTTGTTGCGCTTGCTCAAGGAAAAATCCGGCGATGGTCTCATAATCGCCTTCAGGGATATCCAGACCCAGTTCATCATTGGCTTCACCGATCTCAAGACCGCCATCCAAAACGAACGTGTTTTCATTGACCGTGACGAAGCGGCGCTCAGGTTTTAACCCCTCTTCGCCGGTTCGGCCCACGATCTGTTCGACGAGACGCGTAAGTGTAATCAGCCCGGCGATACCGCCAAACTCATCGACGATAAGCGCCATCTTATGACCTGACTCCTGCATCTCCTCGAAAAGATCGTCCAGGCGTTTGGTTTCCGGAACGAAGTAAGTCTGGCGCATGAGGTTGATGACGGGTTGGTCGAAGTCGAGATTCGATTCGGACATCATCGCCAGAACGTCTTTTACCGAGAGGATTCCCACCACGTCATCGTGGTCGGTATCGAAAACCGGGAACCGTGTGTGCGGGGAAACCCGATACGAATTCATAAATTCCCTGAAAGTGGCCTCGGCTTGGACCCAGACGATATCGGGGCGCGGGGTCACCACGTCGCGAACTTCCATTTCCCCGAATCTGAAAATATTCTCAAGCATTTCACCGGTGGATTCTTCCACCGTACCCTCGGCCTCGCCAAGATCAATCAGCGTACGAAGTTCGCCCGGCGTGACAATCGGGCTCGACAACGCCTCCTTCCCACCGAACAACCGCAAGATCGCTCGAGGGACCAGGGTGAATGCGAAGACCACCGGCCACGCAACTGTCATCATCATCAGCACAACCCGAGCCGTCGCGAGAGCCCAGCGTTCGGCTGCCATTACAGCCAACGTTTTCGGGGTCAACTCACCGACAATAACGATAGCTATGGTCGCTATTGCTGTGGCGACGACGGCTGAGAGGGCGGTAGGTTCCCCGCCACCAATGGTAGAGATGGCCAGGGTTGTCCCAACCGAGGCTACTGTGATGTTGAACAGGTTACCCAGGAGAAGGATCGTTCCGAAAAACCTCTCGTAATCATCGAATATTCGGATTACGAGTCGGGCCCGCTTGTCGCCCTCTTCACCGCGGTATTCAATCCTATAGCGGCTCGCGCCCAGGACAGCCGCCTCGGTAGCGCTGATAAACGCGCTTCCCAGTAGCCCGATGACAATAATCGCAATTGAGACAGTCACTTGATTCCGGTCGGAACAACCCGGCCGTCAGATAATCAACAGGGGAAAAACAACGGGCTATTCCTAGCATCAAGTTTATCTGACTTATCGCCTGTCGCCGGGAAGGCGTTAATCACGGGACGTAACCGAAACGCCCGGGCGCAAGCGCGTACTCCGCCGGAGGCTGAAGATATTGCTATGACAGGGAGTGCCAGTCGCCCCACGCTGATCTATCGAGGTCAACTCGGCGTAGATGCCTCAGCGGTTCCGCCATCCGGAGCGGCACCGACGGGATCCGCCGTTTCTTCTTCGCCGCTGCGAATTCGGGCCTCGATTTGATCCCGAATGTCAGTATTTGCCTTCAGGAACTGACGTGTCGCTTCACGGCCCTGGCCGAGCCGGACGTCACCATACGAATAGAATGACCCGCTCTTCTTGATGGTGCCATTCTCGGTACCGAGGTCGATCAGGCTGCCTTCCTTGCTAATGCCCGCGTCGAAGAGAATCTCTATTTCAGCCTTCCGGAACGGGGGCGCAACCTTGTTCTTTACTACCCTCGCTCGCACGCGGTTGCCGATAATCTCCTGTCCAAGCTTGATCGCCTCGACCCTCCTGAGATCGATGCGGACCGAGCTGTAGAACTTCAGCGCCCGCCCGCCTGGCGTGACCTCGGGACTACCAAAAACCACTCCAACTTTTTCACGGAGCTGGTTGATGAAAATGCAAACCGTGTCAGTCTTGTGAATTATCCCGGTGAGCTTGCGCAATGCCTTCGACATGATCCGCGCCTGCAGACCGATCTGCATATCGCCCATGTCACCTTCCAGCTCCGCAAGTGGAACAAGTGCGGCAACGCTGTCCAGAACGATGATGTCAAGCGCACCGCTGCGGATGAGGTACTCAGTGATTTCAAGAGCCTGCTCTGCCGAATCGGGCTGTGAAATAAGGAGCTTATCGATATCGACACCCAGCACACGGGCGTAAGTCGGATCCATGGCGTGCTCGACATCGATGAACGCAGCCTGACCACCGGCAGCCTGGGCCTCGGCGACAACCGACATTGCCAGGGTCGATTTACCAGCAGATTCAGCACCGAAAATCTCGATTATACGACCCCGTGGAAGGCCACCGACCCCGAGCGCCAAATCCAGGGCAAGCGAACCGGTCGGAATCGATTTGATCTTGCTAAGTGCCCCCGACTCCCCGAGCCGCATCACGGCACCGCGCCCGAATGCCTTCTCGATCTGTGCGAGCGCCAGTTCAAGGGTCTTGTCTCGATCGCTAACGGTTCCGTTAACGGAGGCCTTTGCCTGTGCTTTCTTAACAGCCAACGTCGCTCTTCCTTATACGCTAGTTATCGGTCGGACTTGCAAGCCCGGGCAATCTGCATAGAAGCGCAGATTAGCACAAGTGTTCTAAAACTGCAACAGCCCTCTGGCACAACAATATCGTTCTCCCAGAGGTACTGTCGCGGCAGGAAAAGAAACTAGGACTCGGACCTGTTCTGTACAAAGTCGATGAAGGCCTGTGTGTGACGAGCACGCACCCGGTCTGTTTCGAATACAAGGTTTAGGTCCCGTTCGAGCGAGAGACCGTCGATTCGCACCGCGGTTACTTCGTCGGGCCGACTGTTTGCCGCCTGCACGGTAACGAACCCTATGCCCAGGTTCTGCGCGACCGCAGCGATCACGGCCTGCGTGCTTCCAAGGGTCATCGACACTTTATGCTCAGGTAGTTCCACTCCTGTCGAAGAAAGGGCCTGGACTACTGTCTGCCAGGTTCCTGAACCACCCTCACGCTCGATGATGTTCTCGTCTCGCAGTTGGTCGATCGTAATTGAACGTTGATCTGCAAACCGATGTTCATTCGATACCGCAAGAACTACCTCGTCCCTACCAACCGAAATCGCCGAGAACCCGACAGACGTTGACGGCATGCCCGAAAGTCCAAGATCGGCCTGGCGATCGCCAAGCATCCGCGCAACCTGTGCTGAGTCGGTAACCAATACTTCCACAGATATACCAGTGCGATCACCAGTAAACTCTGCCACCAGACCTGGAATTAAATACTCGGCTGGAGTGGTGCTCGCAACAATCCTGATGACCCCGGTGAGCGCTGACGGATCGGGTCCGAACCGAGACACGAGTGCGTCGAAGTCAGATGTCGTGCGGATCGCGAAATTCATGGATTCGCGCCCGGCATCGGTCAGTATCGCACCGGTA
>Ga0208113_1000255_pt1 | contig 27288 bp, 23 predicted proteins | sample Knorr_S7_td_NADW_FD_185598 | JGI IMG/M metagenome (GOLD analysis project Ga0208113, IMG submission 185598) | Marine microbial communities from Southern Atlantic Ocean transect - Knorr_S7_td_NADW_ad_2505m_LV_A (SPAdes) (version 2) | ecosystem: Environmental > Aquatic > Marine > Oceanic | place...
CCTGAGTTGTAATCCTGAGTTGTAATCCTGAGTTGTAATCCTGAGTTGTAATCCTGAGTTGTAATCCTGAGTTGTAATCCTGAGTTGTAATCCTGAGTTCAACAACACACCTTCTACAGACAACAAGATTGATTCAAAGGTCTTTGCACCGTATCACCAGTTCGCCTTCGTCGCAGAGACTACCCACCGACAACGTTCTCGTCGCGCTCCCGTTCGGGTATATTTCAGCAATCTCCGGATAAATGAAAGCTGAAAGGCCGAATCATGGTCGCCACACGCACCGGGTCGTACCGACCTCCCGTTATGGGCACAACCCACGCCGTCTCCACAGGTCACTACCTGGCGTCCGCTACCGGCATGCGAGTGCTTGAGAACGGAGGCAACGCGATCGATGCGGGCGTTGCCGCCGGAATCTGCCTGAACGTCCTGCTGCCGGAAATGTGCGGGTTCGGCGGTGTGGCTCCGATCATGGTCTACCTGGCCGAAGAGGACAGGGTGATTTCACTGAACGGCGTGGGTCCGTGGCCGGCTAAGGCAAGTGTCGACTATTTCATGACGCAGCACGGTGGCGTCATCCCCTCCGGTGTTGCCCGTGTCGTAGTACCGGTCGCAGCAGGTGCCTGGCTCACCGCACTCGAAATGTGGGGCACCAAAAGCTTTGCCGAGGTCGTTGGGGGAGCTTTAGGACTCGCACGCGACGGGTTCCCACTCCATTTCACCGGCGCAGCAGGGATGCCAGACCTTGTGAATGCGTCCAGGGACTGGGAATCATCGATGGCCGTGTTCGCGCCAGAGGGCCGCCCAATCGGTTTCCGTGAGCGCTTTGTTCAGTCCGACCTGGCAAATACCTTTGAAAAACTCATTAATGCTGAAAAGTCGCGGTCATCAATCAGCCGTGAAGCCGGGATCCGAGCCGCGCGAGAAGAGTTCTACTCCGGCGGAATTGGCGAGGCGATCACCGGGTTTGTGCAGAGCGAAGGCGGCTTGCTCGATTCGTCCGATCTCGCCAACTTCGAGATCGAAATTGAAGATACGGTTACCGGGAGTTTTGGTGAATACGAAGTGTATGCATGCGGTCCATGGTCACAGGGCCCCGTACTCATCGAAACCCTCCAGATCCTCCGACCCGACGACTTTCGATCGCTGGCACACAACTCGGCCGAATATATTCACCTGGTGACCGAAGCGTTGAAGTTGGCGTTTGCCGACCGGGATGCCTTCGTGAGTGATCCAAAATTCGTGGATGTGCCAATCGCAGCCCTGGGTTCGCTCGAATACGCGGAAAGTCGGCGCTCCCAAATCGACCCGGATCGCGCAACGCCCGAAATGCCGCGCTACGGCGATCCGTGGAAGTTTGAAAATCGATCGCAACCCGATAGCTGGAACTATCAGCACCCGGCCGCACTACCGGTCGCAGCAGAACTCGACACGTCGTACGCGTGCGCCGTCGATCGGTGGGGCAACGCCTTTTCGGCAACTCCAAGCGATGGGGCAGGCGGTTCTCCCATCGTTCCCGGTCTCGGCTTTGTACCTTCCAACCGCGGTGCCCAGAGTTGGCTCGACAAAAACCACCCGGCGGCGGTCGAGGGGGGCAAGCGGCCCCGGCTGACCCCTAACCCCGCAATAGCTTTCCGGGACGGCAAACTCATGATGCCCTTCGGCACCCCCGGTGGAGATGCACAACCGCAGTCAATGACCCAAATATTCCTGAATATGGCAGTAAACGGTATGAACGTCCAGGCTGCCGTCGAGGCACCCAGATTTATGTCGTCGAGCTTTCCGAATTCCTTCTATCCCCACAGCTACCGGCCCGGTGTGTTACAGCTGGAAAGAGCGATCGAGCCTCGGGTGGGTGAAGAACTGTCACGGCTCGGTCATAGCATCGAATGGCTCCAGACCTACGACGCAGGTGCAGGTGCGGTATGTGCGATCGAGGTCGATCCGGGTACCCGCACTCTCTCGGCAGGAGCAGACATGCGCCGGGAGAGCTACGCCATCGGACGATAGCCGGTTTAGAACGCTTGATTGGCCGAGGCGGCGGCACCGCTGCAGTTCTCGGCGTGTTCGAACGTGGACTGTTTTTCTGAAGGGGTATAAGCCTGCGCCTCGCATGGATTCTGTTCGATAATTAACGAGCCCTCCGGAACCCGGCTAGCCCCGTTGTCGCAACGCATGTAAACTGTGCCGTGCCGGGTGTCCCGGCCCTTTTTTAATGCCGTAATACCACCGCCAGTCCCGGGTGTTTTGCACGATCACGTGGAACGGCGACAAAACCGCAGCGGAGCAGGAACGACCCATGTGTGGCATCGCTGGAATCATGTACAAGAGGAGCCGCTCCCGCGGTCTGGCGCCGGTAGGTGACCAACTTGTCAAGATGCTTGAGACCATGGTGCACCGCGGGCACGATTCGGCTGGGGTTACGGTCGCCGGAGAATCGCTCAAATCCGACCTGCTAATCCGCATCTGGGCCGACGAATCTGTGCCCGCTGAAGCAACCATATCGCTGGCAAAAGAAACGGTGATGCGCGCGGGTGGCGCGATAGTCTCTGCCGAAACGCAGGACTCCTACCTCAGGCTCGCAGTCAACTACGAAGGAGATGTACCTCGACTCGCTGAAGCACTGCTGCAAACGCCAGGTGTCGTCCTCCACAGTATTGGAGAAACTTCCGAGGTAATTAAGGATGTCGGCACGCCAGTTGTGATGGACGCACGTCACGGAATCAGCAAGATATCGGGAACGCACGGCGTCGGGCACGTGCGGATGGCGACCGAAAGCAAGATCGACATCAGCCACGCACACCCGTTCTGGGCCTACCCGTTCACCGATGTCACGGTAGTACACAACGGCCAGCTAACCAACTATCACGGGATGAAGCGGGAATACGAGAGCCAGGGGCATCACTTCCAGACCGAGAACGATTCCGAGTTGATTGCCGTTTACCTGGCCGACAAACTGGCTCTAGGCGTTGATCTCAACACGGCGCTAGAAGCGTCGCTCGACGATCTCGACGGGACGTTCACATATTTAGTCTCGACGCGCGACGGCATGGGCTACGCGAAAGACCGCTGGTCAGCCAAACCGCTGGTACTGATGGAGACCGACTCTGTGGTGGCACTCGCTTCTGAAGAAGTGGCATTGAGGAGCGTGTTCACCGAGGAACTGGACCGCACCGAGCCACAGGAGCACGAGGTGATGACCTGGTCAGCCTAGACGCATCCGAGTTGACGACCCGGGAATTAAACCGAAGTATCAAGGCCGCTGTTGCGGAGGGCGCGGACGAGATTGTCATCAAAAACCCGGCAGCAAGGCACAATATTGCGGTGGGCATCCGGCAGTCGTGCAAGATCATGATCGAGGGTAGCGTGGGCTACTACACGGCCTCTCAACTCGATGGCCCTGAGGTTTCGATAACGGGTAACGCAGGTTGGGCACTTGGCGAGAACCTGATGAGCGGGAAGATCACACTGAGCAAGAATGCCGGTGCCTCGGTTGGAGCAAGCATGCGGGGCGGTGAGATGTTCGTTGGGGGCAGTGCCGGTGCACGGGCGGGTATCAGCATGAAAGGCGGAACGCTCCTGATCGCCGGTGATTCCGGGTTCCTCACGGGCTTTATGATGCAGAAAGGCCGGATCATCGTCTGCGGGAGCGTTGGCGATGCGGCAGGCGATTCGATGTACGAGGGAACGATATACGTCGGTGCAGATGTCGGTTCGCTCGGCGCGGACGCGAAGTACGAGGAGCCCACCGAAGACGAGCTGATCGAGTTGTGGGCCGAGCTGCAACGCAGCGGGGTTGACGGAAAACCCAGATTCCGCAAAATCGTCTCGCAAAAAAAGCTCTATCACTACGACACGTTGGAAAGGCTCGAGAGAACGCTGATCTAGCGGTTTGCTTCAGCTGAAACAACGGCAAATAATCAGGATCAAAGGCCAGTCAAATGGTTTACGGCAGCAATCAAGTTTGGGCACCATGGACGGTAGACGATATCCACTCAAAGGCCGATCTCGGTCGCTACCGTATCCGTGGGATGAGCACCCACCAGAAGATCACGCATTTCGATGATCTGACTTTCCTATCGACAGGCCTGACCCGTTTTCCACTCGAGGGTTACAAGGAACAGTGCAACACCCGGGTCGAACTTGGTGGGCTGAACGCTGAAAACCCGTTGGTTCTTGAAACCCCCATCTACATCACTGGAATGAGTTGGGGGGCGCTTTCCGCCAACGCAAAGACGGCCCTTGGCAAGGCCGCAAGCATGGTCGGGACGGCAAGCTGCACTGGCGATGGCGGAATGTTGCCAGCCGAGCGCGAAGCCTCCGACAAGCTTATCTACCAGGTCCTCCCGAGCCGATACGGCCTGAACCCGAACCACATGGCAACTGCACAGGCCATCGAGATTGTAGTGGGGCAGGGCGCGAAACCCGGAACAGGCGGGCTGCTCATGGGTGTGAAGGTGCTGGACGAGGTCGCCGAATCAAGAGACCTTCCGCCGGGTATTGACCAGCGGAGTCCGGCAAGGCACCCCGACTGGCTGGGCCCGGACGACCTCGCGATCAAGATCGAGCAACTGCGTGAGGCCACCGACTGGAAAGTCCCGATCCACGTGAAACTTGGTGCGTGCCGGGTTGCCGACGATGTAAAGCTTGCTGCCAAGGCAGGTGCCGACGCTATCGTGATCGACAGCATGGTGGCCGGAACCGGCGCTTCGGCAGAAATCCTGCTCGACCACAGTGGTATCCCAACAGTCCCGGCCATCGTGCTGGCACGAGAAGCGCTGCGCGAGATCGGGCTTTACCGCAAAGTCAGCCTCATCGCTTCAGGCGGCATCCGCAACGGTGCCGACGTTGCAAAGGCGCTGGCACTCGGTGCCGACGCGGTCGCCATCGGTATTGCCGCGCTGATCGCGCTGAACTGCAACAGAGATATTCCCGAGGCTAATTTTGAGCAAGAAATAGGCCTGCCAGCAGGTTCGTGCAACCGGTGCCACACTGGCAAGTGCCCGGTCGGAATCGCCACGCAGGACCCTGAACTGGTAAAGCGGCTCGATCCTGATGAGGGAGCTGAAAGGGTAGCTAACTTCCTCAATTCGATGACGATGGAGCTGGCCCTGCTCACCCGGTCACTTGGCAAGGGCGATGTGAAGAGCCTTGAGCCTGAAGACCTTGCTGCGCTTACTATCGAGGCATCAGCCATGGCCCGAGTGCCGCTCGTGGGAACCGACAAGGTGTTCGGTATATAAGTAGCGGCATGAACCCTCTGCGTAAGATGAGCGCCGCAAAACAGGGACCCAACCAGAAGCCCAAACGGGAGAACATGAACATTGGCCATCAGCAGACGTGAAGTGAAAAACAGGCTTGATGATGACAACATCGAGTTTCTACTTGCCCAGTTCGTGGATATCAACGGATCTCCAAAGGTGAAGATGGTGCCCGTCGCGTCGTTCGATGACATCGTTGATGAGGGTGCAGGTTTTGCGGGAGCAGCGCTTGACGGGATGGGCCAGGGACCACATTCGCACGACATGTTGGCCCGACCCGATCTCGACTCGTACACTCCATTGCCCTGGCGCGATGGCGTCGCAAGGTTTGCATGCGACCTGTTTGTCGATGGCGAACCGCACATGTACTGCGCTCGACAGAACATGAAGCGGGTTCTGAGCGAGGTTCGCGCGGCCGGTTACTCGTTCCAGGTCGGCATCGAACCGGAACACTTCCTCGTTACCCGCACCGAAGATGGCATCCGAGTGTGGGACCCCAACAACGTCGATTCTCTTGAAAAGCCCTGCTACGACTTCAAGGGAATCTCGAACGTGATGGATTATCTGCAAGACATGATGTCGGCCATGGGCCGGTTGGGTTGGGGCGTTTACCAGGCCGATCACGAAGACGCCAACGGCCAGTACGAAATCAACTTCGTGTACGACGATGCGCTGGTGACCGCGGACCGCTACACGTTTTTCAAGATGATGACGAGCCAGTACGCCCAGAAATACGGTGCGATTGCGACCCATATGGCAAAACCGTTTACCGATCGAACCGGAAATGGCGGCCACATCCATTTTCACCTCGCCGAGGCCGATACCGGAACGAACCTGTTCGCAGATGAAAACGACCCGCGTGGACTCGGCTCGTCGGAACTGGCATATCACTTCATCGGCGGCATACTTGCTCATGCCCCTGCGCTCACGGCGGTAATGTCACCAACCGTGAACTGCTACAAGCGGTTGCAGGTGGGCGAGGGGCTCACAAGCTCGGCGTCAGGTTTTAACTGGACGCCGGCATTCATCTCTTATGGCGATAACAACCGTACGCAGATGATCCGCACGGCCGGGCCGGGGAACCTCGAAGACCGGACCATCTCGGCGGCCTGTAACCCGTACCTTGCCTTCGCTGCCTATGTAGCGGCCGGAATGGACGGTATCGTACGAAAACTCGACCCGGGCGAACCGAACTCTGGAAACCTTTACGAACTCGGGCTTGCAGAGATCGACCGACGGGGGATAAGACTGCTCCCGCAATCTCTCCACGAAGCGCTGGGCGAACTGCGTGAAGACGAGGTGGTCAAGGGTGCGCTCGGAGTGATTGCCGATGAATTCGTGGAGCTTAAAGAGAAGGAGTGGGCGGAGTACCACGCCCAGGTATCAAAATGGGAGATCGACCGGTACCTCACCCTGTTTTAGTTGGCACCCCCGACAGCACCGACTCCAAAATGACCTGATATGGCATTTCTTCTCAACTGCCCGAACTGCGGCCAGCGCAACGTGTACGACTTCCGATTTGGCGGTGAAGTGCTGACGCGGCCCGCACCGGACGCCTCAAATGAAGATCTGACTGCGTATCTGTACGGCCGCGAGAACGCCGACGGTCCGCAGCGTGAGTGGTGGAATCACAATCTCGGGTGCCGCAAGTGGTTCGTTGCGGTTCGGGACACCCACACAAACGAGGTGATCGAAACATCGTGGCCACCCGATATTTCGGTGCCGAACGCTGAGGAATCCGATGGCCAGTAACGGTACCGGTGAACGGCTCTCACCCGGCGAATACGAACTGATCGATCGAGAAGTCGTGGTCGATTTCGAATTCGAGGGCAAGTTGATCACCGCTCACCAGGGCGACACGGTGGGCTCTGCCCTGACCGCTGTCGGTATCGATTTACTGAGCCGTAGTTTCAAGTACCACCGACGGCGCGGCCTGCTTTGCGTTGCCGGCAATTGCCCCAACTGCCTGATGACTGTCGACGGCGTCCCGAATGTACGCACGTGCACTACGCCGGTGACTGGCGGCATGACGGTTCGCCGACAGAACGCATGGCCGTCGGTCGACCACGATTTCGGGTCCATACTCGACCGGATGGACCGTCTGCTCCCGGTTGGGTTCTACTACAAAGTCTTCCACAAACCAAAAATTCTGTGGGGAATCATGCGGCCGATTATCCGCCGCATTGCAGGTCTTGGCCGTGTGGACACCTCAAGCGATGGCGGGCCGGCCTATACACACCGCAACGTGCACACCGACGTGGGTGTTGTCGGTGGCGGGCCGGCTGGGATGATGGCGGCGCTAGAAGCGGCGGCGACTGGCCTGGACGTGATACTGATCGACGATCAACCGTTGCTTGGTGGGCAACTACTCCTCGACGCCACTCGCCACACCGATCCCGCCATCGACGATATGCAGGACGGAACCGGGCAGGAGATCGCTGAAGTCCTCCGTCAGCGTGTCGCACAGCAGCCCGGAATAACGGTGCTAAACGGCGCCACAGCCTTCGGTTTCTACCAGGACAACCTCGTTTCGATACATCACGGTAACGAGGCCATCGAGGTGCGGGCAGGCAGAGTCGTAATCGCGACGGGAGCCATCGAAATCCCGATGCAATTTGAGAACAACGACCGCCCGGGCGTCATGCTGGCATCCGGCGCGTTGCGGCTCGCGAATCTTTACGGTGTGACCCCTGGCAAACGTGCGGTGGTCATTACAGCCGACGATTCAGGCTATTCGACGGCCCTTGCGCTGCTCGATACTGGTATCACAGTCGCAGCCGTGATCGACATGCGTCCTGAACCGGGCACGAGCGAGCTCGCGGAATCGGTCCGCTCCCGAGGCGTCGAGGTGCTTGTCGGCCATCGAGTGGTATCGGCAAGCGGCACAAAGCGGGTCTCCGGCGTCAGAGTCATTGGACCCGATTCATCGGAGCGCAATATCCGGTGCGATCTCGTGTGCATGGCCGGTGTATGGAACCCGTCAACTGGCTTGCTCCTGCAGCAGTCGGACACCGCCGTCGAATATGACGAACAACTGCGGGAGTCCGTGCCGGTGGAGCTGCCCGAGGGCGTCTACGTAGCGGGTGCGATAACTGGAATTCACGATCTCAAAATCACGCTGGCCCAGGGGAAAGCGGCAGGGCGTCAGGCAGCAGGATTTGACTATGAAGATGCATCGTTGCTGCGCGCTGGTGAGCGGGATTACCAGGCTCGCATGCGGGCTCCGGGTTCATCATCGGGCAGCCAAGCGGTTCTTTCCAACCCGGTAAAAACCGCCAAAAAAGAATTCATCTGCTTTTGTGAGGACGTGTCGTCAAAAGATATCGAAGTGGCTGTCAGCGAAGGGTTCGGCGATATTCAGACCCTCAAACGATATACGACAGCGACGATGGGGCCGTGCCAGGGGAAGATGTGCCATTCCTCCTTCATCGAGTCGGCTGCCCTGCAAACTGGCAAGACCATTGCGGCCACCGGGCGTACGACGGCCCGACCGCCTGCCCAGGGTGTCCCCCTCGGTGCACTTGCCGGGCCGGGTCACATGCCCCGCAAGCGAACAGCGCTGGATGATGTGCACCGACGGTTGGGGGCCGAAATGGTCGAAGTCGGACCCTGGCTCCGGGCGCACAACTACGGTTCACCGCAAGACGAAGTGGTCACGGTGAGGAACCGGGTCGGCATCATCGATGTCAGCACACTCGGAAAGCTCGATGTCCGTGGGCCTGACGCCGGCGCATTGCTCGACAAGGTCTACACTCACCGCTTCTCGAACCTGCGCGAAGGCCGCATCCGCTACGGGCTGCTGGTCGGTGAAAACGGGTCGATCATGGACGACGGCACGGTGACACGACTTGCCGACGACCACTACTTCGTAACGACCACCACCGGCAATATCGATGCCATCGAGGACTGGTTTAACTGGTGGCTGGCAGGGACGGGGATGGAAGTGTTCGTAACGAATGTCTCCTCCGCGTTTGCGGCGATCAACGTTGCAGGTCCTCGTGCGAGGGAAACGCTGGTGAAGCTGACGGATGTCGATCTATCCACCGACGCTCTCGGCTACATGCGATCAACCCGTGGCATGGTCGCGGGAGTGCCCTGTATTTTCCTGAGAATCGGTTTTGTGGGCGAAACCGGCTGGGAACTCCATTTCCCGGCAGAATATGCCGAACACATGTGGAATGCGCTGATGGAGGTCGGCGCGGAGTTTGACATCGCCCCGTTCGGCCTGGAGGCGCAGCGCGTCCTGAGACTGGAAAAAGGTCACATTATCGTGAGCCAGGACACCGATGCCGCGTCCGATCCGCTGGATGCTGGAATGCGCTGGGCCGTCAGGTTCGACAAGCCCGACTTCATAGGTCGGGGAGGCCTCGTGGCCAACCGTTTACGCCCGCCGGAAGAAAAACTCGTCGGCTTCGTGATGCACGACAGGTTCGTTCCCGAGGATGGACAGCCGATTGTGAAGAACGGTGTACCAATCGGTCGGGTGACCAGTTCTCGCCTGAGCCCGACACTTGATAAGGGCTTCGGGCTGGCATGGGTGCCCGAAAAGCTTGCCAGAGAGGGTGCAGAGATATTCATTCGCAGCGGCAAGACCGATTCACCGGCCATCGTCACACTGAAACCTGTATACGACCCGGACGGGCTGAAGCTGAGAGAGTGATGTAATGACCACCTCCGAAAAACCCTCCCGCCTCGGCGCGTTGCATGCAATACACGTGCAATCGGGTGCAAACATGATCGACGTAGCCGGCTGGCAAGTGGTTCACGGATACGCCGATTCCGAGGAAGAATCAGAGGCTGTAACGCGATCAGCGGGCGTGTGCGACATCTCTGGCAGATCGGTCGTAAACATCAAGTCGGTCCGGCTCGACGACGTTCTTGGCGAAAGATCGCCCACAATCGGCTCGGTACACAGAGACGGCGACTCTTTGATCGCCCGGTTGACGACCGAGGAAGCGCTCGCCATCGGCCCACCCTCGGCAGTCGATAGCTGGAAGGCAGGAATCTCGCCAACCGGAGATCCATGTCGATACATCACCGATGTAACCTCCGGTCTGGCGGGGATAAAAATCGTCGGCCCACGTGCCCGTGAAGTCATCGCTTCGCTCACCGACCTCGATCTGCGTGAAAACCATACGCCCAACAATTCGTGCGCGCAGGCAGGGTTTGCACAGGTGCACGCAACATTGCTCAGGATCGACATCACCAACACCACGCCCTCATATGAGTTGTATGTTGCTCGCGAGTACGGCGTCTACATGTGGGAAGTAGTTCTCGAATCACTCGGACCTGGAGCAGTGGTTCCCTTCGGTGATGCGGCATTGAGGCGTTTGCAACAGCAAGGACAGAGCGGTTAGCCGTGCAGCTCTTTACCCACAACACGATGTGGCGGCGATATCCGTTAAAAGACCGGTACGACGTTGTAATCATCGGCGCCGGCGTTCATGGGCTGTCGACGGCGTATTACCTTGCGAAGCAGGGCGTTACAAACGTCGCTGTGATCGACAAAGGCTATGTCGGCGGCGGCGCGAGCGGACGCAACACGGCGATCATTCGCGCCAACTACCTGACCAGGGAGGGCGTTCCGTTTTTCAGGGAGAGTTTGAAGCTGTACGAAGACCTTTCAAAAGAACTCGACTTCAACCTTTTGTTCGACCAGTCGGGTCGACTCGACCTTGGCCACACCGATTCCGCCGTATTTGGCCTGCGCATGCGGACTGGAGTAAACAGGCTGCTCGGCGTCGATAGCCAGATGATCGGCCCTTCCGAAATCAAGAAACTGGTTCCCGCTATTGATCTCCGCAGGGGCAAGAACCTGCCGGTAATGGCGGCGCTTTATCAGTCGTCAGCAGGAGTGGTACGGCACGACGCCGTTGTCTGGGGATACGGTCGTGGGGCCGATCGCCTGGGCGTCGAAATCCACCCCTTCACCGAGGTTACGGGCATTGTCAGAGAAGGTGGACGGGTTACCGGGGTAGACATTGGCGACCAGAGGATACGGGCAGATACCGTGATGAGTGCGACCGCAGGTTGGAGCTCGAATATTGCCCGGATGGTCAATCTCACACTTCCCCTCGTAACCCACCCGCTTCAGGCCTTCGTTACGGAGCCACTTAAACCGTTCATAAACCGGTCGGTCTCATCTGCGAACCTGCATGTGTACGTGTACCAGACCGACCGCGGTGAAGTAGTTGTGGGTGGCGGCGTCGATCCGTATTCGAGCTACAGCCAGCGCTCGACTCTTCACACCCTCGAGGAACTCGCTGCGAACACGCTCGAACTGTTCCCGTTCTTGCGGGGAGTGAACGTATTGCGGCAGTGGGCGGGACTTTGCGACATGAGCCCGGACTATGCCCCGATCATGGGTGAAGTGGATGGTCAGCCAGGGTTCTTGCTTTCGTGCGGCTGGGGCACCTGGGGCTTCAAAGCGGGTCCGATCGGCGGTTATACCATGGCCGAACTGATCGCCACCGGCAAGACGCCCGACCTGATAAAACCGTTCAACCTGCGGCGCTTCGCCGAAGGCAAACTCGTCAACGAACGCGCCGCCGCACCGGCCGCGGCTGTGCACTAGGCTGTAAGGGATTCGAGCCGGCGCTTATCCATCGCCATTGACGTATCCGAGTGCGTGAAGAATCGAATCAGGACAGAACTTTGCAAAACATTATTCCTCCGGCGACTGAAAAACTCGCGTGGGTAATGGGGCCGTACCAGGAACCTATCGCCACGGTTCAGCCCGGGGAGACGTTTCGGGTCTCGACGCTCGACGCGTTCGGTAACCGAATCGACTCTTCCGACCTCGATCTGGCAGAGATTATCCAGTTGCCGTACGTGAACCCCTGTACCGGCCCTATATACGTCGAAGGCGCGGAACCGGGCGACACGCTCGCGGTGACGATCGACGAAATAACCATCACACGCGACTACGCCGTAAGCTGTTTGATCCCGGAGTTCGGCGGGCTGTGCGGAACCGTTTACACCCGCGTATTGAACGACCCCCTTCCGCAGAGCATCATGCTGCACCCGATCGGTGAGGCCGGGATGATGTACGACCCGAACCTCAACATCCCCCTGATTCCCGTGGAACCGTTTTACGGCACTATCGGAACATCACCCGCGTTGGAAGCGATTTCAACCCTGTCGCCGGGCTTTCACGGAGGAAACATGGATGCGGCCGACATCTGCCCTGGTAACACAGTCCACCTGCCGGTCAACGTCAAAGGCGCCCTGTTGTTCATTGGCGACGGCCACGCCGCGCAGGGCGATGGGGAGGTGAGCGGGGTCGCAGCCGAGGTGCCTACAACCGGCATAATTACGGTCGATCTGATTAAGGGTCATGCAACCCCGACGCCACGGGTGATTTCCGACGACTTCTTGATGTCCGTTGGTAACGCGAGACCGATGGAGGACGCCGCTCGAATAGCGTTCTTCGATCTTGTCACCTGGCTTTCAACAGATTACGGTTTCGACCGGCTCGCTGCCTACCAACTTTGCTCGCAGGTGTCACAGGTACGTCTTGCGAACATGGTTGATATTCTCTACTCGGTTGTCGCCAAATTTCCGAAGCGATACATGGTCCGTAGCTGACTATCTGGTCGGCACTATATTTTTCATGCAACACACTTGCGAGGAACTTTCCCGGTGAACAACGACTCGGTCCAGAAATACCTTTTCGATCTGAACGGCTACCTGATCCTGGAGGACGTTCTGACCGCTGGCGAAGTGGCCCGTCTGAACCGTCTTATCGACGGGCAGGGTCTTCCGGAACCGGGACTCACGACGAAAGAGGCCCGGTTCGGTAGCAGCACCCCCGAGCTGGGAGGAAAATCGGCGGCGGGATTTCTGGAGTGGGGCGAGGAGTTCTGCAACCTGCTCGACCACGACCGCGTGATGGATACTCTGCGGTGGGTCCTCGGTGACGGTTTCCGCGTGGACCACCTCTACGGGATCCACATGCGCAACGGCACAGAGGGGCTAAGACTTCACGGTGGCGCGGTGCCGTACGACCAGCCCGAGTTTTTTCACTACAGCAACGGCGAAGTTTTTAACGGACTAACGGTTGTTTCGTTCAACCTGACGGACACCGGTCGCGAGACGGGTGGCGGTTTCATGTGCATCCCCGGGAGCCACAAGAGCAACTTCCCGTTGCCCGGGGAGTTCATGGTACTGAGTGAAAACGGTCCGGCCGTTATCAACCCCGAGCTGAAGGCCGGTTCAGTCGTGGTTTTCACCGAGGCACTGACTCACGGTACTGCTCCGTGGCGGGCCGACCACGTGCGTCGGTCGTTATTGTTCAAGTTCAGCCCAGCGCAGCAATCGTGGGGTCCGCACTACATGGAACCACCGAAGAGCGTTGAGTTGACGGAGCGGCAAAAGCTGCTGTTCGAAAAGCCTTACTTCGCCCAGCGCAAGTCGCTGTTCGATTAGGCGAGTTCAACTGTCAAACAAGGCTGGTGTTCACAAACTCAGCTGCAGCGGTCCACTCATCTCCAAACCTGAGGATGTTTGCAACAACTACCCAGAATCTATCGTCGTGGAAACATGGGAGAGTACCGATTCACTGGGCAATGTAGTGAATATTTTTGGTCGTCAGGTGACGATTGATGGGAACTTGTTGGCTACGGCAATCGGCGACACCTGGGTGTATATCGCATCTGGAGAATCATGGGCGACATCTCAATCACTCGAGCGCAATCTCGCTCAAGATGTTGCAAACACGTTGACAAAAATTGAACGAGAGTTCGCAAGGGGGCTGACTGGAATTAGTGGGGAGATGCCAGATCGGCCGCGCGTAATATTTCCTGCTGGTGAATTTGAATATCAGATCGCCAACCAATTGATACCGCGGCAGACTAGGTGGCTCGAACACGAGGACGGAACAAGAGAAAAAATCAGTGAACTCACTGTGGTCGACTTCGCAATGCTGCCGCCAGGTTCATTCCCAAGATTCGCCCGGATACCCGGCAACTAACGGATACGGCTCTGGTGATTCCTGGCCCCCATCCAGCACCCTACCGGCTGTAGGCCACCTGGCAGAACCCGTGGTTGCAGTATCCATACGGGTTTTTCGCCAGGTACTGCTGGTGTGGCTCCTCGGCGTAGTAAAACTCGCCCGCCATCGCGATTTCAGTCTGGATCTTCCCGAAACCGGAGTCCTGTAGCTCTGACTGGTAGCGATCTCGACTTGCCACTGCCGCAGCCTGTTGCTCATCGTCGGCGGCGTAGATGGCGCTCCGGTACTGGCTGCCGATATCGTTACCCTGCCCCATGTACTGAGTCGGGTCGTGATTCTCCCAGAACACCTTGAACAACGCCTCAAGGTCTACTTCAGCGGGATCGAAAACCACAATTACCGCCTCTGTGTGACCAGTGCGTGACGTACATGTCTCCTCGTATGTCGGATTTGGAGTCGTTCCCCCGCTGTATCCGGCAGCGGTCGTGTAAACACCCGGTACCTCCCAGAAAAGGCGTTCCGCACCCCAGAAACAGCCCATGCCGAAGACGATCGATCGCATGTTCGCGGGAAACGGGGGTTTTATCGGTCGTCCAGTTACGTAGTGCTCCGATGCCGTTGGGATGGGCGTCGAACGGCCGGGGAGGCAGTCTTCGGGTGCCGGTACTCCAGTTGGTGTGCGTTTGAAGATGTTCATTTTCTAACTGGCCGTGTGCTCGTTATGTGAAGCTGGCGTTTGCTCAATCGCGCTCTTGCGCCAATCGTGCTGTATGTTGAGTTTACGGTGAAACCAGTCCGCTGTCCTCCCGGAGATACGAACGATCTCAGTTGGCCGGATCACCAGGGCGGCAGGTACCGTCCCGAATCCCCGAACTACTGTGGTAATTCATCCATTGAATGAAATCGCACTGCGAACTCGTTCTCAGGCGCCTGTCCACGGCTGACCAAAGGCTTCGGTCAACCGATCTCGAAGCGGTGCCCAGCCTTCACCGAGCACCAGCTCCCCGTACTGGCGGTGAATTCCCTGTTCCCAGCATTTGGCAAACAGGTATTCGCGGAAGAACAGATCGTCTTTCGGGAACGACCCCCGGGCGCTCTGGAGACGGCTCGCGGCAGGGCCCGTAGGACACGACATAGAGTAAGGCTGCCAGGACGACGATTCCGACGCAGTTCATCAGCGCAATGAGGTTGCTGATCCGCATCAGGGTAAGGCGCTCTGAGATATTCACCAGTATTTCGGACTTGCTGCCGGATCTGACTGCCGATGCAAGTAGGCGTTCACTGAGCAGGCTGGCAACGAATACAAATAGAAACACCGCGCCCAGTAGTCTGACGGCACCCACATCCACGTTCATCTTCAGTTCCCCAATAGACCGACAGCCGCGAGCCCTGGGACACGGCAAATTGGTGCACCGACCGGTCACAGCCTGGGCTTGATCACCTTAAGGATCTGGCGAACTCAGATTTAACCAAACGGTCTGATCTTCTCGTACGCACCGTTGACGATGGGCCTCGCCTCGACCTCCAGCCAATCCTCGAGAATGTCCGTGTAAAGACCCCTGAAGTCGAAGTTATAGGCCAGGTCGCCCTCTACCAACTTTGCCGGGTCGAGCGACGGGTATTCCCCGTAGTGCCCACCCTGCACCTGGTTACCCATCACGAACGCCACGCCACCCGAACCGTGGTCCGTCCCCGTGCCATTGTCTTTCACACGCCTGCCGAACTCCGAGAACATCAGCACCGTAACTTCATCGCCAAGCCCGTGTTCCTCGAGGTCCTGGTAGAAGGCTTCAACCGAGCTTGAAATATCGCTCCACAGACTGCTCTGAAGCGACACCTCATCGGTGTGAGTATCGAAGCTCCCGTACTGGGTGTAAAAAACACGGGTTCCGAGATCGGCAATATGGACCTGTGCGACGCCCTTCAAACTCTGTGCGAACGGATTGTCCGGGTACTCGACATTCGAAGAATAATTTGCTGGTGCCTCTTTGATGATGTCGGCTCCCCGCATGGCGTCGAGACCCGTCTTGCCCAGGTACTCCATCACTGCATCGCCACCCATCACCGGGGTGTACATGCGACTGAACGCATTCAACGCCATCAAGCGCTGACGATCGCCGACCACGCCTGTAAGCAGCCCGTAGCTCTCCAGGTCGCCAACTGAAGTAACCGGCACACCCGGAGACGCGAGTGCGCGGGGCAAGCCATTGCCAAAATTCACGGCAGTCACGATGTTGCTGCCGTTGGGGTCGAGATCGCGGACCGCCTGTCCCAGCCAACCCTGTGAACCGACCGCGGCCGGCTCGGCGGTGTGCCAGATATCCATCGAACGGAAGTGCGAGCGGTTGGGCACCGGGTATCCAATGCCGTGGATGATCGCAAGGTTACCCCGGTCATAGATGTCTTTTATCGCGCCCATTCCGGGGTTCAGACCGTATCCATTGTCCAGCGGAATAACCTCGTCATCGGTGATCTTGATGTGCGGGCGGGCGTCTTTATAGAGACCATTTTCGAATGGCACGATGCAGTTGAGGTAGTCATTCCCGCCCGAAAGCTGAATGACAACCAGCACTTTTTCTCGTTTATTCGCCATACTGGCACTCCTGATCCGGTTCTACTGGATGCCTGTTGTTCTTGTTGTTCCCGGTAATGCTCAAGCCCGTTTGTAGACCTGCAGGCGGTGCCGCAGCGAATCGGCCACTATCAACCTGCCATCAGGGTCGATCTCAACTGCTATAGGGTCCCAGAAAAACGCCTCGACCCTCGCCGAAACCTCATGCGGGACGTCGGTGTCGACCTCGATATAAGGGTTGAAACGCGATCGGGCGTCGAGCTCGTCGGCATTCGCTTCGAGATACTCCTGTGCCCAGGGCGATACCGTCGCCTGCCCCCTCAGAGAAGCCTGGAAGTTCCACCCGGCATCGAACACCTGCACCCGCTGGTTCACCCAGTCGGCCACATAAATGAAACCGTCGTCATCGACCGCGACGTCCGAAGGTCGATTGAACTGGTTATCCCCGTTGCCGTGAACGCCGAACATATCGATAAACTCGCCATCAGGTGAGAACCGCTGGACGCGGTCGTTCCGCCAGTCGGCGACGTAAACGTTCCCCGAAGCATCGAGGTCGAGACCCCATGGCAGGTTAAACTCGCCTTCACCGAAACCGGGCTTGCCCCAACTGGAGATGTATTTGCCGTTCGGCGACATCCTCTGGATTCGGTTGTTCTGGTGATCGACGACCAGCAGATCACCTTCTGCAGTGAACTTGAGTGCAGAAGGGCCGTGAATCTGACCGGGCGCACTTCCGACCTCACCCCATTTCGATTCATATTCTCCGTCTGGTGTGTAAACGGTGATGCGATTCAACTCTTCGTCTGCCACGTAAACACGGTCGTCTGGTCCGTGAGTGATCGCCGTCGGACTCGTGAACTGTCCATCCCCCTTGCCATCGCTACCGAACTCCCCGTACCAGCCGTGTGCGACATCGCAAATGCCAACACGTATTCCCCGTCGATGCATCGGGCTGCGATTTATCACAAACACGCGGCCGTCAGACCGGACGGAAAGATCGACCGGAAGGTGGAATCCACGACCGCCGACGTCGGCACCGAACCCGACTGTATCGACGTAATTTACTTTTATCTCTGTGCCTGTTTTGGTAGTCATGGTTTACACAAGCTGATACTCGCGTGTAGCAACAATCAACTGCAATATGGAGACGATCTGGTGATCCTTGTCAGAGTCATCGGGGGATGCGGATTCTGACGATTCCCCGTGGCCAGCGAAAGCCACCAGCCCGGACCGTGTCTCGTCCGACACGTCGAGTCGCCCCAGTAGTTTCAGGCACGAATCGACCAGCGCTTCCGGAGTCGCATCATGACCGGCTTGAGCCTTAATTTCGTTGACGAGTTCCCGAATGCCAGGTCGTTCGAGATCACCGACGACCCCGCTTGCGAAATTCACGCGCTGCACCATCGTGCCGGTCGATATCCAGTCGCTGCCGCCCATCCAGCCTTCGACACTGGGCGGAGCGAGCAAGTCCTGACCCATAAATCCGCTCGCAGCCGTCGCCCGGTAAACATCTGCTCCCGGCCGCTCGTAACCGCCGGCCAACCGCAACGTCCCCACAACAAGTTCCACAGGACTCTTAACCCGGGCATATCTTGAAGCCTCAGCCTTGAACGATTCCGAAAGAAACAGGGCCCTGAGCATCGCCTTGATGCTGTACCCGGACTCGAAGTAGGCGTCAGTCATTACCCTGATCGCTTCGGGGTCTTTCGGTGGGAAATGCGGCCACTGTGGAACTGGCAATTCGTCAGCCACAAAGTAGTGGTACATATGGCGCGCCACGAACGCTGCCGTGTCCGGCTGCTCGCAGATAATGTCGATCACGTCCTCACCGGTAAAGTTTCCGGTTTTGCCAAGAAACGTCTTCTCGCCATCGTCGTGGTCCGACTCGTCGTACTTGAACTGCCAGGCAATGTAGCCATAGGGTCGCATCGTGTTATTGCGCATCTTCAGGGCCATGTAGTCCGTGTTGGCAACCGTCCAGCCGGTAAACGCCCGGGCACACTCTTTTACGTCTTCCTCGGTGTAGTTGCCAACGCCCATCGAGAACAGTTCTAAAATCTCTCGCCCGTAGTTCTCATTGATGGCATCCCGGTGATTGTCCTGATTGTCCAGGAAGAGGATCATCGCCGGGTTTTTGGAGAGTTGGACGAGCATGTCGCGGAAGCTGCCGAGTCCGTATTCGCGAAACATCTCGATCTGTGTGCTCATCACCTTGCCTTGGATGAGCTTTGTTTGCGCGGTTGCGAACACCCGGTGCCAGAAGAGCGCCACTTTCTCGACGAACGGAGCATCTGTGGTGACCATCCTGCCTATCCAGTAAGAACCCGCGCTAGGGCGAGTGCGTAGGTCTGACTGGTCGATGTGATAACGCCGGATTAGGTCGTCGGGCAGTGAAGTGGTATCCACGGCGTCAAGCAGCCTGTCGACCGCCACTTCGTAATCGACGCTGGCCAGGTCATGCAGTTCTTCGGAAGTGCCACCAAAACCCGCACGGCGAAGCAGGTGGGCGACCAGCGGATAGTCGGCGCGCACTTGGACTGTTGTCATTTCTGATACCCCCTGGCCGGATACTACACATACACCCTCGACTGGTAAAGGTGCGGACAGGATTGGTCGTCGCTCCTGCGCAACGCACTGGTAAACACTTGTTATTGGCGAGCGTAGGTTCGAACACGCACACGAGGTCTATGATGGAGAAATGGCGAAAGAGCACTCGACCAGCACAGGCGACAGCCCGCAAACGCGCTCAAATCCAATCGCCGCGTCGTCTACCTCTGACACTCCGAAAACCCCAACCGGCATCCGTGGTCGCGCGGTCTTCGATATATCGCACACCTTCGAATCGCTAAAACACCCCGGTTATCGATACTTGTGGGCTGGATCGATGCTGGGAATGGGCGGATTCCAGATGCAGGCCATCGCCCAGACGGTGTTCGTCGACGATCTCACAGGAAGTGCTTTCATCACCGGACTCGTCGCCATGGGCTTTGCACCCACCATACTAATGATGTCGCTGTTCGGTGGGGTCGCGGGAGATCGTTTGGAGCGTAGGCTGGTAATCCAGATATCACAGGCTGGCGCCGCAGTACTCGCGCTGGTGATAGCGGTCCTCATCGCAACCGATTCGATCCACTGGGTGCACCTCTTCTTCGGCTCAATGTTGCAGGGCGTGACTTTCGCTTTCCAGATGCCGGCGCGGCAGGCGATACTGCCGGGTATGGTGGGCAAGGAAAACATTACGAACGCAGTGGCACTGAACGCTGCCGGAATGGGGATCATGACGATCATAGCCCCGGGTATCGCGGGGGTTCTCTACCTTGTTGCCGGGCCTGAGGCGGTCTATTTTGCCGTCGCGGGGATGTCGGTGCTTGCAGTTTTATTCACCTCTCGGCTCCCGAAGTTCATGCCTGATTTGAACAGGGTCAAAAAGAACGTTTTTTCAGACATCAAAGAAGGAATGCAATACACCTGCCGGAACCGACTTGTGTTCATTCTCCTGATTTCCGGCCTGACCTCCGCACTACTCGCAATGCCGTTCCGAATGCAGATTCCAGTGTTTACGCGAAGGTTGTACGACATCGACGCCGCCGAAATCGGTTGGCTTATGGCAGCGATGGGGGTTGGTGGCCTCCTTGCGACTGTACTCACCGCCAACCTCCGGGCAGGCCACCGTAGAGGACCGATCATAGTCGTCCTCGGTATCGGTGGGTCCGGTGTCGCCATGCTCCTGCTGGCGGTATCGGGCAGCTATATTGTGGGACTGGCGGTCATGATCGGAATAGGTTTTGCTGGCGCGGTTCGAATGACACTCGGTGAATCCCTCATCATCGAGGCCACCGACGACGCTTTCAGGGCCAGGGTTATGAGCCTGAACATGATGAGTTACGGGCTGATGCCTCTCGGGGCGCTGCCCATGGGGTATGCCGTCGACACTCTGGGTGCCCAGACGACCCTGGTAATAGTGGGCCTCATTCTTCTCGTAGCCACGGCTGTGCTGATGCTCGGCTCGTCCACTCTCCGCCGTCACTCGTAACGGGCGCGGACCACCAGGCGCATTGCCTGGCCCAAATACATTCTTGCAGGAAGTCAGTTTCGGAATACGACCGGAAGCAAGAGACCAATACAAGATTTTTACCCCCAATTAAGGCGTACGATGTGCCTCGTCACGGCCCGATGGGCGCGACGCCGTCCGGAGACGAGCTGTAAAACGTGGGGGAAGTGTGATGCCGGCGAGGATACCTGCCAGCGTGTCCGAAGGGACCCAGATTCCAGATTTTCAACTGCGTTCGGTAACCGGTGAGATGGTCAGACCATCCGACTACCGGGGCAAGCGGCTGGTCATATTCTTCTGGGCATCATGGTGAGCGTGTCGTGAACAGCTGCCCGTGTGGCAGCAGATGTACGCAGACATCAGGTCGAATAATGGCGACATTCTTTCGGTTGCCGTCGATCTTCAAGGCCCCGATAAAGCACGGCCCTACCATGAACAGGCCGGGGCCGAGTTCGTGACCGTAGTGGACGAAGAAAATTCGCTGGCCAGGATTTTCGGCTATCGCGCCATCCCGAACGGTATTTTCGTAGACGAAGAAGGGAAATTGCAGTTTCAGCAATACGGTGGGTTCGATATCAAAAAAGATGAGACCGCGGGCCTTGTTTTCGCGTTCATTTCCGGTGGTCAGGTATTGAAACTCTCACAGGCCACGTTCGATGGCCCGGCTTCTGACCACTTTGAGAGGGGACTGGCCCATTACCAGTCAGGCGAGATCGTGCAGGCGCGCTCGGTGTGGCGAGCGGGTATCGCTCTGGACCCCGAAAACTGGAACATGCGAAAACAGCTGTGGGCAATCGAAAACCCCGATAAGTTCTATGCCGGCAAGGTCGACTACTCCTGGCAGCGTGAACAGATCGAACACGGCCAGTAATCCGGTGTATCAAGCAGGAAGTCGAGAGCAGCATTGACTTCTCTCTGGGGCGGTAAAACCCGGTGCGTTGTAACGCTGACTTTCGACATCGACGGCCCGTCGGCAACCCTGCGCCGAAACCCCGAGCTCGCCGACCATCCCAGCGCGATCTCAATGGGCGAATTCGGCCCAAGAACCGGCACGCCCAGGATTCTCGAACTGCTCAATAGACACGATATATCGGCCACATTTTTCATTCCCGGATGGGTGGCCGAGCGCAATCGTGAACTGCTGAAAAACATCGGGGAACGCGGGCACGAAGTAGCGCACCACGGCTACCTGCACGAACCGCCTTCATCGCTGGAACCTGATGAAGATGAAGGACAAATCCTCGACCATGCTTCCGACATTCTCGAATCGATCACAGGCGAAAGACCGCAGGGATACCGTTCTCCATCATGGGAACTTTCGGCAAACTCGCTCCAGCTTCTTCATGATCGCGGGTTCGTCTACGATTCGAGCCTGATGGGCGATGACATCCCGTATTACGTCGGCGAAAAAGACAGGCGTATCGTTGAACTGCCCGTCCACTGGTCGCTTGATGACGCCCCCTACTACACCTACATGCCCGTTGCCGGTCGGACCGCAACGATGTCAACGCCGAACGACGTGCTCACCGCCTGGCAGTGGGAGTTCGATGGGGCGTACCGGGAGGGCCGGGCGTTTATGCTGACAATGCACCCCCACACGACCGGTAGATTCGCTCGACTCGAGGCACTCGACAGGCTCATACAGCACATCAAGCAGCACGATGGTGTCGAGTTCATGCAGTGTATCGACCTCGCTAAATTGTGGATCAATATGCACGGGGCCAACCCCTGATCACTCTGGCGAAATACCGACCGTTATTCCCCCGAAAACCCCCAAATACTCACCGCATAGGAGTGACTTATCCCTGAAATAACCCTTGTCGACCTCGTGGCCAACAACACGATGGACGAACATATGGCGGCGCTACTGTGGGCGATCGCCGAAGAAAAACGGTCATTCGTTTCAGCTGCCGGACCGCAAAATGCCGGCAAAAGCACGGTGCTTTTCGCAATGCTCGATCACGTGCCAGTCGGAACACCGATACATGAAATGAACGGCGAGGTTGATGAAATGGACGAGTACGCGAAGTCACCCGATGGGGGGTACCTGGAAGTCGGGGAGATCAGCGACCATCGTCCAGTTCGCTACATCTGGGGTGAGCCAGTCCGAGTCCTGTTTACGACGTTGAACACAGGTTTTTCGCTGGCGACGACGATGCATGCCGATGGAGTCGACGATGTCTTCCGGCAGATCTGTGTCGAGAACGAGGTCTCCGATGCCGACGCCTCGACGATCCAGTTTGTCGTGCACATCCTCAGATTCGGTGAGGATATGGAAAGTTACTGGCGGCGCATCGATAGCGTGCACGAAATCACCGGGGTGAAGAACGGGGTGCAGATCGCATCGGAACTGTTCTCGTGGGACGAGGAGACCGACAGTTTTATCGCCTCAAATCCGGTCTCTGTTCTGTCGGCTTCGAGCGCGCTCCTCGCCGAAAGGGCCGAATCGATCAGGGAACAGGCGGCAAAAGTGCGGGATGCTGCGAAATAGTGGGCCGGAACCAAAACATCCGAACGACCACCGCTGTATTTCCCTTCCTCTGGCGCACGACACTGAACAATTCTGTACCAACAAACGTCTTTACACCGCGCCGCGGAGTAACTTGCGCCAGCACGGTGGATATTCATGTTTCGTCATTTCGCGTGCACTGTCGCCCGGAATAATGCTACCCGCCGATCCCAAGCGCCCCGTTTATCAGCGCCCAGCAACGGTCAAGCGATTGCGCGCTGTCGCGCCCCTGGCACAGAATTAACACGTTTGAGTGGATAATGTAGTCGCCATATTTCACCGCCAGACTCCCCCCGCCACCGCCGATGGTGAAACCCGAAGTCCGCCGGTCGCGCGTCCCCTCTTTCCAAGTGACATCGTCGCTGGCTACCGCACCGTCTGGCCCCGTGACCTCATCGGCAAAGCTCGTACCGTTCGAGACTGCTTCGTCGTGCGACGGGTAGAACCGTATTTCGTACTCTACCGAGTCTCCACCACCCGGTTTCCAGAACCCGTAGATGGCCGAAGTCGCACCCGTCAGGCCGGTAACGTCATATTCTTTCGATTTTTTCATTCCGATTGCGAGAAAATCTTCCGCGGTGAATATGCGATCGGAAGCAGTGATCTTCCGAAGCAGGTCGGCTTCATGCGGGCCGTCACCTGAATTCGATCCACAGGCGATAGCGAAGACGGAAAGCAGTGTGGTAAGCGCGATGATTGAAATCAGGGTTTTGTTCATCAGACGAGAGTAGCTGAGCGGGGGTGATGCCGCTGTTGCCACACCCTGAATGAAAACACGTTTTCGGCACTCGGTTCGAAGACGTGAAGGTCGATGCAGATCACATTTCGAGGGCGTAAGATGCGGCCGCAGCAGGGCCGCCGAGATGTCTGCTGCCACCACCAAGCCCGCACGGAGCCACCTCCAATGAAAATCACCGCCATTAAGCCGTACCCCGCATGGTCAGTATGGAGGAACGTTTTCCTGGTGAAAATTGAAACCGACGAAGGAATCTATGGCTGGGGCGAAGGCGGGACCTCGTGGCGAGAGCTTGGCGTGAAGGGCGTCACAGAGCACTTCAGCCAGTGGCTGATTGGCAAAGACCCCATGCAGGTCGGTCGCATGTGGCAGGAAATGTACCGCAGCGCCTACTTTGAGGGCGGCCGCGTAGTCACGGCAGCCATGTCGGCCATCGATATCGCACTCCACGACATCATCGGCAAAAAACTCGGTGTCCCTATCTACCAGCTGCTTGGCGGACGCCAGCGCGACTGGGTCCAGTGCTTCGCTACCACGGGAGCGAAGACCGGTGAAGAGATGATCGAGAAAGCCCAGGCACTGGTTGCCGACGGCTGGGAATGCATGAGACTTTCGGTGCACGGGGGAGTCGAAGGCTATGACGACGCGACTTTCGAACCCCGCCCCGATATCGCCGACAACGCGAAATGGCTCACAAAAGCGCGGGAAACGCTTGGAGAAGAGGTCGTGATTGGCATCGACTACCACCACAGGCTCAGTGTCGCCGAAGCCGCTTCGTTCTGCCAGAAGATGCCTGAAGGCACACTCGATTTTGTCGAAGAGCCAATCAGGGACGAAAGCCCGGAAGCGTACGAAACCCTTCGTGCCATGACCCCGATGCCGTTTGCGGTCGGCGAGGAGTTTTCATCCAAGTGGCAGTTCGCTCCATACATCGAGCGAGGTCTGACAAACTTTGCCCGGGTCGACCTGGGAATCGTTGGTGGGTACACGGAGGCCCAGAAAGTTGCCGGCTGGGCCGAAACACACTACATCGACCTGATGCCGCACAATCCGCTGGGTCCCATCAACACCGCGGCAACCGCGCATCTGGCGATGGCAACACCCAACTTCGCATGGCTCGAAATGTTCCAGCGCTCCGAAGAGATCGAAGTACAACACGACGAGTTGTATCCGGGACAGTTCAGGGCCGTTGGCGGCAGGATGGAAGTTCCTGATAGACCGGGCCTTGGCGTAGATGTCGATGAAGATGCGATAGCAAACAGCCCGATGCACGCCGATAACTTCATAAGCACAATGCTGCACCGTCGGGACGGTTCAGTCACGAACTGGTGAGTTCCGCTCCAATTCAGGCGTCTACCTCACGCCATCCTGCGGCGCGTAGCCGAGGACTTCTTTCGCGTGACTGTTGTCGCGATATCCGCGCTTGTTATTGGATGTCGCCCAGAAAATGTCAAACTTCAGATCGGCCGGTGCTTCGATGCACTTGATTGCCAGCTGCTGCAGGTCCCGGTGACTCACCCAGTTGGCCTGCCCGCGGCCTGCCCCCGGGACATCGTCAGGGCCGCAGCTACTGATCCGCAAGTTGATAACCGATAACGGAGTCGTAAGCGCAAAGTATCGGCCAAGGTCCTCGCCAAACAGCTTTGTAACACCGTAAATGCTCACCGGTTTCGGTTCGGCGAATTCGTCGATCATCTTCCACGACTCGGGGATGTCTTCAGGCCCGGTCGCCACGAGCCGACTGTATGGCTCCTCGCGCTCATAACCGTTCACCGCAGCCCCTGAACTGGCGAGGATCACACGCGAGACCTCCGCCTGCCTGGCCGCTTCCAGAACGTTGTATGCCCCAACTATGTTGTTCTCCAGCATCGTGTCCCAGCCGCCATCCATACCATCGGCACTGCTCATTCCACCATCGGCAGCAAGGTTCAACACGCAATCGACGCCCTCGAAGGCAGGGCGAATCGAATCGAACTCGGCGATGTTTGCTTTTAACACCTGTCCGTCCGGCAGGCCGTCTACACCGCTGCGGGAGAGGGCGCTGACGTTATAGCGCTCTTCAAGCACCGGCTTGAGCGCCTGGCCGACCACGCCGCTGAGACCGGTCACCAGCAGATTCAGGTTTTTTACCACGGACCACGCTCCAATATTCCAGGCTGATAAATGTCGATCAAATGTGTGACTGATGAAATCTGTTCGCTGGTTAAATAAGGACTATTAGCCAGATAGCCACACTGGATGCGAGCGATACCAACACCGCAGCCGACCCCAGGTCTTTGGCCCGCTGTGACAGCGGATTCCGCTCTGGTCCGATCCGATCGACCGTAGCCTCAATCGCTGAATTGATCAACTCAATCACAAGCACAATCGCGATCGAGCCGATCAATACAGCCCTTTCAATGCTCGAATCGGTCAGAAGTATGGCCGCGATCACACCGACAGCAAGGATGATGATTTCCTGTTGAAATGCCCGCTCATGTTTCGCCGCGTACGCCAACCCGCGTACCGAGTATTTGAACGCCCGGTAAAGCAGACGAAGATCGACCAACCTTGCGAATTGTGTCATGGCCATGTGTATACATTTTTACCGCTTGAATTGCCAGCGAAACGGTGAAATATCGTGTGTGGACCGAATGCCAGAGGATCGTACACCGTATCTCGTCGATCAACCGCGCTACCCAACCGGTCCAATCCACGCCGTTACCCCGCCGTCGACAAGCAGCTCCGAACCCGTAATGTAGGCCGCCTCGTCCGATGCCAGGAACAGAATCGACCCGGCTATGTCCGATGCGTCGGCGACTCGACCCAGCGGCACGCGCTTTGCCATCTGCGCCATCCATTCGTCATCGAACGCATCGATTGTGAACGGAGTGACCGCCCAGCCCGGCAGAACCGAGTTCACCCGGATGTTGTCGGGACCGTACTGAACCGCCGCCGAACGAGCGAAATGAGTCATACCGGCGCGTGAAGTGGCATAAGCGCTCGCGTTCTGGCGAACGATTCTCGCCATCATTGATGAAATAAGGACGATCGACCCGCCTCCGCTCTCACGCATGGGCCGAACTGACGACTTCACGGCGAGAAACATGCCGAGGTTTGTCACGTCCATCACGCGCTGCCAAACATCGACGTCGGTAGTTTCGATCGGATTTCCGCGGTCGTTGACCCCCGCGGCCATGATCGTGATGTCAAGACGGCCGTGCTCGGAA